>Ga0268266_10000458_pt1 | contig 59553 bp, 66 predicted proteins | sample KBSS13metaG_FD_190356 | JGI IMG/M metagenome (GOLD analysis project Ga0268266, IMG submission 190356) | Switchgrass rhizosphere microbial communities from Kellogg Biological Station, Michigan, USA - KBS S1-3 metaG (SPAdes) (version 2) | ecosystem: Host-associated > Plants > Roots > Rhizosphere...
GCGCGCTCGATCTGGGCGAGCGGGGCGACCTCCTCGCTCGTATCCAGCGCGCCTTCAACCAGGTCGCGGCCGACGCCAACGAGGGCGCGGAGCAACGCCAGATCGTAGATTTGAGTAGCGAAATCGCGGGCGCCGATGATCGCAGCGCCCGAGCCCGTCAGCTGGGCCAGGTAGGATGCGCCGCCGACTTCCTTCATCGCCTCGTCGACGTCGAACATCGGCTTCAGCGTGACCGGGTTGGCGACCCGCCCCGCATCGGTCATGCGCAGGATGGATTCGTAGATGCGGCCGTGTAGCGGCTCGAAGAAATGGTCGGGCCGCAGCTTCAGCTGGACATCCTCGACCAGCCGGTTGTCGACCATCAGGGCGCCAAGCAACGCGGCCTCGGCCTCGACATTCTGAGGCAGGACCTGGGGCGCGGGTTCAGACGCGGACTCGGCGATTCGGACAACTTCGGCCATGGCTTCGCTCCTACGCCGCCAAGGCCCCGCGGCAATGAGAACGAAAGTAGCACAAAAAACTGCGGCTGTGGATTGATTGTGCACGAATCGTGCGACCGTTCGGAAGAAGTCCCGAAATCGTCATCGCGCCATCATCCACAGAAATGTTCGGCTCCAAATTGAAGCTTTCGAGTGTGCCAATTAGGCCACGTAAATGGCGATTTTATCCGACCGCTGGATTCGCGAGCAGGCGCAGAACCATGCCATGATCGAGCCGTTCGTCGAGGCGCAACGGCGCGAAGGCTGCATTAGCTACGGCCTGTCGTCCTACGGCTATGACGCGCGCGTCGCCGACGAGTTCAAGATCTTCACCAACGTCGATTCCGCGACCGTCGACCCCAAGGACTTCGCGTCGAACAGCTTCGTCGACCGCCAGACCGACGTGTGCATCATCCCGCCCAACAGCTTCGCGCTGGCGCGCACGGTCGAATATTTCCGGGTGCCGCGCGATGTGCTCGTCATCTGCCTCGGCAAATCGACCTATGCGCGCTGCGGGATCATCGTGAACGTGACCCCGCTGGAGCCAGGCTGGGAGGGCCATGTGACGCTTGAGTTTTCGAACACCACGCCGCTGCCGGCCAAGGTCTACGCCAACGAAGGCGCGTGCCAGTTCCTGTTCCTGCAGGGGAACGAGCCGTGCGAGGTGAGCTACGCCGACCGCGCCGGCAAATATATGGGGCAGAAGGGCGTCACCCTGCCGAAGCTGTGATGCACGAAGAAGCAAAGAGGCTCGACGCCACTGACCCCCTCGCCTTCGCACAAAAGCGCTTCGTGATTCCGGAGGGCCTCATCTACCTCGACGGCAACTCGCTGGGTGCGTTGCCAAGAGCGGCATCGAGAGCCCTTGGCGAAACGGCCGAGCGGCAGTGGGGTGAGGACCTCATCGCCAGCTGGAACAAGCATGGCTGGATCGACTGGCCGACTCGGATCGCGGCAAAGCTGGCGCCGATCGTCGGGGCGAAGCCGAACGAACTGCTGATCGCGGACTCGACGAGCGTCTGCTTGTTCAAGTTGCTCGCCGCAGCGGTCCGTGCTCGGCCGGGGCGGACAACGATCCTGACCCAGCAGCGCAACTTTCCGACCGACCTCTATGTGGCGCAGGGTCTGGCGGGAATGCTCGGCCTGACAGTCAAGGCAGTTCCGCCCAACGAAGTACTCGATTCGATCGACGAGGACGTTGCGGTCGTCACGCTGACCCATGTCGACTACCGCTCTGCCGCCATTCACGACATGAAGGCGGTCAACGACATGGCGCATTCTGTCGGTGCACTGACGGTGTGGGACCTGTCGCACAGCGCCGGTGCGATCGAGATCGACCTCAATGGAGCGGACTGCGATCTCGCGGTTGGGTGCGGATACAAGTACCTCAATGGCGGTCCGGGCGCTCCAGCTTTCCTCTATGTCGCCGAGGCGCTGCAGGGTGAGCTCCGGTCGCCGCTGCAGGGCTGGATGGGTCATGCCCAGCCGTTCGCCTTCGATGACGACTACCAGCCCGCACCAGGCATTATGAACTTCCTCACCGGAACCCCCTCGATCCTGGCCCTGGCTGCGCTCGAAACCGGACTCGATACGTTCGAGGGCATTTCGATGCGTGCCCTCGAAGCGAAGTCGCGGGCGCTTTCGCAGCTGTTCATCGACGAGGTCGAGGCCCGCTGCGGAAGCGAAGTCGCCCTCGCTTCGCCTCGTGACCCGGAGGCGCGCGCCAGCCACGTCGTTTTTGCCCACCGCGAAGGATATGCGGTGATGCAGGCGCTCATCGACCGCGGCGTGATCGGCGACTTCCGGGCGCCGGACCTGATGCGGTTCGGCTTTACGCCGCTCTACACCCGGTTCGAAGACGTCGTCCGCGCCGCCGAAATCCTCGCCGATATCCTCGCGACCCGAGCTTGGGACGACCCGTGCTACCTCGAGCGGAAGAAGGTTACCTAGACGGTCTCCTTCGCCTTCGCGGCGTGCGCAGAATCTTCGGCCAGCGCCGCCCGCGACCGATGGATCATGTCGACCCAGTCGTGGAAAGCGTGCGCAAGCGTCGTGACCAAGCCTTTGAGCGGCCCTTCCCGCAGGCAACCGCTCTCGTCGAAGCTGTCGTCGGTCACATGTCCGAGATAGGCTTCCGGCTGCTGCATGATCGGCATGTTGAGGAAGACTGCCGCCTGGCGGATTTGATGGTTCGATCCAAAACCACCAATGCTTCCAGGAGAGGCCGTAACGATCGCGCCCGGCTTCTTGTCGAACACACTTTGTCCGTAGGGGCGAGAGCCGACATCGATTGCGTTCTTAAGGACGCCGGGGATGCCGCGGTTGTACTCGGGGCTGACAAACAAAACGCCATCAGCGGCGCCGACCTGTTGCCTGAAGCGCGTCCATTGCTCGGGCGGGTTGGAGTCGAGATCCTGGTTGTAAAGCGGAAGGTCACCGATCTCGATCATCGAACAGTCGAGGTTGTCGCCGCGAAGGCCGCAAATCGACCGAGCAACCTTTCGGTTGATACTGTCCTTGCGCAGGCTGCCGACGATAATCGCGATCTTATAGTTCATGGCCGCACTCCTTTGGGGTGCTAATAATCCTTCGCTTCAAAGGTTGCGACAGCTGTCTCAGCGGGCGACCTTCTCGGCGCGGGCCTGGAGGTAGGCGTGAAGCTGGTCGATCTCAGCATCGTTCATGTGGCTGAGGTCGGACTTCGCGGTCGAGCCCATCATACCGAGCTTCTGGCCGCTGGCGGGAACGCCGGTGCGGAGGAGCTTCTTGAAGGCCGCCGCATCGTAGGCGCCGACAATGGCGAGGTCGGGCGAGACTTCGCTCGGCCCGATTTCCTTGCCGGTCAGATCGGCGTTGTGGCAGCCGGAGCAATTGAGCACGGCCAGCCGACGCCCGGCTTCAAATTGCTCGCCCAAACGGATCGGTTCGCGCGTCGAATATTCCGCGACGAGCGCCGGCGCCGACCTGAACTTGCCCATGGCGATTCCAAGCCGGCCGAGTGGGCCATAGACGTTGTGCGGCGTTTCGCCTCGCTGCCGAGGAAGGCTTCGAACCATGGCGATGATCGCGGCGACCTCATGGTCCGACAGGTTTTGATAGACCTCTGACTGCATGATGAAGAGCGAATGGCCATCGACGCCGACGCCCTGGCGGATCGCTCGTGCCAGCTGCTGGTCGGTAGCCTTCGCGGCAACCTGGGTCAGGTTCGGTGCCCAGATCGTCCCGACATTGGGCTCGTCGAACATCTTGTTTCCGCGCAGCCCATCGCCGTGACAGCTGAAACACCCGAGGACCCGACCTTGGCGCTCGGCATCTGCGAGTTGCGCCGGCGTCGGCGTTGCCAGCGTTTCCGGCTTCGGCTCGACTGTCGAATGGAGCTTCTGAAAAGAGATGATCCAAACTGCCAGGATCGCGATCAGGACGAGGACGGCGATCGTGGCGATGCCATAGCTCGCCCAACGCAATAAACGTGACATGTGCACCCCCCGGTAACGCGGCCGCCATAGCCGAACTGCCGTAGCTGAAACTAGCGCTTGATGATGGCCACGGCGGCGATGAGGACAGCCGTCACGGCGAGGACGATCTTCAGAATCAGGATGGCGGCGGCGCGGCGGCGTTCGTCATTGAGGCGCTGAGCTTCCCGGTCCAGCCAGTAACGGCCGTCGCCGGTGGAGCGGACGATGCCACGGCCAACGAGCGAGTCCCACTGACCGCGCTGCATCGGGCCCGACGGCTCGAAGGGCACTGCGTCGCCGGGCTCGTAGGCGTTGTTCTTTTCGAAATGCTCGCTGATCTCGCGGCGGGCGCGGGCGGCGGCCGCGGCGATGACGGTCGATGCAGACGTAGCCATTAGCGTCGCTTCCCCTGATGGCGGATGTTTGCCGGGCGGCCCCGTTTTCCGGTCGGCCGCTTGCCAGCCGGCCGCTGACGGTCGCGGCGGATGGGCGCGGGGCCGCCGTAACTGCCTTCGGGCAGTTCGAAGCGGAGCGAGCCAGAGACTGGATTGGCCTCGGCAAGGCGAAGCGTCAGGCGTTGACCCATGCGGTAGGTTTCGCCGGTCTCGTCGCCAACCAGCTGTCGGGCGGCCTCGTGGTAGCGGAAATATTCGGTGCCGAGATCCTTCGCGAGGACGAGCCCGTCGCCGCCCAGATCTTCGACCGTCGCGAAGAAGCCGAACGGCTGGACACCGGTGATCCGGCACTCGACCAGCTGTCCGACGCGGTCGGACAGGTAAGCCGCAACGTAGCGGTCGATGGTCTCGCGCTCGGCTTCCATTGCCCGCCGTTCGAGCATCGAAATCTTCTCGCCGATTTCCTCGAACCGCTCTTCCTCGCCTTTTGGCAGGCCACCATCACCGAGCTTGTAGGCGTCGACCAGCGAGCGATGCACGAGCAGGTCGGCGTAGCGGCGGATCGGCGAGGTGAAATGTGCATAGGTCGCGAGGGCGAGCCCGAAGTGGCCAAGTCGCTCGGGCCCGTAGCGCGCCTGCATCTGGGTCCGGAGCAATTGCTCCATGATTTCCTCGCGGCCGTCGCTGTCGCCCAAGCGCTCGATGATTCGGTTGAAGGTGCCCGGCTTGATCACTTGGCCGAGCGCGAATTCGAGGTCGAAAGTCTTGAGGTAATCCTTCAGCGCGACGAGCTTTTCGCGGCTCGGCGCTTCATGGACTCGGTACATGACCGGCGCCTTCTTCGCCTCGAGCGCCCGCGCCGCGGCGACGTTGGCGGCAATCATGAAGTCCTCGACCAGCCGGTGTGCATCGAGCCGGTCGCGCGGCGCGATCGACGTTATGCGGCCCTTCTCGTCTAGCATCACCCGCCGCTCGGGCAGGTCGAGCTCGAGCGGATCGCGTTTCACGCGCGCCGCAAACAAGGCGCGCCAGCAGCCCCAAAGGGGCTTCAACGCCTTGTCGACCAGCTCCTGCGGCACGCGGCCTTCAATCGGCGGCATCGAGCAGGTCGGTGAGCTGACCTCGATCCGGTCGGAATCCGCGTCGATGGCGGCCTGCGCATCCTCGTACGCAATGTTCGCCGCGATCCGAACGCGGGCGCGGCTAAAGCGCCAGCTGGTCATATTGCCCTTGGCGTCAATCTTGAGATGGCAGGCGAGCGCGGCCCGGTCCTGACCTTCCTTCAACGAGCAGATGTCGGCCGACAGCTCCTCAGGAAGCATCGGCACGACGCGGTCGGGAAAGTAGACGCTGTTGCCGCGCGCCCGCGCCTCTCGATCGAGCTCGGAGCCAGGGCGGACGTAGAAGCTGACGTCGGCTATCGCGACGATGGCATTCCAACCGCCCTCGCCGTCCGGCTCCGCCCAGATGGCATCGTCGTGATCGCGCGCGTCCTCAGGGTCAATGGCGACGATGGGAAGATGCGTGAGGTCCTCGCGTTCGCCGAGCGGCTGCTTCGCCACCCGATGCGCTTCGTCGATGGCTTCCTGCGCGAACTCGTGGCGAAGGCCGTGCTTGTGGATAGCGATGAGCGAGAAGCTGCGCGGCGCGAACGGATCGCCGAGCACCGCATCGACGCGGGCGCTCACCCGTGGCGGCCTTCCCGTGACCTCGCACAGTACGAGGTCGCCGGCTTCGGCGTCCTTCAAATCGTGGATAGCGAACTCGCGCCGCTCGCGCTTGTCGACCGGCGACAGCCAAAAGCGGTCGCCGTCGCGGCGGACGACGCCGAGGACCAGCTCCGCCGCCTTGGCCAGTTTTTTGAGCGGATGGGCGAGCCAGCCCTGCCCAGCTCCAGTCGGACCTGTCCCCCGGACACGCCCTCCTGTCGCTTCCTCGGTCCGGCAGAGGACGCGGTCGCCGATGCCGAGCGCGCTGCGCTTGCCGCGCTCAACGATCTTGATCCGCGGCGGCGGGGTTTCCGCGTGCCAGGACTCCGGCACCGCGAAGACGTGACCGCTGTCATCGACCTGACTAACCCGGAGCACGGTGACCTTTGGGACGCCGCCCGCCTGGTGGAATGCGCGGCCGCGCGAATGGTCGATCAGCCCCTCGTCGGCCATGTCGTTGAGCAAGCGCTTCAGGTCGATCTTCGTCTGGCCCGAGATGCCGAACGCGCGGGCGATCTCGCGCTTGCCCGCCGGCTGGTCGGACGAGGCGATGAAATCCAGAATTTGCTTGCGCGATGGAAGCTCGGAGGAATGTTTGCGGGACATCAGAATTCTGTCGGAAGTAGAAGAAACGGGGCTCCCTCTACTTCCTCCACTTTATCACCTTTGCCATCGCTCGCGGGGTGCCGATGGCGGTTGCGAAAGATCATGCCTCCGCCCGTAGCCGAGCACCCGGCCTGTAGGACAGGACTTTCGCTGAGGCTCATTTCCCCTCCCCTTGATGGGGAGGGGCAGGGGTGGGGTGACGCTCGCGCAACGCAACATCGATCATCGTCCAAACGCCATCGGGATTGCCTAACACCTCATTGTTCCAGAACCGCAGAACGCGATATCCTTCGCCTTCGATCACGGCGGTACGACGCACGTCGGCCTGCTCTGAATGCTGCCCACCATCGACTTCGATTACGAGCTTCGCGCGATGGCTCGCAAAGTCAGCAATAAAATTCCGAAGCGGCACCTGCTTTCGAAAGTGCCAGCCGTCGAAATGCTCCTTGAGCATTTGCCACAGCGCCTTCTCGGCATCGGTCATGTCTTTTCGAAGACGGCGTGCTCGGCGGACTGCGCCGCCGGGCGAATGATGCTTCACTAATTGCGTTCTACGACGGACATCACCCCGCCCCAACCCTCCCCATCAAGGGGAGGGGCTAGTTTAGCGCAGCTGGCTGTCCTTGCTGCCGCGGCGGTTGATGGTGGAGTGGACGACGGCCTTGTCCCTCTCCGACTGGCAGGCGACGCAGGTACGGACGCCGGGCAACGCCTCGCGCCGCTTCTTCGGGATCGGCTCGCCGCAATCGTCGCATTCTTCAGCGCCCTCCCCGTGGGGGGTCAGCGCGCGGGCGCGGAGCACCGCGTCCTTCACTGTATCCTCGATCTGCTGTTCGACCGCGCCGTCGCGCGTCCATCCGCCGGCCATCTACCTTACTCCAACCGCCGTCATTGCGAGGATTGAAACGACGAAACAATCCAGCGGCTCCAACGCTTCTGGATTGCCACGTCGCCTACGGCTCCTCGCAATGACGGATTATTTCTTTTCGGGAGCAATATAGGGATGGAAAGCCCCGCCCGGTACCGCTGACGCGACGGGGCTTTCGAACCCGTCCTTGCTGACCGAAGAGACGCCGAACACCCAATCGTCGACGCGGATGTGGGGCAGAGTCGAGCTAAAATCGATATTGAAAAACTTCTCGGGATCAGGCTCTGAATCCCAGAGCGCGGGCTCAGCGTGCGTCCAATTGGACTCGTCAGTGCGCCGCCAACGGATCAGATAGCTCTTAGCGCCCGGAATTGCCTTCCAACTAACTTTCGTATCGGTGCTGACCGCCCCCTCGACCTTCGGCTCGGGCGGCGGCGGGGCGCTGGCGATGCCGGCCAGTGCCGCGATATTCAGCTTCGTCATCTTGGCGAGGTAGGCGAAATCGACATGGTCGATCGTGTCGCCGTACCGGATGCCTTTCTCGGTCCTGAGATCCTGGTGCTGCCAATTGTAATTCTCGACCGCGACGCTGATCCGGGCGGCCGGAAATCCCGCCTCCAGGAACGGTATATGGTCGCCGCCGCGGCCGAAGCGGTCGGTACGCCAGATCTGGCGGACGTCGAGCCCGATCTTGAGCCGCTCGGCGAGGCTGTCGAGATAGCGCGAGATGTTGCGCGACGGGCTGTCGTTCTCGCCGCCGAGGCTGTGCACCGACTTGGCGAGGTCGGCTTCGCCCTGCGAGCGCGGGCCTTCCGACAGGACGCGGGCATGGGTGGAATCGCACAGGCCGTCCGAAGAGCAGCTGTTGCCAATGATGTCGTTGTTGAGGACCGTGACGACGTTCCAGCCCTGCGCCTTGGCATAGTTCGCGAGCACCTTGCCGCCGTAGAGCCCCTGCTCTTCTCCCGACAGCGCGGCATAGACGATCGTGCCGGGGAACTTGTGCTTCGACAGTACCCGCGCGGCCTCGATCACTGCGGCGGTGCCGGAGCCGTCATCGTTCGCTCCCGGCGCGTCAGAGGTGAAGTTCATCACGTCGGTGACGCGGCTGTCGATGTGGCCCTGGATGATGACGACGTCGTTGGGACGTTCGGTCCCGCGCTGGATCGCGACCATGTCGCAGACGGGCGTTGGGTTGGGAATTCGGGCGCCAGTGAAGGTCTCGCAGGGGCGCACGGTCTCCAGGCCGTAGCTTTCGAACTGCGCCTTGGTCCAGCCGAGCGCCGCGCCGATGCCGCGCTTGGGATCGGTCTGCGATGACAGCGTGTGGCGCGTGCCGAAGCTGACGAGGGTCTCGATCGTATGACGGAGTTGCGCCTGGCTGACCGGAGCGATGATCGCGCGCAGCCTGGCGTCTGGGGATGGCGGCGGCGCAGCGGCGATCAATGCGAGGCTACTGGCGGCGATCAATTTACGCATTCGTCGAATCTCCCGTTCCGCATGTCGATTAGCGCGGGAGAACCGCAGTGCCGAGTGTGATTTGGGCGTTTCGGCTTGCTTGGCTACAGCCGCGGGGACTTCGGAGGGGGATTTCATGCGTCACTATCAGACTTTTCTGCTCGCGGGCTCTTGCCTGGTCGGCTCGGAATCGATCGCTGCGCCGGTCGCTATTCCCCCGATCCTCACCGGCGCGCCAAGTGCCGCGGCCATCAACGCCCGCTGCGACTGGTTCGTCGCCAGAAGTTCGGCAATGCGCACCGCCCTCGAACGCTCGAAGGCAAACCCCAGCGTCGCGACGACGCTGGCGGCTTATGACAAGCTCAATGAGGTGCTGGCCGACGGCAACGGGGAAGCCGGCCTGTACCGTCAGGTCTCGCCCACCGCGGCCAGCCGCGAAGCCGGGCAGAAATGCGAGGTGCGGATGGCGGGCGAAGCGACCAAGCTTTCGCTGTCGCGCCGGGTCTACGAGCACCTGAAAGCAATTCCGACGCCGACGGACGCCCCGACCAAGCTTTACCTGACCCGCACTCTTAGCGCGTTCGAGCGCGCCGGTATCGGCCTCGACGCCGCCGGCCGAGCCAAGGCGCAAAAGCTGTCGGACGAGGCTTCGGACCTCAGCACCAGCTTCGAAGCCAATATCCCCAAGGGCCAGAAGACCATTAGTGTTACCGCGGCCGAGCTCGACGGCGTGCCGCAGGACTTCATCGATGCGCACAAGCCCGGGGCAGACGGCAAGATCACGCTGACGACCAGCGGCACCGACTACGTCCCGGTGATGACCTACGCCAAGGACAGCGCGCTCCGCGAACGCTTCTATCGCGCTTACAACATGCGCGCCTACCCCGAGAATGACGCGGTGCTGCGCGATATGATCAACAAGCGCGGGGAGCTCGCGCAGCTGGTCGGCCGGCCCAATTACGCCACGCTCAACTTCGAAGACCGGATGTTGAACACGCCGGACAAGGTCCAGGCGCTGCTCGACGACATGGCGACAGCGGCAAGGCCGGCCGGGGAACGCGACTATGCCAAGAAGCTCGCGATGCTCCAGCAGCTTCAACCCGGCGCGACCAAGCTGCAGCCCTGGGACAGCAGCTATGTCTCGAACCTCGTGCAGAAGCAGTCCTATGGCTACGACCGTCAGGAAGCGCGGAAATACTTCACCTACAGCCGCGTCCGGGACGGCATCCTGAAGCTCACCGAAGAGCTGTTCGGGGTCGACATCCGCCCGTGGAAGACGCCGAAATGGGATCCCCTCGCCGAATCCTATGAGTTATACGACCACGGCAAGCTGATCGGCCGGATCTATTTCGACGCGCACCCGCGCGACGGAAAGTATGAGCATGCCAACGCCATCCCGCTTCGCTACGGGGCTGGAACCGCGCTCCCTGTCGGCGCCCTGGTCTTCAACGTGCCCAACGGGCTGATGGAGCACAGCGACGTCGTCACCTTCCTCCACGAATATGGGCACCTGCTTCACCATATCTTCGGCGGGCAGCATCAAAAGTGGTCGGGTCTCAGCAGCTTCTCGACCGAATGGGACTTCGTCGAAGCGCCGTCGCAAATGCTCGAGAACTGGGTCTACGATTACGACACGCTAAAGGAATTCGGGGTCGATGCCTCCGGCAAACCGATCCCGCGCGACCTGGTCGAGAAGATGAACAAGGCGCGCTATTTCGACTTGGGGATGGGTGAGATGCGGCAGCTCGGCCTGTCAAACGTCTCGCTACAATATTATCTCGGCCCGGCGCCCGCCGACCTCGGCGCGGCGGCGCGGGATTATGACGCCAAGTACGACCTGCTTCCTCCGGCGTCTTTCTCGCAGTACCAGGACGCCTTCCCGCATCTCGCGGGCTATGGCGCAGCGGTTTACACCTATCGCTGGTCGATAGTGATTGCCGATGACCTGTTCACGGAGTTCCAGAAGAACGGACTTCACGACCGTGCAACGGCCGAGCGATATCGCAAGCTGGTGATTGGCCCGGGCGGATCGAAGCCGGCGGCCGAACTGGTCGCCGGCTTCCTTGGCCGGCCGATCAGCATCGACGCCTACAAGGCAAAGATGGCGAAGGACCAATAAGAGGGCGACCTCATTCGTTGACCTCGGGCAACGCCGCGACCGCACTTCCGGCGATTCGAAGGCGGTGCTCACGCCACAGGATGACGAGGCCGGCTCCGATGACGATCGGCGCACCGAGCCAGGTCCAGTGCGACGGCTGCTGGTTGAACAGGACGAGGCCGAGGATGGTCGCCCAGAGCAGAGCCGAATAATCCATCGGCATGACGAGCGAGACCGGAGCCAGCCGGAGCGCTCCAGTCAGCGCAAGCTGCGCGATTCCGCCGGCGAGGCTCAGCCCGGCTATGGCCGCGAACGTGGTTGCGTCATGGGCGTGGGCGACGAACGGCATCGCCAGCCCGAGCGGGATCAGCGAGGTCGCGCCGAACCAGAAGACTGTGGTCGCCACTGCCTCCGTGGCGCCGAGGTGGCGGATGGCGATGGTGGCGCAGGCGGTGCTGACCGCCGCGCCGATCGCCACCGCGCCGCCATAAGCGCTGATGTGGCCGCTGCCGGGCTGGACGATCACCACCACGCCGATAAAGCCGACGATCACCGCACCCCACCGCCATTTGCCAGTGGGCTCACCGAGCACGAGCGCCGCGAGTAACGTCGCGAAGATCGGGACCGAGAAGCCGATCGAGGTCGCTTCCGCCAACGGCAGCAGCATCACCATCGCGAAATTGAGCAGCATCGCGACAACACCGATAGCCATGCGCATCGCGTGCGCCTTGAATCGCTTCGTCCTAAGCGACCCGAAGCCGGGCCCAATGGCTACGAAAGCTGCGGCGCAGACGACAGACCCGATCTGGCGATAGAATAGGGTCTCGACGACCCCAGCGCCGCGCTGGCCGGCCCACTTTACGCCCGCGAACATCAGCGCCAGCGACAGCGCGCTGACCAGACGCAGGCCCATGCCGAACACGACGTGCGGCTCGACCGGCCGATCGGTTGTTTGGGCGCCCCCCATCGTCCCCCGCCTAGCCATCGCCGAAGCGAAGGACTAGGGGAGCCGCGATCCCATTCCCCAGACTTCAGGACGCGTATCCATGCTTCGCAGCATCGACCATTTCATCGGCGGTTCCAGCTTCGCTTCGGGCGAGCGCCAAGACGGACGAATCGGCGACGTGTTCGACCCCAACCAGGGCCAGGTCCAGGCGCAGGTCCGCCTCGGCACGTCGGCTGACCTCCAGAAGGCAATCGACGCCGCCAAGGCCGCGCAGCCCGCCTGGGCCGCGACCAACCCGCAGCGCCGAGCCCGCGTCATGTTCAAGTTCAAAGAGCTGGTCGAAGCTCACATGGACGAGCTCGCCCACACGCTGAGTTCGGAGCATGGCAAGGTCATTGCAGACGCCAAGGGCGACGTTCAGCGCGGGCTCGAGGTCATCGAATTCTGCTGCGGAATTCCGCAGGCGCTGAAGGGTGAATATACCGTCGGAGCCGGCCCTGGCATCGACGTTTACTCGATGCGCCAGCCGCTCGGCATCGGCGCCGGAATCACGCCGTTCAACTTTCCGGCCATGATCCCGATGTGGATGTTCGGAATGGCGATCGCCTGCGGCAACGCCTTCATCCTGAAGCCGTCCGAGCGCGACCCGTCAGTGCCGGTGCGGCTCGCCGAGCTGATGAAGGAAGCTGGCCTTCCCGACGGCGTTCTCAACGTCGTCCATGGCGACAAGGAAATGGTCGACGCGATCCTCGACCATCCGGACATTGCGGCGGTCAGCTTCGTCGGGTCATCCGACATCGCGCAGTACATTTATTCGCGCGGGACGGCGCATAACAAGCGCGTCCAGGCGTTCGGCGGCGCCAAGAACCATGGCATCGTCATGCCCGACGCCGACCTCGACCAGGTCGTGAACGACCTTGCCGGAGCGGCGTTCGGTTCGGCCGGTGAGCGCTGCATGGCGCTGCCGGTGGTCGTTCCGGTCGGCGACGAGACTGCCGATGCGCTCCGCGCCAAGCTCATTCCCGCGATCGAGGGCCTGCGCGTTGGCGTGTCGACCGACCCTGAGGCGCATTACGGCCCGGTTGTCAGCAAGGCGCACAAGGAGCGGATCGAAAGCTACATCCAGATGGGCATCGACGAGGGTGCCGAACTGGTCGTCGACGGTCGCGGCTTCACTCTGCAGGGCCACGAGGAAGGCTTCTTCGTCGGCCCGACCCTGTTCGATCGCGTCACGACCAGCATGAAGAGCTACCAGGACGAGATCTTCGGCCCGGTGCTGCAGATCGTCCGCGCCAAGGACTTCGAGGAAGCGGTCAGACTCCCCTCGCAGCACGACTACGGCAATGGCGTGGCGATCTTCACCCGCAACGGCCACGCGGCGCGCGAATTCACCGCGCGGGTCAACGTCGGGATGGTCGGCATCAACGTGCCGATCCCGGTGCCGGTCAGCTATCACAGCTTCGGCGGCTGGAAGCGCTCCGGCTTTGGCGACATTGGCCAGTACGGCATGGAAGGCCTGCGCTTCTGGACCAAGAACAAGGTCGTGACGCAGCGCTGGCCGGACGGCTTCGTCGATGGCGCCGGCGACAAGGCGGCGTTCCACATCCCGACATTCGGCTAAGTGCCGTTGGCGTCGCGTTAATTTCGGAGTAAACGCGCTCATCGTTCCGGCGATCGGGGGCACGTATGATCCAGCTGATTCTTGCGGCGGCAGTTGCTTTGCCTCCGTGGACCGGTCCGCGGACGGAAGAATATAAAGGACCGGGCAATTTCTGCGGCGGCGGCTACAAGGTCGCGCTCGCCAATGGCGATCGCGCACTGATCCTGCCGCAGGGCCAGGCGCCGCAGGCGACGAGGCTCGTGCTGTCGGGGCGCGAGGTGAATGTCCACATCGGCGTGAAGACCGCGCCCGGACGCGTCGTCCTCCGGTACGGGCGCACGGTGATCACAGAATCCGCCGACGGGCAGTCCGTCAGCTACAACATTGCCGACGACAGCGGCTACGGCCTGGGACTGACCAGCGATGCGTTCCGCGGGTTCAAGAATGACAAATGGTTCTTCAGCCACGCCGATTTTCGCGACGATGCGGACCAGGGCGTGAATTGTCTGTCAGCCTATAGCTATTGAACAAGTTGGGGGTGCGGGGTGTTGAGCCTGCATGCTTCGCGCGATTGCACCCATTGTCAGCTGCGCCATGATGGTCGCAGTGGTGGCGTGCAGCCAACGCGATCCCGTCGCCAACGACGCCAATAACACTGCCGCAATTCCAGTGAGCAGCGAGGCGGCGAACGCCGCCACCAACGCCGCCGATCCCAGTGGAGCTCCACCTGAGAAGGCGGGTGGGGCGACGCAGGCTTCCGATCCATCGCAACTGATCCCTACCAGCCTCCACGGCCGCTGGGGCCTGACGCCGATGGATTGCACCTCGACGAAGGGTGATGCGAAAGGCCTGCTGATCGTCAGCGCGACCGACCTCAAATTCTACGAATCCCGCGCCGTCCCCACGCAGACGGCCCAAAGCGGGACAGATTCCATCTCCGGGGATTTCAATTATTCCGGCGAAGGGCAAACATGGACCAAGTTCGAGTCGCTCAAGGCCAAGGGCGACATGTTAGTGCGTACCGAGAGCAACCCAACAGCGAGCTTCACCTATGCGCGATGCAAGTAAGTTGATGTTGGTCCTGACCGTCGCGGCGGGCCTTGCTGCCTGCAACAAGCCGGCGAACGAAAACAATGTGGTCACGGTCGACAATGATGCGGCCACGCCAGCGGATGTCGAGGCGCTTCCGCCCGATGAAAGCAGCGCAACCCCCTCGAACGAGCTCGTCAATGGCAGCGACAATCCCGACGTCAACGATGTGAACGCCGCCACCAACAACGGCGACTGACATGCTCACCCTCTATTACTCGCCCGGGGCCTGCTCTCAGGCGCCGCATATCCTCATGCACGAAATCGGACTGTCGCACGATGCGGCGAAGGTCGACCTGAAGGCCAAGACGCTCGAGGACGGCAGCTCCTATCTGGCGATCAATCCGAAGGGTTCGGTTCCGGCACTGCAACTGGAGAATGGCGAAGTCCTGACGGAGAACGCTGTCGTTCTACAATATCTCGGCGATCGCGCCGCAAGCGACGTCCTTCCGGCCGTCGGCGACTTCCGCCGCTACCGGGTGCTCGAGTGGGTGAATTTCATCACGACCGAGCTGCACAAGAGCTTCTCGCCATTGTTCGACCGTCAGGCTGGCGCCGAGGTGAAGCATTATTTCCGCGAACATGTCGCGACGCGGCTCGACTATGTCGAACGGCGGCTTGGGTCAGGGCCGTTCCTGATGGGCGACGAGTTGCGGCTGCCCGATCCCTACCTCTTCGTAATTAGCGGCTGGGCCGACAAGATGATCGGCCTCGACAATTGGCCGAACATCGCCGCTTTTCGCGAACGGATGCTTCAGCGGCCGTCCGTCCGGCACGTGCTCAAGTTCGAAGGATTGCTCAAAGAGGAAGTCGCGGGCTAGAGCGCCCGCGCAATGACCCAGTTCGACCTGACCGACGACCAGCTTCAAATCCAGGAGATGGCGCGCAAGTTCACCGCGGACGCGATCACCCCGAACGCGGCCGAGTGGGACGAGAAGCACATCTTCCCCAAGGACACGATCCGCGAGGCCGCCGAGCTCGGCTTCGGGTCGATCTACGTCAGCGAGGAAAGTGGGGGCATCGGCCTCGGGCGTCTTGAAGCGGCATTGATCATGGAGGCGATGGCTTACGGCTGTCCGTCGACCAGCGCGTTCATCTCGATCCACAACATGGCGAGCTGGATGATCGACCGCTTCGGCGGCGCCGAGGTGAAGCAGAAATACCTGCCGTCTATGATCACGATGGAAAAGATGGGCAGCTATTGCCTGACGGAGCCGTCGTCAGGATCGGACGCAGCAGCGCTCAAGACCAAGGCTGTGCTCGACGGCGACCACTATGTCGTCTCCGGCTCGAAGGCCTTCATCTCCGGCGGCGGCGAGAATGAGGTCTATGTGACCATGGTCCGCACGGGCGAGGAGGGCCCAAAGGGCATCACTTGCCTGGTCATCGACAAGGAGATGAAGGGCGTCAGCTTCGGCGGGCAGGAGAAGAAGCTCGGCTGGCACTCGCAACCGACCGCGCAGGTTAATTTCGACGAGGTCCGTGTGCCTGTCGCCAACCGCGTCGGCGGCGAGGGCGAAGGTTTCCGCATCGCCATGATGGGGCTGGACGGCGGCCGCCTTAACATCGGCGCCTGCTCGCTCGGCGGGGCGCAACGCTGCCTCGACGAAGCAGTGAGCTACACGAAGGAGCGCAAGCAGTTCGGGACGCCGATTGCCGACTTCCAGGCGACTCAGTTCACGCTCGCCGACATGGAGACCGAGCTTCAGGCCGCGCGCTATTTGCTCTACGTCGCGGCGGCCAAGGTCACCGCCAACGCGCCCGACAAGACGCGCTTCGCCGCGATGGCCAAGCGTCTCGCAACTGACACGGGATCGTCCGTTGTCGACCGCGCTTTGCAGCTACATGGCGGCTATGGATATCTTCAGGACTATCCGATCGAGCGTTTCTGGCGTGACCTCCGGGTCCACTCGATCCTGGAAGGCACCAACCAGATCATGCGCGTCATCGTCAGCCGGGACATGCTCCGCCAGTGAGCGATGACGTCCTGATCAGTGTCGAAGGCGGGGTTGGCCGGATCCGGCTCAACCGACCGAAGGCAATCCACGCGCTGACCACCGCCATGTGCGAAGCGATGAGCGAGGCACTCCTCCAGTGGCGGAGCGACGACAGCGTGCAGGCTGTGGTCATCGACCATGCCGAAGGCCGCGGTTTCTGCGCCGGCGGTGACGTGGTGATGCTGTGGCGAAGCGGCGGCGGCGATGCCGAGGATGCCAAGCGTTTCTTCTTTGCCGAATATCGGCTCAACCACCTGCTCTTCACGTACCCGAAGCCGACCGTCGCGATCATGGACGGAATCACGATGGGCGGCGGTGTCGGCATCTCCCTGCCCTGCAAGTTCCGCATCGCGACCGAGGCCACGCGCTTTGCCATGCCCGAGACCGGCATCGGCCTGTTCCCCGACGTCGGCGGCGGCTGGTATTTGCCCCGCGTCCCGGGTCGCGTCGGCGAATTCATGGCGTTGACCGGCGCGCGGCTCGATGGGGCCGAATGCCAGTATCTCGGTCTCGCTTCCCACTACGTGCCGCAGGCCTCGCTCGAGGAAATGATCGAGCGGATCATGAAGGCTCCTGGCCGCCTGCAGGGCGCCATCGGCGCCTTCGCGGTTACCGCGCCCGACGCGCGGATCGTCGACAATCTCCCCGCGATCACCCGCTGTTTCGCCAGCGACCGGCTCGAGGACATATTCGCGGCGCTGGAAGCCGACGAAAGCGAGTGGGCGCAGACCGAGCTCAACACGCTGCGCAGCAAGAGCCCGCTATCGTGCAAGGTATCGCTGCGCTTGATGGCCGAAGGCGCCAATCGCTCCAGCTTCGAGGACGAAATGCGCGTCGAATATGCGCTCGCCGGCCGCGTCGTCCGCACTCATGACTTCCGCGAAGGCGTGCGGGCGTTGCTGATCGACAAGGATAACAGCCCGCAATGGGACCCGCCGACGCCGGAGCTGGTCGACGACGAGATGCTCGACGTACTCTTCGCGCCGCTCCACGGCCACGACGCGTGGACGCCGTTTCCGGAGACCGAACAATGAGCGAGTACAACACCATCCTGGTCGAAAAGCGCGGCGCGGTGACGCTCGTGACGTTGAACCGTCCGCAGGCGCTCAATGCACTCAACAGCGAAGTGCTGAGCGACCTCATTGATGCTTTCGGGAAATATGATGCCGACGACAGCCAGCGCTGCCTGGTTCTCACGGGCTCGGAGAAGGCGTTCGCGGCAGGGGCCGACATAAAGGAAATGTCGAGCCAGGGCTTTGCCGACATGTATTCGTCGGACTTCTTCGCCGGCTGGGAAAAGGTCACCGCGACCCGCAAACCGTGGATCGCGGCGGTGTCGGGCTACGCGCTCGGCGGCGGCTGCGAAGTTGCGATGATGGCGGATTTCATCATCGCCGCGGACAGCGCCAAGTTCGGCCAGCCCGAAATCAAGCTCGGCGTCACCCCGGGCATGGGCGGATCGCAGCGGATCGCGCATGCGCTCGGCAAGGCCAAGGCCATGGAAATGTGCCTCACCGGCCGGATGATGGACGCCGAGGAAGCCGAGCGCTCCGGCCTTGTCGCCAAGGTCGTGCCGGCGAACGAGCTCCAGACCGAGGCGATGAAGACCGCAGAGGCCATCGCCGGCATGCCGCCGCTCGCTGCGATCGCGGTCAAGGAAATGGTCAACGCCGCGTTCGAAATCCCGCTCGGCCAGGGCATCCGATTCGAGCGGCGCCTGTTCCACGGCCTTTTCGGCACCGAGGACCAGAAGGAAGGCATGGCCGCCTTCGTCGAGAAACGGCCGGGTAACTGGAAGGGCAAATAATGGCCAAGATCGCATTCATCGGCCTCGGCCATATGGGCGGCGGAATGGCGCCGAACCTCGCCAAGGCGGGACATGAGGTTCGCGCGTTCGACTTGGTTCCCGAAGCTGTGCAGCACGCCACCGAAGGCGGATGCACGGCGGCCGGATCGGCGGCCGACGCGGTCAAGGACGCCGATGTCGTCATCACCATGCTGCCGGCCGCAAAGCATGTCCGCGCGGTGTTCCACGACGATATTGCACCGAATGCCAAGCGGGGAGCGCTCCTGATCGATTGCTCGACCATCGACGTGCAGAGCGCTCGCGATGTCGGCGAAGAGATGAAGGCCAAGGGCTTTGACTTCGTCGATGCTCCGGTTTCGGGCGGGATCGCGGCGGCTGCGGCCGGGACGCTCGCCCTGATGGTCGGCGGCACGGACGAACAGTTCGAGCGCGCCAAGCCGATCCTCGAACCCATGGCCAAGGCCGTTATACACGCCGGCCAGCTCGGCGCCGGACAGGCCGCCAAGATCTGCAATAACATGATCCTCGGCGCGACCATGGCCGCGACGTGCGAGGCGTTCGTGCTCGCCCAGAAGCTCGGGCTCGACCCCCAGGTCTTCTTCGACATTTCGTCCAAGGCATCGGGCCAGAGCTGGTCGATGACGAGCTACGCGCCGGTGCCGGGCGTCGGGCCCGATACGCCGGCGGACCATGATTACGAAGGCGGGTTCGCGGCGGCTTTGATGCTGAAGGACCTGAAGCTCGCCGCTGAGGCCGCGCAAAGCGTCGGGGCTTACACGCCGATGGGGGCCGAAGCCGAGGAGCTGTACCAGCGGTTCGTCGACCGTGGCGGCGGTTCGAAGGATTTCTCGGGCCTCATTCAGATGATCGACGATAGTTGGAAAGTGCCACAGGAGTGACGATGCGCGTTTCAGTGTTGGCCGCCGCTGCGGTCGTTTCAGTAGTTGGCGCGGGCGTGGCATATGCGGCCCTCCCCAAGGACAAGGCGCTCGCCATCATGCATTCGCGGCATGAGGGCATGGAGAAAATCGGCGACACCAATAAGCTGCTTCGGCGCGAGCTCACGTCGAGTGCTCCGTTCGCTCCGGCAGTGAAGTCGGGCGCGGCGACCATCTTCGACTTGTCGAAGCGCGCGTCCGGATGGTTTCCGGCCGGCACAGGGCCGGAGATGGGCAACACCGGCGCGAAGCCGGAGATTTGGCAGAACCAGAAGGACTTCCAGGTGAAGCTCCGCAATTTCCAGGCGGCGGCGGCGGCGTTCAACGCGACAGCGGCGGCCGGCGATCTCAACGCCGCCAAGGCGCGCTATTCCGACCTCAACGGCACGTGCAAGGCGTGCCACGACACCTACCGGATGGAGATGCACCACTGACCGGCAAGCAGCCGGTCTGGGACCTGCCCGTCCGGCTGGTTCACTGGACTCTTGCAGGCCTGATCGCGTTCAGCTGGTGGTCGGTTCACAACCACCACACGGACTGGCACATCTGGTCGGGCGTCGCGGTCCTGACGCTGCTGATCTTCCGGTTGCTATGGGGCTTCTTCGGAAGCTCGACAGCGCGGTGGTCAGGTTTCATTCGCGGGCCCGGAGCGGTGGCCAATTATCTGCGTGGCGGTTGGTACGGCGTTGGGCATAGCCCTCTCGCGGCCCTTAGCGTCATTGCCATGTTCCTCGCGGTCGCGGTGCAAGTTGGGCTCGGCCTGATCGCGGAGGACGAGGACGGGATCTACACCGGTCCGCTCGCCGGCCTCGTCAGGATCGAGACGTCGGACAAAGCCCGCGATTTCCACGAGCTGTGGTTCAATGTGATCCTCGGTCTGATCGTTCTGCATGTCGCAGCGATCATTTTTTACCGGCTCCGAGGGAAGAGACTCACCAGTCGAATGATCACCGGCAAAGGCGATTTGGACGCACGCGCTGCGCCCATGCGCCTCGGAAAATGGTGGGTGGCTGTGATCTGCCTCGCCATCGCGCTCGGAATTTCCCGCTGGGTCGTCGCCGGCGCCCCGCCCTTTGGTCCTTGATCGAGACGCATCGCGCGACCACATCGCCGCCATGCAGATCCGCACCGAACACACGCCGAACCCATCGACCCGCAAGTTCCTGCCGGGACAGGCCGTCATGGAGGCGGGAACGCGCGATTTCGCTGATGCGGAGAGCGCCGAGGCGTCACCGCTCGCAAACGCCCTTTTCTCCAGCGGGCTGGTCGAAGGCGTGTTCTTCGGCCGCGACTTCATTTCGGTGACCGCCGAGCCGGGTACGTCATGGACCGACCTCGAGCCCGTCGTGATCGAGACCCTGCTCGACCATTTCGTCACCGGCGTACCGCTGTTCGCGCCCGGTAGTGCCGCGGGAATTCATGTCGCTTCCGAGCCGGATTTCGAAGAAGACCCCGCCGACGCCGACATCATCGACCAGATCAAGGAATTGATCGAAACCCGCGTCCGTCCGGCGGTCGCACAGGACGGCGGCGACATTGCCTACAAGGGTTACAAGGACGGGCATCTCTACCTGTCGATGCATGGCGCCTGCTCCGGCTGTCCGTCATCCACGGTGACCCTGAAGCGCGGCATCGAGAGCCTGATCCGTCACTACGTCCCCGAGGTCGAATCCGTCGAAGCTGTCTGACGGGGTTGCGGCATCGCGCCGCTTGTGACCACTATCCCACTGATGATTCTCGCATTCGACACTTCGAGCGCTGCCTGCACCGCCGCCTTGTTCGACGGCGAAGGTGCGTGCGTGGCTCGTGCGGATGAGGTGATCGGGCGCGGGCATGCCGAGCGGTTGGTGCCTATGCTCGATGAATTGCTTGATGGGCGGAAGGCTGACCGCATCGTCGTTGGCGTCGGACCGGGGAGCTTCACCGGCATTCGGGTCGCCATTGCAGCAGCGCATGGGCTCGCGATCGGTTGGGACGCCGAGCTTTCGGGCATGTCCTCCCTCGGCCTGCTGGCAGCGAGTGCGAACGACGATGACGAGATTGCTACCGCGGTCCAAGGGGGGCACGGCGAATTGTTCGTGCAGCAGTTCGAGCACGGCGCGGCGACGAGTGACTTGCTCAACCTGCCGCCGGCCGCGGCGGCCGCGGTAACTTCGGCCTCAGTGGTGATCGGCTCAGGCGCTCAGCAACTCGTCGCGGACCGTGGCTGGGGCGAAGCACGTGAGGCCCTCCCCTCAGCTGCCAATTTGATGAAAGTGGCTGCTGACCTGCGTTCGCTCGCGGCCAAGCCCATCTACGCTCGCGCGCCGGACGCGAAGGCCAAGGCCGCCTGATGGCGACGATCGACCACCCGATCCGCCTGTCGGTCGGCACGTCCGAAGACCTCGACGACGTCATGCCGGTAATGGAGTCCGCGTTCGGCGACCGCTTCGGTGAGGCCTGGACGCGCTCACAATGCGCGGGGATTTTGCCCATGGCGGGAGTGACGCTGACCGTCGCCCGCGACAGCGAGACCGACGAAGCAACTGGCTTTTCGCTCATCCGTACCGTCGCCGACGAGTCCGAACTTCTGCTCATCGCCGTTTCGCCAGACCGCCGCCGCGAAGGGATTGGCCGCGGACTGCTTCATCACTTCCTCGATCAGGCGCGCATGAACGGCATCAACCGCGCCCATCTTGAGGTTCGCGACGGAAATCCGGCGATTCACATGTATCGGCATGCCGGGTTCGAGCCGATCGGCCGGCGTCGTAATTATTATCGCGGTAATGACGGCCAGCAATTCGACGCGTTGACCTTCGCGCTCGATCTCTAAACTTTCCGTCATCTTTACGCTATTGCTAGACACCTTGCGCACTCCTAGTGCGCGAGACGCTGAGTCAGGGAAGGCTCGGTAGTGAATTGCTCGGATCGGACTCGCGAAATGGCAGACATCGATAGCAATGAGGATACGCTCCTCACCTTGACCGCGGACATTGTCGCCGCACACGTCAGCAACAACAGCGTCGCAGTGAATGACTTGCCGAATTTAATTCAAAACGTGCACGCCGCATTGAGCGGGATTTCGGGCAGCGCCGCTGCAGCCGAACCGAAGCCCGAGCCGAAGGTGCCGGTGCGCTCGTCAGTGAAGCCGGACTACATCGTGTGCCTGGAAGACGGGAAGCGGCTGAAGATGCTGAAGCGGCACCTGATGACGCACTACAACATGACGCCCGACCAGTACCGGCAGAAGTGGGGCCTGGCCGCCGATTATCCCATGGTCGCGCCCAATTATGCCGAGCAGCGGCGTACGCTCGCCAAGTCGATCGGCCTGGGAACCAAGCGGCGGAAGACTCGCGGCGGGAAATAAGGGCTGATCGCTGGACGATCCGCGTTCATGAACCTAACTTGGAGTCATGACGCGGACGATCGACATCGAAGCGCTGTGCGCTGACAAGGGCTTGCGGATCACGGAGCAGCGCAAGGTGATTGCGCGGGTACTCGGCGACAGTGAGGACCATCCCGACGTCGAGACGCTGCACGCCCGGGCGTCGGCGGTCGATCCGAACATCTCGATCGCGACGGTCTACCGCACGGTGCGGCTGTTCGAGGAAGCCGGAATTCTGGAGCGGCACGAGTTCGGCGATGGCCGCTCTCGCTACGAAGCGGCGTCAGAAGCTCACCACGACCACCTCATCGACGTCGAGACCGGCAACGTGATCGAGTTCGTCGATGAAGAGCTTGAGGAATTGCAGAAGCGCATCGCCAAGCGCCTCGGTTTCCGCCTCGTCGATCATCGCATGGAGCTGTACGGCGTCACCGTCGACCGCGACCATTAAGCCGCGGCCGAATGCGCGAGCGCTGGCACGCGTTGCCATCGCGCTTGCGTTCTTCCTGGTCGCCGCCCCGCTTCACCTCCTGACCAAAGCCGTCACCGGAAGGTCGGGCTGGCCTAGCCGATTCTTGGCGGGCGTGAGCTGGATTTTCGGCGCGCGTCCCAGAGTCGAGGGCACCCCGATGCGCCCTCATACCCTGATCATTTCCAATCACCTGAGCTGGTTCGACATCGTCGTGCTCGGCGGAGCGACCGGCTGCACTTTCGTTGCCAAGGATGAGCTGGGCCACCCTTTCATCCACTGGCTCGCCGACCAGAACCACACGGTCTACGTGAAGCGCACGCAGCGCGGGGCCGCGAAGGACCAGGCCATCGAGCTCGCCCGATCGCTTGAGCGCGACCAGCCCGTGACCGTCTTCGCCGAGGGCACGACGGGGCCGGGCACCCACTTGCTGCCGTTCCGCTCGACGTTGCTCGAAGCGGCCAATTACGCCTCGAAGGACGTTGTGATCCGTCCACTCGCGCTGAACTATGGCAATGCCGCAACCGACGTCAGCTGGTGGGAACAGCCGGCGATGGAGAATGTCTGGAACCTACTCGGGCGGCGCGGGACGCTGCCGGTCACGATCAGCCTGCTCGAACCGCTCGACCGCGCGCTCGACCGCAAGCAACTTGCGCAACAGGCACGCGAACAAATCGCCGCTTCGCTCGGCTTCAAGTCCGAAGCCCAGTCGCCTATAGGCGAGGGAGAATGAATCCCAAGACCTTCAAAATCAAAAGCTTCGGTTGCCAGATGAACGTCTATGACGGCGAACGGATGGCCGAGTTGCTGGGTGCACAGGGCATGACCGCGGCAGCGGACAATGCGGACGCGGACCTCGTCGTACTCAACACCTGCCACATTCGTGAGAAGGCCGCCGAGAAGGCCTATTCCGACGTCGGGCGCCTGCGCCGCCAGGACGGATCGAAGCCGCTAGTCGCACTCGCCGGCTGCGTCGCCCAGGCCGAGGGCGCCGAGGCCAAGCGCCGGTCGTCACTGATCGACATCGTCGTCGGCCCGCAAGCCTATCACCGGCTGCCCGAGATGGTCGCGGAAGCCTCGCGCGGCGCTCGCCCGGTCGATACGGACATGCCGGCGATTTCCAAGTTCGACGCCTTTCCGGCTCGCCGTCGCGCCAATCCCAGTTCCTTCCTCACCGTGCAGGAAGGCTGCGACAAATTCTGCACCTACTGCGTCGTGCCTTACACGCGCGGGGCCGAAATCTCACGCCCGTGGGCCGACATCGTTGCTGAGGCGAAGGAACTTGCAGACGCCGGCGCTCGCGAGATCGTCCTGCTCGGGCAGAACGTAAATGCATGGAACGACGGGTCGCGCGGCCTCGCCGACCTGATCCGCCAGATCGCGACGATCGGTGGCATCGAGCGCATCCGCTACACGACCAGCCATCCGGCCGACATGAATGACGACCTCATTGCCGCGCACGGAGAAGTCGATAAGCTGATGCCGTACCTGCACCTCCCGGTGCAGTCAGGGAGCAACCGCATCCTCAAGGCGATGAACCGCAGTCACACCGCCGACACATATCTCGGCATATTGGCGAAGATGCGCGCCGCTCGTCCCGACATCGCTTTGTCCGGAGACTTCATCGTCGGCTTCCCCGGCGAGACCGAAGAAGACTTCGAAGCAACGCTGCAAATCGTCGACGAAGTCCAATATGCGTCGGGCTATACGTTCAAGTACAGCCCCCGCCCCGGCACGCCCGCGGCCAGCATGGAGGAGCAGATACCCCTGCACGTCATGGATGAGCGCCTGCAGCGCCTGAATGATCGTATCAATACCCACCGCACGGCCTTCAACCGAGCGACGGTTGGCACCGACACACAGGTGCTGATTGAACGTCCCGGCAAGCTTTCCGGCCAGATGATCGGCCGTTCGCCATGGCTCCAGTCGGTGCATGTCGATGCCGACGCCAAGCCGGGCGACATCATCGACGTCACAGTCCTTGCCGCGAGTTCGAACAGCCTGACCGGCGCAGTTCAAGAAAGGGTGGCTGCGTAATGGCCCGCCGCGATCTCCATGCCGTCCCCGATACCGCCCGTCTCGAGCTCGAGTTCGAGCAGCCCTACCTGCTTGGGCCATTGTTCGGTGATTACGACCGGCACCTGATCACCATCGAGAACCGACTCGGCGTACACATTGCTGCCCGCGGCAACCGGGTTCAGATCGAGGGCGAGCCCGATGCGGCGGCCCGTGCCCGCGACGTCCTGACCGGCCTCTACAACCGGCTCGACCAGGGCCATGACGTTGACGCCGAAGCGGTCGAAGCCGTCCTCGGAATGGCCGCTCAGCCCAACCTCGACGGCATCATCCAGGAGGAAGTCACTTCCGCCCCGAAGGTAATGATCCGGACGCGCAAGAAGACAATCGTCCCGCGCTCGGCGATGCAGACGCCGTACATGGAGGCGCTGGCTCGCGACGACATGATCTTCGGGCTGGGCCCCGCCGGCACCGGCAAGACCTATCTCGCTGTCGCCCAAGCGGTGTCGCAGCTCATCACCGGAAGCGTCGACCGGCTGATCCTCTCGCGTCCGGCGGTCGAGGCGGGCGAGCGGCTCGGCTTCCTGCCCGGCGACATGAAGGAGAAGGTCGATCCCTATCTCCGGCCGCTTTATGACGCGCTCTACGACATGCTCCCGACCGAACAGGTCGAGCGCCGTATTGCATCCGGCGAGATTGAGATTGCGCCGCTGGCCTTCATGCGCGGCCGCACGCTCAACGACGCTTTCATCATCCTCGACGAGGCGCAGAACACCACACCGCTGCAAATGAAGATGTTCCTGACCCGCTTCGGCATGCGCAGCCGGATGGTGATTTGCGGCGACCCCAACCAGGTCGACCTGCCCGACCCGACCAAGTCGGGCCTCGCCGATGCGGTCAATCGCCTGCACGGGATCAAGAGCATCTCCGTGGTGCGCTTCACGGCGGCCGATGTCGTTCGTCACCCGCTCGTCGGGCGGATCGTCGACGCCTACGAGGGACCGAACGCGTGATGCTCGAGATAGCGCTCGACGCCGACGAGGAATGGGACAGTAGTCGCTCGTGGGAGCAACTCGCCCGCAGGGCGGCTGAAGCGGCGATAGCCGAAAGCGCTTTTCCGGAGCTCGCCGACTCCGAGCGAGCCGTCGAACTTTCGGTAACCCTGACGAGCGACGAGCACGTCCGCGAACTCAATGCGAAATGGCGGAACAAGGACAAGCCCACGAATGTGCTATCCTTTCCCATGGCTGATGAGCTCGATTTAGAGCGTACAAATGTTTCCGTGATGGAACTGTTGCTGGGCGATATCGTGCTCGCTCACGGCGTCTGTGAAGCCGAGGCAGCGGAAAAAGGCGTGCCATTGCAACAGCATGCGACCCATTTGATGATCCACGGCACGCTTCACTTGCTTGGCTACGATCATCACGACGACTCCGAGGCCGCGGACATGGAAGCGCGCGAGGTCCGGGCGCTTCAGCGGCTCGGAATTGCCAACCCCTATGGGGTGACCGCCTGATGGCCACCCGTCATGACCAGGAAGGCGGCAGCCGATTATGGCGCGGAATGCGCGCGCTCATCTTCGGCGAGGATAATGAGCCGACGCTTCGCGAAGAAATCGAGGAAGCGATCGACGAAGCGGAGGAGAGCCAGGGCAGCCATCCGGTTGCCGGAGACCTCTCGCCAGCCGAGCGGCAGATGCTCCGTAACCTGTTGCACTTCGGCGAGCGGACCGCCGGTGAAATCGCGGTGACCCGCGGCGACATCATGTCGGTCCCGTCCGATATCAGCTTCAACGAACTCGTCCGCGCGTTTGCCGACGCAGGCCACAGCCGCCTGCCCGTCTATGCCGACAGCCTCGATGAGGTGGTTGGCATGATCCACATAAAGGACGTGTTCGAAGCGCAGGTCGATTCCGAGCGCGACCGCTCGATCAAGGCCCTGATGCGCAATCCGCTGTTCGTTCCGGAGTCCATGGGCGTGATCGAATTGCTCGCGCGGATGCGTGGCGAGCGCATGCACCTTGCCATCGTCGTCGATGAGTTCGGCGGGACCGAAGGCCTCGTCACCATCGAGGACGTGGTCGAAGAGATCGTCGGCGACATCGAGGATGAGCACGACGAGGAAGAAGCGGGTATGCTGACCCTGCTCGAGGATGGCGTGTGGGAGGCAGACGCGCGCATTGAGCTGGAGGAACTGCAAAGTGCGGTCGACCCGCGGCTAACGGCCGAAGACGACGAGGTCGATACTTTGGGCGGGCTCGTGTTCCTGATGGCCGGGCACATTCCGGCGAATGGCGAATGCGTCGAGCATCCTTCGGGCTGGACCTTTGAATCGATCGACGCCGATCCGCGGCGGATTATCCGGGTTCGACTTCACGCGCCGGACACCCAGCGCCCGCGCGGCTAGTTCTTCGCGAAGAGCTTGGCTGGGTCCGCCATCGCTTTGAACTCAAGCGCATTGCCGGCAGGATCGAGCAGGAACATCGTCGCCTGTTCACCGGGCCCACCCTTAAAACGCACCGTGGGCGCGATCACGAATTCGGTCCCGGCCGCTTCGAGCTTCTCGGCAAGCGCTTCCCATTGATCCATCGCCAGCACGAGGCCGAAGTGCGGGACGGGCACGTCGTGGCCATCTACCGGGTTGGCCGCCCGGCTCCGCACCGCATCGGGCGCAAGATGTGCGACGATCTGATGGCCGTAGAGGTCGAAATCGACCCAATGGTCGGCGCTCCGCCCCTCCGGACACCCTAAAAGCTCGCCGTAGAATCCTCGCGCCGCAGCGAGATCGTCGACCGGAAACGCAAGGTGAAACGGCGACAGCGTCATTCCCGTCCCCTGCGCGCGGGAAATGAACCTGTCCAGCCACCGTAGCAACTAACCCCCGCAGCGGGCGGTTCTGAGTAGCTGGAGTTAGATATGAAGCCCGCTTCAACCCTACCGCTTTTCCTGATCCTTGCTGCGTGCGCCGGTCCCGCACGATTGCCCCTCGAAGCCGGCGTTGGCCCGTCGCCGCAACTCCCCCCGCCGGAAAACGCGCTCATTCCCGCGATCAAGGTCGCCAAAGCGGGGAGCTGGCCCACGGGAATGACGCCTGTTGCCGCACCCGGCCTCAGGGTGAATGCCTTCGCTACCGATCTCGATCACCCGCGCTGGCTCTACACCTTGCCCAACGGCGACGTACTCGTTGCGGAGACCAATGGTCCGGGGACCGATCCCGGACCTCCCGGAATCAAGGGCATCTTCTTCAGGCAGTTCCTTAAGAAGTCGGGAGCGGACGTCCCCAGCGCCAACCGCATCACTCTCCTGCGCGATGTCGATGGCGATGGAGTGGCCGAAGTTCGTTCGACCCTAATCAGCGGGCTGCGATCTCCGTTCGGCATGACGCTTTTAGGGAACCAGCTCTTCATCGCCAACGCCGACTCCCTCGTCGCCGTCCCCTTCACCCCTGGCATGACCAGTATCAGTGCAAGGCCACGGCTGGTCGCCAGGCTGCCATCGGGCCGCAACCATCACTGGTCCAAATCGCTCGTCGCCTCGCCCGACGGCCGCTGGCTTTATGTGGGTGTCGGATCCAACAGCAATGTCGGCGAGAACGGAATGGCGATGGAGCAGGGCCGGGCCGCGGTCTGGCAGATCGATCCGCGGACCGGAGCCACGCGGCAGGTCGCCGGAGGCCTGCGCAACCCCGTAGGCATCGCTTTCAACCCATGGAGCGGCGCGCTGTGGACGGCGGTCAACGAACGCGACGAGATCGGCAGCGACCTGGTTCCCGACTACATCACCTCCGTCCGCGAAGGCGGCTTTTACGGCTGGCCGTACAGCTATTTCGGCCAGCATGTGGATGTCCGAGTCAAGCCGCCGAGACCGGACCTGGTCGCCCGCGCGATCAAGCCCGACTTCGCCTTGGGCCCGCACGTCGCCGCTCTGGGGCTCACGTTCAGCCCAGGACAGAAACTGGGCCAACAGTTCGCGCAAGGCGCCTTCGTCGGGGAGCATGGATCCTGGAACCGCAAACCGGTGAGCGGTTACAAGGTGGTCTTCGTACCCTTCGCGGGTGCGCAGCCGTCGGGCATGCCCGTCGACGTCCTGTCCGGCTTCCTTGGCAAGGACGTCGCTTTCGGCCGGCCGGTCGGCGTGCAGATCGCCCGCGATGGCTCACTGCTGGTCGCGGACGATGTCGGTAACCGGGTGTGGAGGGTGAGCGCGGCCCGATAGCGGGCCTTTCGCTCCGCCGTCGCAACGGCTAGCGACGCCCGCGATGCTCCTGGTCCTCGTCGCCGCGCTCGTTGGTGCGGCTTCCGCCTTTGCTTTCGCGCCCGTCGGGCTGTGGCCGCTGATGGTCCTGGCGATCGCCGTGTTGTGTGAGCTCGTCTGGCGATCGAAGTCGCTGAAGCACGCGCTGGCGATCGGTTGGGGCTTCGGCCTCGGCCAGTTCGTCGTCGGCCTGAATTGGATCGCAACCGCCTTCACGTATCAGGCGGCGATGCCGGCCTGGCTCGGCTGGGTCGCCGTGGTGCTCTTGTCGCTTTACCTCGCGGTCTATCCAGCGCTGGCGGCTGGACTTTCGTGGCGATTCAAGGCGGAGCGGCGCATCGCGCTGGTGCTCGCGCTCGGTGGCGCATGGGCGATCGTCGAATGGCTGCGCGGCGTAATCTTCACCGGCTTTCCGTGGAACCCGATCGGCGTGACCCTGGTCGGCACACACCTGCTTAACGCGGCTACGGTCGTCGGCACTTACGGCTTGTCGATCCTTGTCGTTCTGGCCGGCGGTGCGCTGTGGCTGCTGACACGTAAACAATGGCGCAATGCGGGCATCCTGCTGATCGTGCTGATCGTCCTGCATTTCATGCCCTGGCCGAAGACTGCCGCAGCGACCGGCAAGAATATTCGCGTCGTCCAACCCAACATCGGTCAGGAGGACAAATGGCGTGAGGGCTTCGGCGACGAAGCGGAACGCCGGCTCACGGCACTTTCGATGAAGCCCGGTGCACGACGCCCACTTCTTCTGCTGTGGCCCGAAGCTGCAGTCACTGAACCGCTCGAGGATTCCCGCCCCGGAGCCTCATTATACGCCGGTGACGGTCGCGCTCGCGCCGCGGCGCTGATCGCTCCGAACGAGTATCTTCTGACTGGCGGCCTCGCCGTCTTTTCAAAGGATGGCCAACACATCGACAGCGCTGCAAACAGCGTCTTCATCCTTGCTCAAGGGGGCCGCGAAGTCGGGCGCTACGACAAGGCGCACCTCGTTCCGTACGGCGAATATCTCCCGATGCGGCCGCTGCTCTCATCGATCGGCCTATCGCGGCTTGCGCCTGGCGATATGGACTTCAATTCAGGGCCCGGACCCAGAACGATCGACCTTCACGGGTGGGGCAAGGTCGGTTTTCAGCTTTGCTACGAGATGATCTTCTCGGGCGAAGTGGTCGACCGCACGAATCGACCGGATTTCATCTTCAACCCATCGAACGACGCCTGGTTCGGCCGCTGGGGCCCGCCGCAGCATCTCGCCCAGGCGCAACTCCGCGCCGCCGAGGAAGGCATCCCGATCATCCGCTCGACCCCGACCGGCATCAGCGCAGTCATCGACGCCCACGGCCATGTCGTTCAATCGCTGCCATGGCGAACGGCCGGGGTAATCGACGCCGCGCTGCCACCGGTGGCCCGACCGACCTTTTTCTCACGCTTCGGCAATGTCATCCCGTTGCTGCTAGGCTTCGCCCTGCTGCTGACCGGCATTGTGCTTGGCGTTCGCCGCCGCTAGGGCAGCCAACCAACATATAAAGACTTCCTTATATCCTGAAATCGAGGCCTCGCTTCCGACTATGCGCAGCTCTTATCTGTTCACTTCCGAATCCGTTTCCGAAGGCCATCCCGACAAGGTCGCCGACCAGATTTCCGACGCGATCGTCGACCTGTTCCTGTCCAAGGACCCCGAGGCCCGCGTCGCCTGCGAAACGATGACGACGACCAACACCGTCGTCCTCGCCGGCGAAATCCGCGGCGAAGGGATCATGGATCGCGAAGGCAATTGGGCGCCGGGCGTTCCGGAAGAGATCGAGCAGGCGGCCCGCGATGCGGTGAAGCGCATCGGTTACGAACAGGCGGGGTTCCACTGGAAGACCTTCCGCTTCGAGAATAACCTGCACCCCCAATCAGCCCACATCGCTCAAGGCGTGGACGCCGGCGCGGACAAGGACGAAGGCGCTGGCGACCAGGGCATCATGTTCGGCTTTGCGTGCGACGAGACGCCCGACCTGATGCCGGCGACGCTCGACTACAGCCACAAGATCCTGATGGAGATGGCCGCCGACCGTCACGCCGGAAAGGCGCCGTTCCTGGAGCCCGACGCGAAGAGCCAGGTCACGCTCCGCTTCGAAGAAGGCAAACCAGCCAAGGCGACCGCGATCGTCGTCTCGACGCAGCACAAGCCCGGCTATGACAAGGGTACGCAGCAGGCCGAGCTTCACCGTTACGTGAAGGAAGTCATCGCCCGCGTCATGCCGACCGAGCTGCTCGGCAACGAGACCGTCTATCACATCAACCCGACCGGCAGCTTCGAGATCGGCGGCCCGGATGGAGACGCTGGCCTCACCGGCCGCAAGATCATCGTCGACACCTATGGCGGCGCGGCTCCGCACGGCGGCGGCGCGTTCTCCGGCAAAGACCCGACCAAGGTCGACCGCTCGGCTGCCTACGCCGCGCGGTACCTCGCCAAGAACATCGTCGGCGCCGGACTTGCCAAGCGCTGCACGATCCAGCTGGCGTACGCGATCGGCGTGTCCAAACCGCTGTCGCTCTATGTCGACACGCACGGCACCGGCAAAGTCGACGATTCGCGGCTCGAGGACGCCATTGCCGGTATCGGCAAGCTCGGCGGCCTGACGCCCCGCGGGATCCGCACCCTGCTCGGCCTCAACAAGCCGATCTACGAGCCGACCGCGGCCTACGGTCACTTCGGCCGTACAAGCGAGGGCGACTTCTTCCCATGGGAGCGCCTGGATCTGGTCGAGGACCTGAAGGCCGCCGTCGGGGTGGAGGCACAGCCCGTCGAGGCCTAAAGACCGCGACGATGACCGCATTCAAGACTGGCGATCCGCTGACGCTTAACCGCCTCTATGGCCGGTCGAGCGGGCACAAGTTGCGCGCTGCGCAGCAGGACATCGTCGAGGCCCTGCTGCCGAAGATCTCGGTGCCTGAAGAGGGCGAGGTCACCGCCGCGCGGCTGTTCGGCGAGGATAAGCCGCTGCACTTCGAGATCGGCTTCGGTTCGGGCGAGCATCTGGCCGATCGCGCCGACATGCTTCCGGATCACGGCTTCATCGGTGCGGAGCCGTTCCTAAACGGCGTCGCGACCGCTCTCGGCCATATCCGCGACAAGCATCTCGCCAACATCCGCGTCTGGCGCGGCGATGCGCTTGAGGTGCTGCAGCGCGTTCCCGACGGAGCCCTGAGCTTCCTCTATTTACTCCATCCCGACCCCTGGCCGAAGGCCCGCCACGCCAAGCGAAGAATGGTCAATGACGGGCCAATCGGCCTGTTCGCGGCAAAGCTGAAGCCGGGCGGCGAATTCCGACTGGCCTCGGACGACCCGACCTATCTCGCCTGGTCGCTGATGGTCATGCAGCGCCACACCGCACAGTTTGACTGGCTGGCCGAGCGACCGAAGGATTTCCTCGAGCCCTCAGGCGGCTGGATCGAGACCCGCTACGGGGCCAAGTCCCGCCGCGAGGGCCGCCGCCCCTATTATTTGCGCTACCGCCGGACCGATTGATGGGGCTGGTTGTCCTCACCGGCGCGTCCGGAGCCGGAAAGACGACGATCGCCGAGGCGTTCGCCCGTCGCTATCCGAGGCTGGCGAAGGTCCAGTTCTTTGACAGCATCCCCGTGCCCTCGCTCGACGAGATGAGCGCGCAGTATGGCTCGCCCGACGAATGGCAGCGGGTGAAGACGATCGAATGGTTCCACAGGCTCGCGGCCGAGTTGCAGTCGCATCCGAACGTCCTGTTCGACGGGCAGACGCGGTCCGCCTTCGTCCGGCAGGGCCAGCAGCAGGCGAACATCGAGAATGTTCGGATCGTCCTCATCGATTGCGACGACGCGACCCGTACTCGTCGGCTAACGCATAACCGGAACCAGCGCGAGCTCGCCACAGAGCGGATGATGAACTGGGCGCGCTTCTTGCGCGACGAAGCTAGGCGCGAAGGCGAAACGGTCCTCGATACGTCCTTGCTCTTGGTCGACGAGGCGGTCGACCGTCTTCGGCGCTATTTCGACTGAGCTGTCGCCGGAGTCAGCCTCAGCATGCGTGCGCCGGACCCGTCCTCGAGCAGATAGATCGCACCGTCGGGGCCTTCGCTGACGAAGCGGATGCGATGGCCCATGTCCCACTGGTCGGCCTTGCTCGCCTGGTCCCCGCGGATTCTTACATGAATGAAGGCTTCACCTGACAGCGCACCGAGCAGTGCGTCGCCCTTCCACTGTGGGAACAGGTCGCCGGTGTAGACGATCATGCCTGACGGGCTGACCGATGGGTTCCACCAAACCTTCGGCGCTTCGTAACCGTCGCCGGGGCTGTGGTCTGGAATCGTCACCCCGTCGTAATTGCTGCCGTTGGACCGGTTGGGCCAGCCATAGTTGCGGCCGGGAAGGATGAGATTGACCTCATCGCCGCCGCGCGGGCCCATTTCATGCTCCCACAGCTTCCCGTCGGGGGCGAAGGCGAGCCCGTAGGGATTGCGGTGCCCGCTCGTCCACGTTTCCGCCGGCGTCAGGTTCGGTCCCGGCCACGTGAAATTGCGGCCCCGCGCCGTCCGCGCTTCGTCCGTGTCTTCAGGCGGATCGATGATCTTCACGGTTGCTGCGCCAATCTTGCCTGCGAACGGATTGCCGGGTGCCGGCTTTCCGTCGAGCGTCAGGTGCAGGATCTTGCCGAGCGGTTGGTTTGGATCCTGCGCCGGGGTCATGCGCTGGCGATCACCCGAACTCAGGAACAGAGACTGGCCGTCGGGCGCAAAGGCGATCTTCGCTCCGAACTGGCCGCCCCGCCCGCCTGCCGGATCGTGCCAGAGGACCGTGAATCCTTCGAGCCGCGGGCTGTTAGCGATATCGACCAGCTTCGCCCGCGCCAGCGCCAGACCGCTGCCACCCGGGACCGACGGCTCTGAATAAGTCAGGTAGACCATCTGGTCGCCGGCGAAGCTCGGGGCCGCGACGATGTCGAGCAATCCGCCCTGGCTGGATACAACGACCCGGGGGGCGCCCGCGACCGGCGTCTTCTTGCCGCTAGCGACGTCGACGAGCCAGATTCGCCCCGGCTTCTCCGTCACCAGCGCGACATTGGTCAGCCTAACGCCCGATCCCGGCAGGAACGACATCGCCCACGGGGAATCGAAGGTCGCGACTTCGCGGCTCGTGAACGGCGGGTCGGAGCTTGCGGCATTGGCTCCGCAGGCGCCGAGCGAAAGGAGCAGGCCGAGCTGAAGCGCGCGCATGATCATGAAGCTGCCTACTCGCGGAATTCGCATCTGTTCCAGATACGCCTCGACAGGAGTATCCTGTCCAACGACGACCGAATGAACCTTTCCGGCCAACAGCAGCACTGATGGCGCAGGCGGGAGGAACCGTAGGTGATTTTGAACGGGGCGGCCCGCCGCCCGCGGACCGAGGCGAACCGATCGAGTGTGCTCGAGGAGAACGAGCTGCTCGCCCGCGTGCGCGCCCGGGACCTGCATGCGTTCGAACGGCTCTACCGGATCTACCAGCCTCGTTTGGCCCGGTTCCTGTTCAACCTGGTGCAGCGGCCGCAGCTGGTGGAGGAGGTTTTAAACGACACGATGATGGTGGTCTGGGACACTGCAGGAAACTTCCGAGGGGGCAGCAAGCTGTCCACCTGGGTGTTTTCGATCGCCTATCGCAAGGCGATGAAAGCGAAGATGCGCTGGCCCGACCCGGTCGAAGAGCAGCCGTTCGATCCGCGCGTCAGCAGCGATCCCGGCCCGGACGAGGAGCTTGAGCACCAGCGACTGCACGATGCGCTGATGACCGCGATGAACGAACTGTCCGCAGACCATCGCGCGGTCGTTGACCTCACTTACTTCCACGGCCTCGGCTATCGAGAGATCGCCGAGATCATGCACTGCCCCGTCGACACGGTGAAAACCCGCATGTTCCACGCCCGCCGGCGCCTGAAGCAGGCCATGTCGGGCCAGATGTTCGACTGGATTTAGCCATGCCAAGCGATCCTCACGATCAGGCCGAAGAGCTGATCCCGTGGTATGCGATGGGGCAGCTCGATGCTGCCGACCGGACCTTGGTCGAGACTCACCTGGCCTCCTGCGCCCGGTGCCAGCGCCAGTTGGCGGGCGAGCAGGTGCTGATCGACCAGTTCCAGGCCATGAGCCCGGAAATCGACAGTGGATGGGCGCAGCTGCGCGGACAGATCGAAGCGCGGCCGGCCCGGCCGAGCGTGCGCGAAACGCTCGCTGAATTCTGGGACCTGCTGAAACGCCCGGTGGTCGCCGTGCTTGCCACCGCCCAGGTCGCGTTCGTGGCTGCGGCGGCCCTGCTGTTCCAATGGATCAGCCAGCCGACTTATGTCGCGCTCGGCGCCGGGCAGGCCGCGGCATCGGCCAACATTATCGTCATGTTCAAGCCAGAGGCGCGTGAAGCAGACCTGCGCGGCGCGATCGCGGGCAGCGGCGGGACATTGGTCGGCGGTCCGACCGAAGCGGATGCCTATCTGATCCACGTTCCGGCGAATGCTCGTCCTGGCGCGGTCGAGAAGCTGCAGCGCAATTCAAACGTCACCCTCGCCCAGCCGATCGACGCGGCTCAATGATCGTGCGCAGTGCCATTGGCTGGATGCTCGCCGCCTTGATGGCGGTGCTCGCGACGGCTGCATCAGCCCCCGCGGCAACTTCGGTCGCGGTCCCGCCCGAACAGCAGATCCTCGTCATGGTCCAGCATGAGCCGAGCGCGGACGGCGCCTACGGCGGCAGCCCGGAGCGCAATCGCCTCGCGCGCCAGATCGCCCAGGCGCATGGCCTGTCGGTCGTCGATGCCTGGCCGATGACCAGGATCGGCCTCGACTGCTTCGTGATGGCAGTCCCTGCCGGCCATTCCACCGCAACCGCCGCCGATGAGGTTTCAAAGGACCCCAACGTCCAATGGGCCGAGCCCGTCGCGATGTACGAGGCACAGGGCGGGTCGATTTCACACAACGACGCTTTGTTCGCGGCGCAGCCAGCGGCCCGGCAGTGGCACCTGGCCGAGCTTCACCAGCTCGCGACAGGCAAGGGCGTGAAGGTCGCAATTATCGACAGCGGGATCGAGGGCAACCATCCCGATCTTGCGGGCCAACTTTCGGTGAACCGCAATTTCGTCGCGAGCCGCCCGCCGGCGTTCGAGTTGCACGGAACCGGAGTGGCCGGGATCATCGCCGCAAAGGCGGACAATCGCATCGGGATCAGCGGCGTTGCCCCCGGCGCGCGGGTCATGGGCCTCAGGGCCTGTTGGCAAGTCAGTGCCGTTCGGACCGTCTGCGACAGCTTCAGCGTCATCAAGGCGCTCTATTTCGCCATCGACCAGAAGGCGGATGTCATTAACATGAGCATCAGCGGGCCCGACAACCGACTGATGCGGACACTCGTCGACCTTGCGATCGAGCGGGGATCGACGATCGTCGCGGCCTTCGATCCCAAGCGCCCCGAAGGCGGGTTTCCGGCGTCGGTGCTGGGGGTGATCGCGGTCTCGGACACGCCGGTCGGGGGCCACGTCTTCGTCGCGCCCGGCCGTGATATTCCCACTACTCAACCTGGCGACAAATGGTTCGTCGTCAGTGGCAATTCCTTCGCGGCTGCGCACGTGAGCGGCCTGATGGCGCTGCTGCGCGAGAAGAATCACTCGTCAGCGCTCGTGACCGCGGCCGCTGGACGGATCGACGCCTGCGCCAGCGTCAACAGGGCATGGAGCTGCGAGTGCGCCTGCGGCCGCGCCGGGATGACCAGCGCTCACCGCTAACCTGCCTCAGTTTGAACCCTTCCCAATTCCGCTACCACTAACCGGTCAAAGGATTCCGGGGCTGTGCCTGCGTGTCGGGGCGGGGGCAGACAAAGGAGCTTTGATCATGAAGCGTGCGATTACACTCATAGCAGCGACCGCGATGGCATTTTCGCCCGTCGCCGCCTTGGGCCAGACGGCCCCGGGACAGGGTCAATTCCACGGCACCCATTACTGGCATCAGAACAGCGGTAACGCGAACGGCCAGCCCGGCGCCGATTGCGAGGAGATCGTTGCGAATGGTGGCTCGACGCCTGGAAACTCGGGGACGGCACCGGGTGGCGGATCGCCGTTCACCGGCGAGGACAGTACTTCCGGAACCCATTACGCCGGATCGCAGCCGCAAAACTCGCGCAATACCGCGTCGGTCTCGCAGTACGACGTCGCTTGCGCGAACCAGCCGCAATAGCGGCGAACCGGGCTTGTCCGCGCCCCTGCGGACTGGCCCTCGGCTGGCTCGCTCAGCCCCCGGGCGAGCCAGCCGCTTCAGGCCCTTTCGGCTTGTGATGCGTCTTACTTGTTCTACGTCCGTTTGAAGGCCTGATATGCAACAATGCAGCCTCCTCTCCCTGGCTACCGCAGTCCCTCCGCACGCCGTGGAGCAATCCGACGCCAAGGCCGTCGCGCGCGAGGCGTTCGGAAGGAAAAACCTCTTCGATCGCCTTTCCGGCGTCTTCGACAACGCCGGCATCGCGCGTCGCAACATCGTGGCCCCGCTCGATTGGTACGTTGGCAATCATGGCTGGGCCGACCGGAACGCCGTCTACCTCGACGCCGCCGAGAAACTCTTCATTGAAGCTGCCACGACCGCCATCGAGCGCGCTGGCCTGACGCCGGACCAGATCGACGGGATCGTCACCGTCTCAACCACCGGCATCGCGACCCCAAGCCTCGAAGCACGGGCGTTCTCGAAGGTTGGCTTTCGCGAGGGCGTGCGACGCGTTCCTGTTTTTGGCCTCGGTTGCGCGGGAGGCGTGAACGGCCTGTCGATCGCCTCGCAAATGGCGTCCGCCAATCCCGGAAGCATGTGGCTGTTCGTCACGGTCGAGACCTGCTCGATTTCTATCCGGCTCGACAGCGACGATCCCGCCGCCGTGGTTGCGACGGCTTTGTTCGGTGATGGAGCCGCGGCGGCAGTCGTGACCAGCGGCAAGCACAGCCTCGCGCGCATCACGGCCTCGGCCGAAAAACTGTGGCCTGACACGCAGCGGATAATGGGCTGGGACGTCGAGGACCCAGGCCTCGCCGTGGTTTTCGACCGCGCCATCCCGCCCTTCATCGAGGCCGAGCTTGAGACCGCAGTGAATGAGATGGGCGCAGCCATGGGCGTCACTCGCGACGAGATCGATCGCTTCTGCTGTCACCCCGGCGGAGTGAAGGTGATCGACGCGATCGAGACCGCGCTTGACCTCAATCAGGGCGAGCTCAACATCGAACGCGAGGTGCTTCACGACTACGGCAACATGAGTGCGCCGACCGTGATGTTCGTGCTCGAACGGCTGCTTCAACGCGGTTTGCCCGACAAGGTGATGATGACCGCCTTCGGCCCCGGCTTTACCTGTGCCGGCATGCTGCTCGAGGCCGCTTGATCCTCAACGTCGTCATTCTTGTGCTGGTAACGCTGCAGCGGCTCGGCGAGCTGTGGCTGTCGAAGCGGAACACCGGTCGTCTGCTTGCTCGGGGCGCGCGCGAGCATGCGCCCGGACATTATCCGCTGATCGTGGCGGTCCACACCGCGTGGCTACTGGTGCTGTGGCTGCTAGCTCCGTTCCGTCCGATCGACGGCTTCTGGCTCGCAATGTTCGTGGCAATCGAGATCCTGCGCATCTGGGTCCTGGCGAGCCTCGGCCCGCGCTGGACGACTCGAATCATCGTTGTCCCGGACGCCACGCTGGTCCGCCGCGGCCCGTATCGCTTCATCAACCACCCGAATTATCTCGTCGTGGTCAGCGAAATCCTCGTCCTGCCGCTCGTGTTCGGCCTGTGGCAGGTCGCCTTGATTTTCACCCTCCTCAACGCCGCAATCCTCACGATCCGCATCCGCGCCGAGAACGCCGCGCTGGGCCGCTAACGCCGCTTGCGGCGGCTGCGACTCGCGCCTATATCGCGGCTCTCTCCTCGACATCGTCAGATGCCTGAGGCTGGGACCCCCCGGGTCCCGGTCCGAGAGACGTTTGGATTATCGAAGGGTGCGTGTGGCGGATATCGCCGAACTTGAGCGGATCATCGAGCCCGAGGTGAAGAGCCTGGGCTTCGATCTCGTGCGCGTGATGATGATCGGCGGCACGTCGGACCCGACGTTGCAGATCATGGCCGAGCGTCCCGACACGCGTCAGCTCGACATATCCGATTGCGAAGCGATTTCGCGCCGTATCTCGGATCTTTTCGACGCCGACGACCCGATCGAGGGCAGCTACCGGCTCGAAGTCAGTTCGCCCGGCATCGACCGCCCGCTCACTCGCCTCAAGGATTACGCCGACTGGGCCGGGCACGAAGCCCGCATCAGCGTCGCTCAGCCGGTCGGCGGCCGCAAACAATTCAGCGGCACGCTCGACGGAGTAGAGGGCAACGAGGTGAAGCTGACCGACAAGGCCGGCGTCGCCCACAATATCGATTTCTCGGAAATTTCGTCGGCCAAGCTGCTCTTGACCGACAAGCTCATCAACGCCACCGCGCCGCTCAGCACTGAAGGCGCCGACACCATTCATACGCAAGAGGACTAACAACCATGGCAACCGCACCCGCTGCCGTCAGCGCCAACAAGGCAGAGCTGCTCGCCATCGCCGACGCCGTCGCCCGCGAAAAGCTGATCGACAAGGCTATCGTCATCGAGGCGATGGAGGACGCGATCCAGCGCGCCGCCCGTGCCCGCTACGGCGCCGAGAACGACATCCGCGCCAAGCTCGACGGCGAGACCGGCGACCTGCGCCTTTGGCGCGTCCTCGAAGTCGTCGAGGAGCCCGAGGATCACTTCAAGCAGATTGATCCGACCCGCGCGCAGAAGCTTCAGAAGGGCGCCGCCGTCGGCGACTTCATCGTCGATCCGCTGCCGCCGATCGAGTTCGGCCGCATCGCTGCCCAGGCCGCCAAGCAGGTCATCTTCCAGAAGGTCCGCGACGCCGAGCGCGAGCGCCAGCATGAAGAGTTCAAGGACCGAGTCAGCGAAGTCATTACCGGCGTCGTCAAGCGCGTCGAGTTCGGCCACGTCGTCGTTGACCTCGGCCGCGCCGAGGGCGTCATCCGCCGCGACCAGCAGATCCCGCGCGAAATGGTCCGCGTCGGCGACCGCATCCGCTCGCTGATCATGGCCGTCCGCCGCGAAGCCCGCGGCCCGCAGATCTTCCTCAGCCGCGCCCACCCCGACTTCATGAAGAAGCTGTTCGCCCAGGAAGTGCCGGAGATTTACGACGGCATCATTGAGATCAAGGCCGCCGCCCGCGACCCGGGCAGCCGCGCCAAAATCGGCGTCATCAGCCACGACAGCTCGATCGACCCGGTCGGCGCCTGCGTCGGCATGAAGGGCAGCCGCGTCCAGGCCGTGGTGCAGGAGCTCCAGGGCGAGAAGATCGACATCATCCCATGGAGCGACGACCTCGCGACCTTCTCGGTCAACGCACTCCAGCCGGCGACCGTCGCCCGCGTCATCATCGACGAGGAAGAGGACCGCATTGAGGTCGTCGTTCCCGACGACCAACTGAGCCTCGCCATCGGACGCCGCGGCCAGAACGTGCGGCTTGCCAGCCAGCTGACCGCCAAGCAGATCGACATCCTCACCGAGGCCGACGCCAGCGAGAAGCGCCAGCGCGAGTTCGTCGAGCGTTCGGAGATGTTCCAGAACGAGCTCGACGTCGACGAGACGCTGTCGCAGCTGCTCGTCGCCGAAGGTTTCACCAGCCTCGAGGAAGTCGCTTACGTCCAGCCCGACGAGATCGCGTCGATCGAGGGTCTCGACGACGACATTGCCGCCGAGCTCCAGAGCCGCGCGACCGAAGCGCTCGAGCGCCGCGAAGCTGCGGCTCGCGAGGAGCGCCGTTCGCTCGGCGTGGAAGATGCGCTGGCGGAAATGCCGCACCTCACGGAGGCGATGCTGGTGACGCTCGGCAAGGCGAACATCCGGACGCTTGACGACCTCGCCGATCTCGCCACCGACGAGCTCATCCAGAAGAAGCGCCAGGAACCTCGCCGCCGCGCCGAGACCGCGACCAAGCGGCCCGAGGACAAGGGCGGAATCCTCGCCGACTACGGTCTGACCGACGAGCAAGGCAACGAGATCATCATGGCCGCGCGTGCGCACTGGTTCGAGGACGAGCCCAAGACCGAGGAGGCCGCCGATGCGGAAACCTCGGAATGACGCGCTAGAAAAGCACGTTCCGGAGCGGACCTGCGTCCTTTCGCGCCGTAAAGGCACGAAGGACGAGTTGATCCGGCTTGCGCTCTCGCCTGACGGCGAGGTCGCGCCGGACGTCCGCGCCCGGGCTCCGGGCCGCGGCGCCTGGATCGGCGTCAACCGCACCGAGCTCGATGCCGCCAACGCCAAGGGCAAGCTCAAGGGCGCGCTGCAGCGGGCGTTCAAGACGAATGACGTCCGCGTGCCCGCCGACCTCGGTGAGAAAACGCAGGCAGCGCTGCGTCAGGCCCTGCTCGACCGGCTCGGCATGGAAGCGCGCTCCGGCAAGCTCATCAACGGCTCCGACAAGGTCGAGGTCGCCGCCCGCTCGGGCAAGGTGCACCTGCTCCTCCACGCCGCCGATGCCGGCGAGGACGGCAATCGCAAGCTTGACCAGGCCTGGCGCGTTGGCGGAGGGCAGCAGCAAGGGGTGATATTCCCCGAGCCGCGCACTATCTTGTCGTTGGCACTGGGCCGCGAAAATGTGGTACATGTCGCGCTGACCGATCCCGCTGCCGCTTCGCGTGTCTCTCACGCGCTCGAGCGTTGGCGAGGTTTCACTGGCCCTGATCGTGGTCCTGAAGGTGGCAAACCCACCTTGGGGATCGACTTGGCCGAAGAAGATTGACGAAGGGATAGAATGGCAGACCAGACCGACAAACCGAAGCTTGGCACCCGGCCGCCGCTGGGCCTCAAGCGCACGGTCGAGACCGGCAAGGTCAAGCAGAGCTTCAGCCACGGCCGTTCGAACACGGTCGTCGTCGAGGTCAAGAAGCGTCGTATCCTCGGCCGCCCCGGCGAAGCTCCGCCGGCGCCCACGCCCGAGCCCGTCGCCGAGGCCCCGAAGCCCGCGCCCAAGCCGGCCGCTGCTCCTGCTGCCCCCGTCGCGCGCAAGCCGTCGGCTGCCGAAGAGACTGCTGCCCGCAAGGAAATGCAGACCAAGCTGCTGCGCGAGGCCGAAGAATCGCGCCTCGCCTCGCTCGAAGAAGCTCGCCGCCGCGAAGACCGCAGCAAGGTCGAGCAGAACGAGGAGGAAAAGCGCCGCGCTGAAGAGAATCGCAAGGCCGAGGAAGCTGCTGTTGAGCAGGCTCGCATTGCCGCCGAGGAAGAGGCTCGCCGCGCCGCCGAAGCGCCCGCTCCGGTCGAAGAGCCGGCTGCCGAGGAAGAGGATCGCGGTCACCGCCGTCCGGCTGGCGGCCATGCCCCCGCGCCCAAGCGTCCCGAGCCCGCTCGCCCGAGCCGTGGCCGCGACGATCACCGCCAGCGCGGCAAGCTGACTGTCACTCGCGCGCTTAGCGACGAGGACGACAGCCGCGCCCGCTCGCTCGCCGCGCTCCGCCGCGCCCGCGAGAAGGAAAAGCGCCACCACATGGAAGCCGGCCCTGCGCAAAAGCAGGTCCGCGACGTTGACGTTCCCGAGGCGATCACCGTCCAGGAACTCGCCAAGCGCATGGGTGAGCGCGGCGCCGACCTGGTCAAGGCGCTCTTCAAGATGGGCACGCCCGTCACGATTACCGAAACGATCGACCAGGACACGGCCGAGCTTCTGATCGAAGAGTTCGGTCACCGCATCAATCGCGTCAGCGAAGCCGACGTCGATATCGACACCTCGATCGACGTCGATGCCGACGAGACACTCAAGCCACGTCCGCCGGTCGTCACGATCATGGGCCACGTCGATCACGGCAAGACGTCGCTGCTCGATGCAATCCGTGGCGCCAGCGTGCAGTCAGGTGAGGCCGGCGGCATCACGCAGCACATCGGCGCCTATCAGGTTACCCTGCCCGACAAGTCGAAGGTCACGTTCCTCGACACGCCGGGCCACGAGGCCTTCAGTGAAATGCGCGCTCGCGGCGCCAACGTCACCGACATCGTCGTTCTCGTGGTTGCGGCCGACGATGGCCTCCGCCCACAGACGATCGAAGCGATCAACCACACCAAGGCCGCCGGCGTCCCGATGATCGTCGCGATCAACAAGATCGATAAGCCGGAAGCCAAGCCGCAAAAGGTCCGCGAGGAGCTGCTGCAGCACGAGATCGTCGTCGAAGACATGGGCGGCGACGTCCAGGACGTCGAAGTCTCGGCCAAGAATAAGACCAACCTCGACAAGCTGCTCGAGGCGATCAACCTCCAGGCCGAAATCCTCGAACTCAAAGCCAACCCCGACCGCTCCGCGGAAGGAACTGTCATCGAAGCCAAGCTCGACAAGGGCCGCGGCCCGCTCGCGACCGTCCTGGTCGAGCGCGGTACGCTGCGCGTCGGCGATGTCTTCGTCGCGGGTGCATCGAGCGGCAAGGTCCGCGCGATGATCGACGATCATGGCCGCCAGGTGAAGGAAGCCGGTCCGTCGTTCCCGGTCGAAGTGCTGGGTCTCAGCGCCGTTCCGTCGGCCGGGGATCCGTTCACGGTCGTCGAAAATGAGGCGCGTGCCCGTGAAGTCGCCGACTATCGCAAGGGCGTGCTCGACAAGAAGCGCACCACCAGCGCTCCGGTCAGCCTCGAGAACATGTTCGCGAACCACGCGTCGACCGTCAAAGAACTGCCGCTGGTCATCAAGGCCGACGTTCAGGGCTCGGTTGAAGCGATCGTGCATGCCCTCAACCGACTGTCGACCGACGAGATCAAGGTCCGCGTCCTTCACTCGGGCGTCGGCGCGATTACCGAAAGCGACGTGACCCTCGCCTCCGCGAGCGGCGCGCCGATCATCGGCTTCAACGTCCGTCCGAACGCCAAGGCGCGCGAAGTCGCCGACCGCAACAAGGTCGAGTTCCGCTATTACGACGTCATCTACCACCTCACCGACTGGGTGAAGGGCGCGATGGCGGGCGAGCTCGGGCCCGAGATCATCGAGACGGTCGTTGGCCGCGCGCGGGTCCAGGAAGTCTTCCCGGCGGGCAAGAAGGACAAGGCCGCCGGCCTGCTCGTCCTCGAAGGCGTCATCCGCAAGGGCCTCAACGCCCGCCTCACGCGCGAAGACGTCATCATCTCGAAGACGACCATCAGCTCGCTCCGGCGCTTCAAGGACGACGTGGCGGAAGTCACTTCGGGCCTCGAATGCGGTGTGCTTCTGGCCGACACCAACGACATCAAGGCTGGCGACTCGCTTGAAGTCTTCGAGGTGGAAGAAAGGGCTCGCACTCTCTAACCAGAGATGCCGTCATCGCGAGGAGCGTAGCGACGTGGCGATCCAGTCTGGATTGCCGCGCCCCTTCGGGGCTCGCAATGACGAGGAGTACTAGATGCGCCGCACTGAAACTTCCGAAGGCCGCTCGGTCCGATTGCTCCGCGTCGGCGAGCAGGTGCGTCACGTGCTGAGCGAACTGCTCCAGCGCGGCGACGTGCATGACGACACGCTGCAAAGCCATCTCGTCAGCATCACCGAGGTGCGCATGTCGCCCGACCTTCGCCACGCAACGATCTTCGTGAAGCCGTTGCTCGGCGAAGACGAGGAGAAAGTGCTGAAGGCGCTTCGGCAGAACACCGCATTCTTCCAGCGGGAGGTCGCGCATCGAGTCCGCACCAAATATGCCGCCAAGCTGAAGTTCGTTGCCGACGAGAGCTTTGACGAAAGCAGCCACATCGAGCGCATCCTGCGCTCGGACAAGGTCGCGCAGGACCTTGGCGATTAGGCTGACGCGCACCCCGCAAGGCCGTGTCGCGCTGGGCATCGCGATTGCCGCGATCGCGCTTGTCGCCGACTTTATCCTGATCAAGGGCACCATCGCCGAGGCGCGAGTCTTCCCGCTCTACCTGCAGGTCAACGGCGCCGCCGGCGTCGGCATCATCGCCGCATGGCTGTTCCTCTGGCTGCTGTGGCAAGCTCTGGTCGTGCGCGCGCTGGTCGCCAATCGGTCGCGCGCAACGAATGCTTGATTGTCTGTCCGAACCAATGACCGGCGACGGCTGTCGCGCCGAGCTATTCGAACAGCGCCATCACGACACACTCAAAGCCGCCTGCGCTGAGGACAAGGACATCTGGGCGATCTACGCCAACAACTTCGGTCCTGAGGGTTTCGACGAAACGATCGCCCGCTACACCGCCAACCCCAACAACCGCACCTTCGTCCTCTTCGACGGCGATGAGCACGCCGGCATGTCGAGCTATCTCGGAATCGATCAGGGCCGGCAAACGCTCGAGATCGGCGGCACTTATTACCGCCCGCACCTCCGCGGCACCGGGTTCAACCGCCGAGTCAAAGCGATGATGCTCGACCGCGCCTTCGGCTGCGGGATCCGCCGGGTCGAGTTCCGCGTCGACCGCCGCAACGGCCGCAGCCAGGCTGCGATGAAGAAGCTCGGCGCCGTCCGCGAAGGCGTGCTCCGCGCCGACCGCATCACCTGGACCGGCCACGTCCGCGACACCGTGCTGTTCGCGATCCTCCGCGACGAATATGACGGCCTGCCATGAAGGTTCGGAGCGATAGCCGAGGCGGAATCCTTCGCCTGACCATCGATAACCCGCCAGCCAACGCGCTGTCGATGGACGTGATGGAGGCACTGCGTGCCGAGCTCGAAGCCGCGCGCGACAACGTCGCGGTCCGCGTCATCGTCATCGCCGCAGCGGGCAAGCTGTTCTCCGCTGGGCACGACCTCAAGCAGATGACGGCCCGCCGCTCCGACCCAGATCGCGGCGAGGCCTATTTCTGCGACCTTTTCGGCCTCTGTTCGCGCCTCATGGAGGCGATTGTCACCCACCCGAAGCCCGTCATCGCTGAGGTCGACGGAATCACGACCGCCGCCGCCTGCCAGCTCGTCGCCTCGTGCGACCTCGCCATCGCGTCCGACCGGTCGAAGTTCGGCGTAAACGGCATCGACGTCGGCCTGTTCTGCTCGACTCCGGCCGTGGCGCTGACCCGCACCATCAGCCGCAAGCGCGCGATGGAAATGCTCCTGACCGGCGAGATGATCGACGCCGCGACGGCGCTCGAGTTCGGGCTTGTGAACCGCGTCGTGCCGACTGGCGCCCTGACGGATACCGTCAACGACTATGCCGCGATGATCGCCGCGAAATCGCCCGCTGCAGTGACGCTCGGCAAGCAGGCCGTCCGCGAGCAGGCGAACATGAACCTCCCCGAAGCCTACGAACGCGCTTCCCGCGCCATGGTCGAGAACATGCTCGCCGCCGACGCCGAGGAAGGCATCAGCGCCTTCTTCGAAAAGCGCGAACCCAAGTGGCAATAAATGTGCTCCTGCGAAGGCAGGAGCCCAGACTCTTTTCTTGAACTGGACCCCTGCCTCCGCAGGGGTACAACGGCAGCAATGGCCAAGCTCTATTTCTATTATGCGGCGATGAACGCGGGGAAATCGACGACCCTGCTCCAGGCCGATTTCAACTATCGCGAGCGCGGCATGGAAACGATGCTGTGGACGGCGTCATTCGACGATCGCGCCGGCGAAGGAACGATCGGCTCGCGCATCGCCCTGTCGGCGCCCGCCCACACTTTCGACGAGGACGTCGACCTGTTCCACGCCGTCGGCGAGGAGCTGCGCAAGCGCGGGCTCGACTGCATCCTGGTCGATGAGGCGCAATTCCTGACGCAGCGCCACGTCCTTCAGCTTTGCGAAATCGCCGACCGCCTAAGCATCCCCGTGCTTTGCTACGGACTCCGCACCGATTTCCAGGGGAAGCTGTTCCCCGGCTCCGCCGCGCTCCTCGCGCTGGCGGACTCGCTCATCGAACTGAAGGCCGTCTGCGAATGCGGGCGAAAGGCGACAATGAATCTCCGCGTCGATGAAGAAGGCCACGCCGTCGCTGCCGGCGCGCAGACGGAGATTGGCGGCAACGACCGCTACGTTGCGCTCTGCCGCAAGCATTTCTTCGAGCGCCTCCGCGAGAGCGAAGCAAAACAACTCACACTGGGGCTGGCACGGCGATGAGAGCGCTTTTGGCCCTCGCCCTGGTTACGTCGGCGGTTCCGGCAGCCGCTGCTCCGCTCACCGTAAAGACCGGCGAAACCTGGCTGTTCGCGCTCGACCACGGCGAGCCGGTGCGCGCGCACAAGGTCGATGCTTCGGCAAAACCGATGAAGGGTGAGGTGAAGGTCGCGGTCCGTGCTCTCTTCGGGACGACCATGACCATCTCCGCGAACACAGCGCAGGGCTACACCTTCAAGGCCGAGTTGATCGGCGCCGACGGCAAGGCCGTGACAGCCAAGACGTGCACCCTGCCCGCGAAAAATCAGCCAGCGCTCGAAAGCTGGCCGCAAAAGGCGGTCGCGGTGCGCATCGGCTCGTTCAAACCGGCCAACGGCGGCGTCTGCTGATTTTGGATTGATCTACGGATCCGGCGGCGCCCGCCCCAAGGACGGTGCGCCGCCACTGGATCAATGGTCCGTGGACCCTTGGTCGGTTGCGTTGTTGGTCGCAGCGTTGTTGTCAGCAGCTGCCGCATTGTTGTCGGTCACCGCATTCGCAGCCGCCGTCGCGTTCGCCGCTGCAGCATTCGCCGCATCGGCCGCGTTCGAAGCATCAGCCGCGTTTTCGACTGCCGCGTTGGCAGCATCGGCCGCGTTCGTGTCGGCTTTCTTCGGGCACGCTTCGAGCATCAGAGCGACACCCGCGATCGCGACAATAGTCACTAGTTTGCGCATAGAACCCCCCTTCAAGGCCCCACCGCGGGGCAACGTTGCTTAGACGAAATGAAGCCGCTGCAGAAGTGAATTGAATCGCGGCTCTTTTTGAAGCGGCTGGAGGAACGGGTCGCTGAGCAAATAGACCAGCCCGGAATCCTGCTCGCGAAGCGCCTTCTCGAGCGCATCCAACGCCTCCGGTACCTTGCCCCATTGCGCCAGGATTTGCGCCTGCTGGTACAAGCCGTTGTCGCCCTCGCCTTTCACCAGTTCGTCATAGGCCGCTTGCGCACCTGCTTGGTTGTTCTCGCGGATCGCGACGATTGCTCTCCCCGGAGCGGCCAAGAGCGCCACCTTCTCCTGCTCGAACTCCGCCGCTGCTTCCTTGGTCTTGCCCTTGAGAAGCAGCGCGTTGCCGATGTCTCCATGGGCGCCGCCGATCTTCGGGTTCAAATCGATCGCCCGGCGTGCCGCGTCGATCGCGGCATCATAGTCGCCAGCCGCGAACTTGATCCGCCCGCGGCTCTTGAACACGTTGGGGTTCAGCGGGTCGAGCGATGCCGCCCGCTCGATCGCCGATAGAGCCTGGTCAAACTGCCGGCGCCGGGCGCGATAGGTCGCGTAAAGCCCCAGCACATCCGCGCTGCCCCCGCCGAGCTCGTGCGCCTTCTCGTACGGACCATCGGCCGACTTGATGTCGAGCTTGCCGTAGAAAAGCGCATAGCCAAGCGCGGCATAAGCGTCGGCGAACTGGCCCGCGGTATCGACCGCTCGTCGGGCTTCCGCGACCGCTTCGTCATAAAGAGGCCGCCGCTCCGCCGATTGCGCGTAGGCGTTGGCTATTACCGCCAGCGCCCGCGACCTTGCGGCACGGGCCGCGGCGTAATTCGGGTCGAGCTGGACGGCATCGGTGAACTGGGCAAGCGCCCCCCGGTCGCTGTCCTCGTCGCGCTGGGAATCGAACAGGTCCTTGCCGCGCAAATAGGCATCGAACGCGGCGACATTCTTCGTCCCACCCGTCCGCTCGGGCGACTTTTCCTCCTTGTCCGCAAGCTGCACGGCGAGCGCCGCCCCGACCGCATTGGCGATCTCGTCCTGCACTTCCAGGATGTTGGAGGCCGGCAGCTCGAACTTGTTCGACCAGCGGCTGAATCCGCTGCTCCCGTCAATCAGCTCTATCCCGATCCGGATCGTCTGCCCCGCGATCAGCACGTTCCCGTCGACCAGGTTCGCAACCCCCAGCTGCTTGGCGATGCTCTTGCTGTTCACTTTCCTGTCGCGAAACTCAGTCGAGGAGGCCTGGCCGACGACCTGAAGCAGCGGATTGCGCGCGAGCGTCGAGCGGAGTTCCGCGGCAAGCCCGTCCGACAGATATCCCTTCGCCGCGTCGCCGCTCAGATTATCGAACGGAAGCACGGCGATCGTGTTGGCGGCAGCGGGCGCCGGCCGAAGGAGGCTCCATCCCGCGAATGCTGCCGCACCGATCGCAACCACACCGCCGCTGACGAGCATTGTTCGCCGGCTCACGCCTCGTTGGCCCCTCATCGCCTCTGGAGCGAAGGGACGATCCATCATCTCGGCAATCGTTTGCAGCGCGCGGTGCACTGCGGGGTTGCTGGCCCTCGCCCCGCCCTTTGAAATGTCGATACACTGGAGCTGGCGGAAACCTAGCGGCGGTTCGGTGCCATCGATCGATATTGGGACCAGCCGATGATGGTCGCGGGCAAATGCCGCCTCGTCCTGCACCCAGTTCGACTGCATCGAATGCGCCGACCATAACACCGCGATGGCCCGCGCCCCTTCCAACGCATCGCTGATCCGGGAGCTGAAGCGTTCGCCGCCCGGGATCAGCCCGTCCCACCACACGCCGTATCCGGCACGCTCGATGATGCGGATGAAGGCCTTGGCGGCTTTCTCGTCGGCACGGGCATAGCTGACGAAGACATAGTCCTCGTCGCTCGGCGGGACGCCGCTGTTCTTGCCCTGGTCCATGCGCTTGCCCCCGGACAGCGTCGGACTGACGTCTGCGCGCATCGTAAAGCGCAGCCGCTTCCTTGTCACCAAGGCCCCAAGTCTTGACGCGGACCCGCAGGCTCCCCACCCAACAGCAATGGACTCAAACCTCATTTATCGGATCGCCATATCGCTCGTGCCGCTGATGATCGCGATCGTGTTCCACGAGGTTTCGCACGGTCTCGTCGCGAGAAAACTTGGCGACCCGACGGCCGCGGAACGCGGACGGTTGACGCTCAACCCGCTCAAGCACGTGGATCCCTTCGGGACTGTAATACTCCCGCTGCTGTTGGCGATCAGTCACGCGCCGATCTTCGGTTGGGCCAAGCCCGTCCCGGTCGACTATCGCCGTTTGAAAAACCCGCGCCGCGACATGGTGTTGGTCGCGCTGGCCGGACCCGGAATGAATGTCCTGCTCGCACTGGTTGGAAGCGCAATTCTCGCTGCCACCCTCTCATTCTCCGGGCCGCGATTTCTGGTCGACGCGGCGTTCGTGTTCGTCATCACCAACGTCTTCCTGGCCGTATTCAACATGATCCCGCTCCCGCCCTTCGACGGCGGTCACGTGGCCGAAGGCCTGCTCCCGCCCCGGCTCGGCCAGCAATTCCGGAAGATCGGTCGTTATTCGCTGCTCGTGTTCATGATCCTGTTGCTCGTGCTGCCGCAGATCTCGCCCAAAGCCGACATCGTCGGCCGAGCGGTCGATCCGATCGTCGACACGATTGCTCGCTTCGTTCTGGGTATCTTCAACATCGCCATCTGAAGATTGACTCCCCGTCCTTCTGAGGCGCAGCAAACCCGTCGGGGGTGGATCCGGCATGATAGCTCGGTTCCTTGCATTGCTCGTCATAAGCAGCGCTGCCGCGAGCGCCGCCCCGAAGGTTGCCCTTCGAATCGCGCCTGAGGTCGACAGCCAGTATCCCCAATTACGTTCCCAGGTCGCCGCGAGCGGCGCCGCTGAAATATCCGAACCCGCCGACTTCATCCTGGCCACGGGCGATGAGCTGAACGACTATGCCGAACTGGATCCGGTGGACGGTTCCAATCTCAACACCGTCCGGCTCGGCAAACTCACTAACGGAGAGGCACAAACGGCGTTGCCAGGCGTGCTGGCTCTCCTGCAGCGGCAAAAGGCCCTGATCGCCCTGGGCAGCGGATCGCTGCCTGAGGGAATTGACGTCTGCGACGTTGATAGCGAACACCAGGACAAGTGCCTCGAGAAGGGAGCCACTCTCCCGAGAGGCTCGCGGACTTTAAAGGCTCTTCGGAATCGCTCCAGCCAACCGAAGTCCATTGCGATCCTGGAAACTTGGGCCGACCTCGCTATCAAGGTGACCGCCCTTCGCGGACAGGAATCCATGATCACGCTAGCGCCTGGCGAGCGCTTCGTGGTTCCGGCCTCCGGCTCTGGCGCCCAGGGAACGTCGCATCAGGTCATCCTGGTGTCGGAGAAACCCTTCGATCCATCACCATTCGCGCAACCGGGCTCGCTGGGCTCATTGGCGAGCTGCGCAGTCCGCATCTATCCGGAGTGCGTCGCCAGCGCGCCGCCGCTGCCGTCACTGACCGGCCTTTCCGCGGTACAGTTCGCCTACGCAGACCAGGATCATGTCTGGGACACGATGGACCCGGTGGTTCCGGCCATGGGCGGTGGCACCCCGGTGACGCGCGGGTCGGCCGATTGGATGGTCGAGATCTACGCGACGCACGATTACACGGCCCAGCAGATTGCGGACGACAGGAAGCTTCCGGCCGCGAAGCAACAGCACCTCTGGGAGCGGTCGCCCGAGGAGCTGGCGCATACTTGCGGCGGGACGATGATTGGCCGCGACCTCGTGCTAACCGCGGCGCATTGCGTCGCCACCGGTCGTTTCCTACCGCCCAACGAAAGCCGAGTATTCGGCGATCGCCGGGTCCGTGTCGGCTCACTTATTCTCGGGCGCGGCGGCGAAACACGCGCGATCATTGGGATGGTCGTCCATCAGGGCTACACGGGCCAGGGCACCGGGCTTCCCAACGACATCGCGCTGCTGATGCTGAAAAGCGATGAGCCTGTCCGCCTCGGCGTTCGCTCGCTGAAGGTGACCTCGACCTTTCCGAAGAATGGATCGACCCTCGCGGGGCTCGGCTGGGGGTTTACCCAAGTCACCGCAGCGGACGGGAATATCAACATGAACACGCACCAACAGGTGCAGCGAAATCCTTCGCTTCTGCAGATGGCGCCCCTCGAAGTGATCGGCGCCGACGACTGCGACAAGCAGGTGGACCATAAGCTCCGTTCCGGGATGCTGTGCCTGGTAACCCCAAGATCGATCGTAGCCAGGGGCGCTGCCGCGACATTCAGCTGCCGCGGCGACAGCGGTGGCCCTCTCGTTCGCAACTACAACAGCGACCAGGAAGAACTGGTCGGCCTGACCAGCTGGTCGATCGGCTGTGGGTACAAACCCTCGGTCTACACCGACGTAGCGTATTTCTCGGCTTGGGTTGATGCCGCGCGCAAGGCGATCCGGCCCGGCGCCGTAATCAGGATTGGGGACCCGCCGCGAAGTCACTAAAGCGCGGGCATGTCACTCAACGGCTGGATCATTTTGGATAAGCCCGTCGGGCTAGGATCGACGCAGGCGGTAAGCGCGATCAAGCGGCTGCTGCGCGAAAGCGGCGAGTCCAAGACCAAGGTCGGCCACGGCGGAACGCTCGACCCGCTGGCGAGCGGTGTGCTTCCGATCGCGCTGGGCGAAGCGACCAAGCTCTGCGGCCGCATGCTCGACGCGACCAAGGCTTACGACTTCACGGTCAAGTTCGGCGAGGAAACCGACACGCTCGACGCGGAAGGTCAGATCGTAGCAAAAAGCGACGTATGTCCGACGGCCGATGACGTCGAAAACATCTTGCCCCGCTTCACGGGCCCGATCGAGCAGATCCCGCCGGCCTATTCCGCGCTGAAGATCGAAGGAAAGGCCGCGTACGCCCGAGCCCGCGCCGGCGAGCAGGTCGAGATGAACTCACGGAAAGTGACCATTTTCGCCCTCAATCTCGTCGAAAGCGCCCCCGACAGCGTCACCCTCGCCGCCTCCGTATCCAAAGGCACTTACATCCGCTCCCTCGCCCGTGACATAGCCCACGCCCTTGGCACCGTCGGCCACGTTTCCTATCTAAGGAGGACACGCGCTGGCCCCTTCGGCCTCGACAAGGCCGTTTCGCTGGACTTTCTCACCGAAATCGCTAAGGCGCGCCAACTGACGCGGGCGGTGTTGCCGCTACAAGCGGCGCTGGACGACATCCCGGCCCTCCCCGTCACCCCCGACCAAGCCCAGCTGCTCCGTCATGGACAGAAGCTTTTCGGGTTCCCCGCAAGGCCGGGGCTTTGCATGGCAACGCTGGAGGGAACTCCGGTCGCGCTGGTGGAAGCTTCGGCTGACGGCCTCCGGGTCGTCCGGGGGTTCAACCTTTAGACGAATAGGAGTGAAACGATGTCGATTACTGCGGAGCGCAAGCAAGCGCTCATCAAGGAGCATGCCCAGGCCAAGGGCGATACCGGTTCGCCGGAAGTGCAGGTCGCGATCCTGACGGAGCGCATCCAGAACCTCACCCAGCATTTCAAGAGCCATGCGAAGGACAACCATTCGCGCCGCGGCCTCCTGATGCTGGTCAACCAGCGCCGCTCGCTCCTCGATTACCTGCGTAAGAAAGACGAGGGGCGTTACACCGATCTCATTTCGAAGCTCGGCCTTCGCAAATAACCAGAAAGGGCGCCCGCGCGGCGCCCTTTGCCTATCGGGGTTGGCCGCAATTCGGCGGCTGGCCTTGGGGTCGAACGGCCCCGACCGCAGCGAGCCGGAATGCTCGCAAAGCTGTCCCCCCGGCATCCGGCCGCGGGATTAAGGAAACCAAATGTTCAATACGAAAACTGTCGAAATCGATCTTGGCGGAAAGACCCTCAAGCTCGAAACGGGCCGCGTTGCCCGCCAGGCCGACGGCGCGGTGCTCGCGACCCTCGGCGAAACCGTTGTTCTCTGTGCGGTTACGGCCGCCAAGTCGGTCAAGCCGGGCCAGGACTTCTTCCCGCTGACCGTCCACTACCAGGAGAAATTCTCCGCAGCCGGCCGGATTCCCGGCGGCTTCTTCAAGCGCGAGCGTGGAGCGACCGAAAAGGAAACGCTGACCAGCCGCCTCATCGACCGTCCGGTCCGTCCTCTGTTCCCCGAAGGCTTCTACAACGAAGTCCTCGTGATCGCTCAGGTCCTGTCCTACGACGGCGAGAACGAGCCCGACATCCTCGCGATGATCGCCGCTTCGGCCGCGCTCACCATCAGCGGCGTCCCCTTCATGGGCCCGATCGGCGCCGCCCGCGTCGGCTACATTGACGGCGAGTACATCCTCAATCCGACGCAGGATCAGGTGAAGGCGGGCGAGCTCGACCTCGTCGTCGCCGGAACCCCCGGCGCGGTGATGATGGTCGAATCCGAAGCCAAGGAGCTGTCGGAAGAGGTCATGCTCGGCGCCGTCATGTTCGCCCACAAGGCGAGCCAGGAAGTCTGCAAGGCGATCATCAGCCTCGCCGAAAAGGCCGCCAAGGACCCGTGGGAGCTTGCCACCAGCGACGCCAAGACCGCGGCCAAGGCCAAGCTCAAGACGCTCGTCGGCAAGGACATCGAGGCGGCCTACAAGCTGACCGACAAGTCCGAGCGTTCATCGAAGCTCAACGAGATCCGCGAAAAGGCCAAGGAAGCCTTCGCCGAGGCAGAGCCGCAGGAGCAGCTCGCCGCATCGAAGGCGGTCAAGAGCCTCGAGGCCGACGTCGTCCGCACCGCCATCCTCAAGGACGGCCGCCGCATCGACGGCCGCGACACGAAGACCGTGCGCCCGATCGAGGCGATCGTCGGCTTCCTGCCGCGCACCCACGGCTCGGCTTTGTTCACGCGCGGCGAGACGCAGGCGATCTGCACCACCACGCTCGGCACCAAGGATGCGGAGCAGATGATCGACGGTCTGGAGGGTCTCTCCTACCAGCGCTTCATGCTGCACTATAACTTCCCGCCCTACTCGGTCGGTGAAGTCGGCCGCTTCGGCGCCCCGGGCCGCCGCGAAGTCGGCCACGGCAAGCTCGCCTGGCGCGCGCTGCACCCGATGCTGCCGACCCTCGAGGAGTTCCCGTACACCATCCGTGTCCTGTCGGACATCACCGAGTCCAACGGCTCGAGCTCGATGGCGACGGTCTGCGGCGGCTCGCTCGCGATGATGGACGCGGGCGTTCCCTTAAAGCGTCCGGTTTCGGGCATCGCCATGGGCCTGATCCTCGAAGGCAAGGACTTCGCGGTGATCAGCGACATCCTCGGCGACGAGGATCACCTCGGCGACATGGACTTCAAGGTCGCCGGCACGTCCGAAGGAATCACCAGCCTGCAGATGGACATCAAGATCGCCGGCATCACCGAGGAGATCATGAAGGTCGCCCTCGCCCAGGCGAAGGATGGCCGCGCGCACATCCTCGGCGAAATGGCCAAGGCGCTCGATCACACCCGTGAAGAGCTCAGCGCTCACGCGCCGCGCATCGAAACGATGCAGATTTCGAAGGACAAGATCCGCGAAGTCATCGGCACCGGCGGCAAGGTTATTCGTGAGATCGTCGCGACGACCGGCGCCAAGGTCGATATCGACGACGAGGGCCTGATCAAGATCAGCTCGTCCGACCTGTCGCAGATCGAGGCCGCGCGTCAGTGGATCCAGGGCATCGTGCAGGAGCCGGAAGTCGGCACCATCTACACCGGCAAGGTGGCGAGCATCGTCGATTTCGGCGCGTTCGTGACCTTCATGCCCGGCAAGGACGGCCTGGTTCACGTCTCGGAGATCAAGAACGAGCGGGTCGAGAACGTCCGCGACGTCTTGAGCGAAGGCCAGGAGGTTAAGGTCAAGCTGCTCGAGGTCGACCAGCGCGGCAAGGTTCGCCTGTCGATGCGCCTCGTCGACCAGGAAACTGGCGCCGAGCTCGAGGACACCCGCCCCCCGCGCGAGCCGCGCGAGGGTGGCGACCGTGGTCCGCGCGGTGACCGTGGCGACCGTGGCCGGCATGGCCGCGGCGACCGCGACCGTGGGCCCCGCCGTGACGGCGGCGATCGCGGCCCCCGCCGGGATCGCGACGATCGTGGACCGCGCGGAGACCGCGGCGACCGCGGCCCGCGCCGTGACCGCGAAGGCGGCAACGACGACGGCCCCGCGCCCGAGTTCGCCCCGGCGTTCCTGACGAACAACGACGACTAAGCCCTAAAACCCTCTCCCCTCGCGGGAGAGGGCGACTCGCCGAAGTCGAGCGGGGTGAGGGGGCCCCGATCCCCCTCCCGTTCGTCCCGAGCTAGTCGAGGGGCGTTCGTCCTGAGCTTGTCGAAGGGCGTCATTGCGAGCCCCTGCTTCCAAGCAGGGGCGTGGCAAACGAAGTCCACCGCAGGAAATCCAGCCTTAGGTCGTCATTCCCGCGGAATCGAAGATGACCGCAGGACAAAGCGGGATCCCAGCCCAACCAAAAACAGAAGGCCCCGCAGCTTCGGCTGCGGGGCCTTTTTCACGTCACTTTCTGTTGAAGACAGTCGCCAAGACTTGTGCGAGCCAATCCTTGAGTCTCTGCCACCAACTGCTCTGCAGATACGGTTGCAAATCTCTTGCGCGGCAGGCCGCAATCTCGTCTGGACTGAACGTAGGTGCCCAAATGACGGCCCCATCACGAACGACGTAATGCGAGAGACAAGCTAAGTTCCAGTTACCCACGGACGGGTCTAGCGTCGGCTTTTCGTCTGAGCCGCTAAGGGTCCATTCCCAATCGTTTAGGGGTGTCAAAACGCGCTCGCCACAGCCGCAAGCGCATAGGTGATGCGCGCGATTGCCCTGAGGGTTTACGTAGAGAATGCCCGCTGAAAGGTCAGTCGGGATCGACCCGCGCGCGACCTCGAAGGATTCTACACGACTAGTCTGTGCTTTCACGGTCAAACTGCATCGAAGAGATGGTGAATGAGGTCTGATAAACGTGCCGACTAGAGGCGTAATACCCGCGATACTTCTTGTACATGAAAACGGCCGTAGCGGCATTCAGAGCATTGAGTTCTACGGTCTGAATGTTCTTATCGTAGTCATCAGCCAAATCCACGAGGTGATCGCCCGCAATCTCCTCGAACACGAGCGGCGCAGTTTGAGCGTCGATTACGGTCGTCTCCACCATCCCTGTCAGGCCGGGATTCCCGTGGTGTAGACCCATTCCAACTACGATGAATGGTATCCCCTTTGCCAACAAGAGTTTCGCGATTTCCCGCCGAGCGGTGATCTTATCAACCGCGAGGAACGCGAATGTGACACCCTCCAATAGCGGCGCTGATTCTCCATCCAACTTCGCTTCAATGATTTCTGCCCCACTATGCCACCCACGGTAGCGTTGCTCGATCACGTCAACTTTGGGCTGTCCCAACTCTTCGCGCTGGGTTGCTCCGGGGATTCGGAAGGCATTGTGGAGATCAAGAATGTCGAAATCGAATAACTTGATCCTCCTCACCCGCGATTTCGAAATTAAGTCGAATATGTAAGAACCAGTGCCGCCCGATCCAATGATCGCCACGCAATCATCTCTGAGTAACTTATCCAGCTCCTGAAGATCAGCTCGCGCTGAATTCATGTCGGCAAAGGGAAATGGACAGTCAGGCTCAGCTTCAACTGAACCCTCGAATGGCGTAGTTCTGAATTCTGGATGCTTAGCCTCCGCAGGCCCAGACACATAGGTCGCGTATTCGACGAACTTCTCATGGAGACTAGTGTAGTCACGCATGTTGCCTGCCGAATCTTTTTGCTTCCACGACCAGTAAAACGCTGATGACTTGCCGTCGAAGAGCGGCACGATATTTGATCCGGCTCCGCCGAAAAGAATGCGACCTTTGTCATCGTAAGGCTGTTGCCCGACGAAATACATTTGGTGATTCATGGGTTCGGCGCGGACGCGCCCATCTGCATCGAAATTGAGTGTATCGACCAATAGGCCGGTATGGGGATTGCCGTCTTTGTCGAGATACGGGACCGCAGCGACGATGTACGAACCGCGCCGGTAAAGCGCGTAGCCCTCATCCAGAAGACGCTGGATACCTCCATCAGTGGATACAGGAAGTTTGTCCACGCGCGGTCCCTTTCCCTAACTAAGATTGCCCAGTCGCGGTGACGGTGAAATCCATGCCGTCGACGACCTGAATTGAACCGCCGGGCTTGAGCTTGCCGCTGGCATTGCCATGGCCGCGATCGTAGGAAATTCGGTAGCCATCGGCGGGGTTCGCACCAGCGCCGAACGCCAGTTTCACCAGGTCGTCGAAGGACAGCTTACCCCTCGGGACGGTGTGTCCGGCATCGTTCACAGTGATATTAACTTCGTGGCTCTCAGGCTTCGCCATGGTATTATTCCTTCCGCACATCGCTGTGGCCGACTCCGCATTGCCGTTCGGAGTTGCCATACTTTCTGTATGGTTGCGCGGTGTTCGCTTGTCAAGTAGCGGAAGTATCGTTAGAACGAACCATGAACTTGCTCGGGAGGAACAATGCCATCGGCGCTTGGGACTAAGATTAAGGACCTTCGACGAGCGAAGGATTTGACGTTGGAACAGCTGGCCCAGCTCACCGAGAGTAGCAAAAGCTATATGTGGGAGCTGGAAAATAAAGACGTCGCGCGGCCGTCCGGCGAGAAGCTGAATAAGATCGCGGCCGTCCTAGGCGTTACACCTGAATATCTGGCTGACGAGGGGCGAACTGACCCCAGTGCCGCCGTCCGGGATGAAGCATTCTATCGTAAGTATCAGGGCGCGGCTCCGGAAGTGAAAGACAAGATAAAGCGAATCCTCGACCTTCTTGACGAATGAAGGAGCCAACCACGGCCCGCGGGTGGGCAATTTTTCTTAGCCGGATCTGGGGTCATCATTTCCCTGTCGATGTCCAGCAGATCGCGCTTGAGTACACGCGTCGTTTCGACGACCCCATCCTCGAGATTGCAAAAGCAGACGTCCCAAGCTTCGAGGGGGCTCTCTATCCGCTTAGGAAAAGAGGCGGCTGGGCGATCCTCTATAATCCTTCGATTCGATCCCCAGGCAGACGAAATTTCACGTTAGCCCACGAAGTTGGCCACTATCTCGTACATCGCAGTGGTGCGACCGGACTATTGGAATGTGGTCAGTCTGAGGTTCTTGGCGCGACTAATGACAGGAACCGGAAACTCCTGGA
>Ga0268266_10000459_pt1 | contig 59218 bp, 64 predicted proteins | sample KBSS13metaG_FD_190356 | JGI IMG/M metagenome (GOLD analysis project Ga0268266, IMG submission 190356) | Switchgrass rhizosphere microbial communities from Kellogg Biological Station, Michigan, USA - KBS S1-3 metaG (SPAdes) (version 2) | ecosystem: Host-associated > Plants > Roots > Rhizosphere...
GCTGCCCGCGCTCGCAGTCTGGGTCGGGCGGGACGGGCCAGGCATGATCCGCGTGGGCTGCGGCCTGGCGGTGGCGGCGCGCACCGGCTCGGCGACGGGCTTGCGCGGGCCGGGGGCCTGGGTGCGCGCCGGGGTCGGACGCGTGGTGCGCTGGGTGGCGCTGGTCCGGCGCGGCTGCAGCGCCTCGGCGCGCGACTGAAGCTCCAGAGAGGTCCGGTCGATCGGCAGGGGCTGGGCAGCCGCCAGGAAAGCCGTCAGGATGATAGACATATTCATTCCCCCCGGGAAAACGTCTCCCGCTAGGTGCGATTTATACCCTGTTTGTAAACAAGGTGTTAACCAAATTTTCTCGGGCGGGTTGTGAACGGGGCCGGATAGACTCATCAGATTCTAAGGAAAGGGAAATTTCGGTGACGGACGAGGATCTGGCGGCGCATCTGGCCGAGGAAGCGGGGCGGCTGCTGTTGGAACAGCGCAACAGTTCGCTGCTTCGGGGCACGGCGCTCGGCCATGTCGCGGACCAGGTCGCCAACGCCTTCATTCTCACCGGTCTTGCCGAATGGCGGCCGGGCGATGCTGTGCTTTCCGAGGAAAGCCCGGATGACAAAGCGCGGCTCGGGCGTAGCCGCTGCTGGATCATCGACCCGCTCGACGGCACGCGCGAATATGCGGAGGGGCGGCCCGACTGGGCGGTGCATGTCGCATTGGCGGTGGACGGCGTGCCCAGCCTGGGCGCTGTGGCGGTGCCGGCGCTCGGGCGGCTGTTCCGCTCTGACGCGGTGGTGGCGCCTGACGTGGCGCGGGAGCGGCCGGTGATGCTGGTCAGCCGCACGCGGCCGCCGGCCGAGGTGGACGAGCTTGCCATGCTGCTCGGCGCCGAGCTTCGCCCGATGGGGTCGGCCGGGGCAAAGGCGATGGCCGTCGTGTCGGGGGATGCGGACCTCTATTATCATGCGGGCGGCCAGCATGAGTGGGACAATTGCGCGCCGGCGGTGGTGGCGCTCGGCGCGGGGCTGCATGCGAGCCGGCTCGACGGCTCTCCCTTGACCTACAATCAGCCGGACACCTGCATTCCGGATCTGGTCATCGCCCGGCCCGAATATGCCGAACGGGTGCTCGGCTTCTGCCGTCAGAGATAGGCGGCGAGCGCCAGCCAGGCCTCTCGTTTCCTCTCGAAGCTCAGGCTCGCATAAGCCGGGCTTGAGGAAGGAAGGTCGATCAGTTCGACGCCCGGCGCGGGCCCGAGCTGAACCCGGCCGATCTTCGCCGATTTCGCGCCGTTGAAGCCGATCGCGCGAAGCGCGGGCAGCGTCGCGGCCAAGGCGGGGAGGTCGCTCGCTTCGTGCAGGCGGATGGCGGAATCGAGGCTGCCCTCCCGCGTCGCGGATGTCACTGTGTCCCAGAGCCCGATTCTGGCGTCGAGCAGGGCCGCCAGCCTGTCCTCATAGGCGAGCGGGACCAGATCGCGGCCGGTCACAGCGCTCATAAGGCGCCAGAACAAGTTCTGTGGATGAGCATAATAACGCTGTTGCGCGAGCGAGATCGCGCCGGGCAGGCTGCCCAGGACGAGCAGCCGCGTGTCGGCACGGGTGACGGGCGGGAAGCAGTGATGCATAGGTCCGGCATGAAGATAGAGGGCGGCTGCCATTGCGGAAAGGTGCGGTTCGAGGCCGAGGTGCCCGAGGCCGTCAAGTTGCTTGACTGCAATTGCTCGGTCTGCCGGGCGACCGGCTATCTGCACCTCAATGTTCCGCACAAGGATTTTCGGCTGCTGACCGACGCGGCGGCGCTCACCTCCTACCGGTTCGGGACGGGGATGGCGAACCACCTGTTCTGCGCGACCTGCGGGATCAAGAGCTTCTATCAGCCGCGCTCGCATCCCGATCATTGGAGCGTGAACTGGAACGTGCTGGACGACGTGTCCGGCCTGACGGCCACCGTGACCAGGTTTGACGGCCGCAACTGGGAGCAGGCCGTCACGACCCTCGATCAGACCTCGCCGAACGCATAGGCGTCCATCGCCAGCACGTCCCAGGTGTAGCTGTGATGCAGGCGCCGGCCTGACTCGCCGCCGCCCGCGCCATAGGCGAAAAAGAGCGGCAGCAGATGCTCGTCGGTGGGATGGTTGCGCGCCGCGTCGGGCGCTTCGCGCATCGTGTCGAGCACGTCCTCCCGCCGGCCCTCGCGGATCGCGCCTTCCAGCCAGTCGGTGAAGCCCTCGACCCAGACACGGTCCTTGTTGCCGGGCGTGAAGACGGCGCGGAGATTGTGCGAGATGCTGCCCGAGCCGACCAGCAGGATGTTCCGTCCGCGCAGCGGCGCCAGCGCCCGGCCGACCGCCTCATGCCAGCGGGAATCGCGGCTGGGGTCGATCGAGACCATGACAATCGGGATGTCGGCCGCCGGGAAGAGCTGCAGGAGCGGCACCCAGGCGCCATGGTCGATCAGGTCACCCGGATCGCGGCGCGGCTGCAGCCCGGCGGCATCGAGCAGGCGGACGACCTCTTCGCCCAATGCCGGATCGCCCGGCGCATCGTAGCGGAGCGCATGGAGCTCCGCGCCGAAATCGCCGAAATCGTGCCACGTCCTGAACCGCGCCGGGGCGCGGACCGCGACGCCGCCCGCCTCATGATGGGCGGACATGATGACGATCGCGTCCGGCCGTTCGAGGCGCGCACCGAGCTCCCGCAGGAAGGTGCGGGCGGTCACATCGCTGACCGCGAGATCGGGCGCGCCGTGGGACAGGAAGAGGGCTGGCTGGGTCATGACAGCGATATAGGGCACCGCGTCCGTTTCCGGAATGAGCGGGTCATGAAAGCGTCTGTTGCGCAATCCGCAACACCCGCGAATCCTTGCCGCTGATCCCCGCCCGGCCTAGGCTGAGCGGATACAGGGGAGGGTAATTCATGTCCGAAGCGGTGGCCGCGGCGCCTGCCGATCCCGATCTGGTGATCGATCCGAAACGCGACCGGCTGGTCATCGTCGCCTCGACGCTGGGCACCGTCTTCGAGTGGTACGACTTCTTCATTTACGGGACGCTGGCGGCGGTGATCAGCGTCCAGTTCTTCCCGACCGCCAATCCGACCGCCGGCTTGCTGCTCGTGCTCGCCACCTTCGGCGCGGGCTTCGGGGTCAGGCCGCTCGGCGCGATCCTGTTCGGCATCCTCGGCGACAAGCTCGGCCGGAAATATACTTTTCTTGTCACGATCACGCTGATGGGGGTCGCCACCGCCGCCGTGGGCCTGCTGCCCACGTATGCGCAGGCCGGCATCCTGGCGCCGGCCCTGCTCGTCACGCTGCGGCTGCTGCAGGGGCTGGCGCTGGGCGGCGAATATGGCGGGGCGGCGATCTATGTCGCCGAGCATGCGCCGCCGAACAAGCGCGGCCTCTATACCAGCTTCATCCAGGCGGGCGTGATCGGCGGGTTTCTGCTCAGCGTCATCGTCGTGGTCTCGACGCGCTGGGCCGTGGGCATCGAGGCCTGGAACAGCTGGGGCTGGCGAATTCCGTTCCTGCTGTCGGTGGCCCTGCTCGGTATCTCCCTCTGGGTCCGGCTCAAGCTGAAGGAGAGCCCCGTCTTCAAGGCGATGAAGGAGGCGGGCAAGACGGCGCGCCACCCGTTCCGGGAAAGCTTCAGGGGCCGGCACCAGCTGAAGATGATCTTCGTCGCCCTGTTCGGCATTGCGGCGGGGCTCACCGTCATCTGGTACACGGCTCAGTTCCAGGGGCTCTATTTCCTGCGCAACTCGTTGCGTATCGACGATGTCGCGGCGGAAATCATGGTGGGCGTCTCCGCCTTCTTCGCCACCTTCTCCTTCATTTTCTTCGGCTGGCTCTCCGACAAGATCGGCCGCAAGACCCCGATCGTCATCGGCTATGCGCTGACCATCATCCTGATCTTCCCCCTCTTCCATTGGATGGCGTCGGCCGCGAATCCGGAACTGGCGGCGGCGATGCAGCGCAACCCGGTCACCGTGCAGGGCAGCAACTGCGCCTATAATCCGTTCGCGCAGGGGGCGCAGGCCACGCCCTGCGCGCGCGCGGTGGGCGAGCTGACCCGGCGCGGCATCGCCTATGACGTGATCCCAGCGGAGGGCTGGAGCGGCGACACGTACCAGGTGCGGGTCGGGCCCAATGTCGTGAATGCGGAAAATCCCGCGGAACTCGAGCCCGCGCTGGCGGCGGCAGGCTACCGGCTGGAGAAGACCGTGCCCAGCTTCGGCAAGGCGCTGCAGGTGGTGCTGGCGATCACGATCATCGGCTTCCTCTCCGGCATGACCTACGGGCCGGTGGCGGCCCTGCTCGTCGAGATGTTCCCGGCGCGGATCAGATATACGTCGCTCTCGGTGCCCTATCACATAGGCACGGGATATTTCGGCGGCTTCCTGCCCTTCATCAGCCAATATATCGTGACCCGAACGGGCGATCCCTTTTCGGGCCTCTGGTACACGATCGCCGTGGTGGCGATGGCGCTGGTCGTCACCTTGCTCTGGCTGCCGGAAACCGCAGGCAAGAACCTTGATTGATCGGGAGGGGCGCAGGCCCTAGTCACCGCGCGATGGTCCACAATCCGCTGCGCCTCCGCATCGACGGGGACGCGCTCGTCTCCAACTGGCACTGGCTCGCGCACCGGAGCGGCGGCGCGGAATGCGGCGCGGCGGTGAAGGCCAACGCCTATGGCCTCGGCGCGCGGCAGGCAGTGAAAAGGCTGCAGGGGGCGGGCTGCCGCTTCTTCTTCGTCGCCACCTGGGCGGAGGCGGAATTGCTGGCGCCCTGGCCGGGCGATCTCGATCTCAGTGTGCTGCACGGCCCGATGCCGCAGGACATGGCGAAGGCGGTCAAGCTTCCGGCCCGGCCGGTGCTGAACAGCGCCGAGCAGGTTGCCCGCTGGCGCGGGACCGGCAAGCCCTGCGACGTGATGATCGACACCGGCATCAACCGGCTCGGCGTCCGGCCCGAGGAGGTGGCGGCCGGGCTGCTGGACGGGCTGACGATCGAGACCTTGATGAGCCATCTCGCCAGCGCGGACGAGGACAGCCCGGCGAACCAGGCGCAGCTCGAAGCCTTCCGCGCCGTGGCCGGCAAGGTGCGCGCGCAGCGGCTCAGCCTCGCCAACAGCGCCGGCATCTGCCTCGGCGCGGACTATGCGTTCGGCCTGACCCGGCCCGGCCTGGCGCTCTACGGCGGTGTGCCGCGGCGCGAGGCGAAAGGGCATCTGCGCCAGGTCGCCCATGTCGAGGCGCAGGTCGTTCAGCGGCGCAGCGTGTCGGCTGGCGAGGCGGTCGGCTATGGCGGTACCTTCGTGGCCGAGGAGGGCTGCGAGCTGCTCGTCCTCAACATCGGCTATGCCGACGGCTATCTGCGCGGCTTCTCCAACCGGGGCCGGGCGAAGGTGGCGGGCAAATGGGCGACGGTGGCGGGACGCGTGTCGATGGACCTGACCGCGGTGAAGATCGATCCGAAGGCGGATGTCGCAGAGGGCGACTGGGTGGAGCTGGACTATAATCTGCCGGAGGCGTCGGTGCAGTCCGAGCTCAGCCAATATGAATTGCTGACGACGCTCGGAAGCCGGTTCAAGCGGGTGTGGATCTAGCCCATCACCTCATATTCGCCGATCCGGTGCTCGGCGGCGGTCCAGCTTTCGGTTGAGCGGTCGAGTGCCTCATAATCGGCGCCATGCGTGGCGATGAAGCTTTCGAAGTCCGCGCGGGAGCGCCAGATGTCGAGAGTGAGATAGGAGCCGTCCTCGGCGCGGAACAGCTCCGTGCCGCGATAGCCGTCGCCCCGGGCGAAGAGCTGGGCCCAGGCCCCGGTCGGCGCATAGGTCGCCTCGAACGCGGCGCGCGCGTCCTCCAGCACCTCGTAACGCCAGACCAAAGCGATCATGCCCGCAGCTCCCTGAAGAGCACGCAGATTACCGGCTTCGGGTAGCGTCGACAAAGGGCCGGATGCGGGTCCGCCGGCGCTGTTTCGGAATGGCACGGCGAGGTTCGCCTTTCTCAACGGCGGGCTGCCTGCACCTTCCGGTAAAGCGCTTCGGTGAGGCTGAACAGGCCGAACAGTAGCACCCCGGCGGCAACCCCCAGCTGGACCGGGCGCGGCAGCGAGCCGAGCGCATCGTCAATGCCGCCGGCCGCGCCGGAATTGTGCAGCTGCGCGGCGCGCAGCAGCAGCCAGCCGATCAGGAGGAAGACGACGCCCCGGGCCGCGAAACCGATCCGGCCAAGCCAGGCGACCCAGCCACGCTTCGCCGCCTCCGGCTTCAGGTGACGCATGAATTTGAGCGACCAGGCCTTGCGGAATTGCTGGATCCCTGCGCCGGCCGCCACGGCAGCGGCGAGATAGAGCAGCCACTCGCCGCCGGGGACGCTGAGCGCCATCGCCGCACCATGTTCCGGGCCGTCCCCGCCGCTCCGACGGGCGTGCAGCGCCGCGAGAACGGCGCCGACGCCGAGGCCGAGGTGGATCAGGCCCGAGCCCGCGCCAGCAAGGCGGACGGCCACGCCCTTCGCGTCGCTGCCATGATCGTCGGTGTCGAGCCAGGCCTCGAGAAAGCGCCAGGCGGCATAGCTGAAGAAGCCGGCCGCCATGACCGCCACGAGCACGGCGCCGGCCTGCCGCTCAAGATAGGGCAGGATCCCGCCCGCATCCTCGGTCCGGCCGCTCATGATGGCGAGCCAGCCGATCGCGCCATACATCAGCCCGCGCGCGGCGAAGCCGAGCCGGGTGACAATTTCAAATACCTTCATGCCGGCCGCTCCCACGAATCACGGCATGTCAAACGGCGCGATTGCGAGACCGTTCCGGCTCAGTATCGGCTGTGGGAGATCAGTCCCGCTCGAGGCAGACCGCGATGCCCATGCCGCCACCGATGCAGAGGGTGGCGAGGCCTTTCTTCGCGTCGCGCTTCTGCATCTCGTAGATGAGCGTGGTGAGGACGCGCGCGCCGGATGCGCCGATCGGGTGGCCGATGGCGATGGCGCCGCCATTGACGTTCACGCGGTCGCTGTCCCAGCCCAGTTCCTTGCCGACGGCCAGAGCCTGCGCGGCGAAGGCCTCGTTCGCCTCGATCAGGTCGAGATCGCCAATCGTCCAGCCGGCTTTCTCCAGTGCCTTCTTCGACGCCGGGACCGGGCCGATGCCCATCACCGACGGGTCGACGCCGGCGCTGGCCCAACTCGCCACGCGGGCGAGGATCGGGGCGCCGCGGCGCTCGGCCTCCTCGCGGCTCATCAGCACCAGAGCGGCGGCGCCGTCATTGATGCCGGAAGCGTTGGCGGCGGTGACGGTGCCGTCCTTCTTGAAGGCGGGGCGGAGGCCCGAGACGCCGTCGACGGTGGCGCCGGCGCGGATATATTCGTCGTCCTCGACGATCGTGTCGCCCTTCTTGCCCTTGATCGTGACCGGCGCGATCTCGTCCCGGAAGCGGCCGGCGGCACGGGCGGCCTCGGCCTTGTTCTGGCTCGCGACGGCGAATTCGTCCTGCTCACCGCGGGTGACCTGGTATTGCTCGGCCAGATTCTCGGCGGTGATGCCCATATGATAGCCGTTGAAGACGTCGGTCAGGCCGTCCTTGATCATCGTGTCGATCATCGAAAGGTCGCCCATCTTGGTGCCCGGGCGCATGTTCGCGGTATGGGCGGAGAGGCTCATGCTCTCTTGCCCACCGGCGACGACGACGGTGGCGTCACCGGTCTGGATCGCCTGGCTGGCGAGGGCGACGGCGCGCAGGCCCGAGCCGCAGACCTGGTTCACACCCCAGGCCGGGACTTCCTTCGGGATGCCGGCGGCCATCGAGGCCTGGCGGGCCGGATTCTGGCCCTGACCGGCGGTCAGCACCTGGCCCAGAATGACCTCGGAGACGTCCTCGGGAGCAACGCCGGACTGGGCCAAAGCGGCCTCGATCGCCACGCGGCCCAGCTCATGGGCGGGGGTGGCGGCGAAGGCGCCGAGGAACGAGCCTACGGGCGTGCGCTTCGCGGCGGTGATGACGACGTCGGTCATGGGTGAGTCTCCGAGGGAAATGGGATTGGGGCGCGCCTAGCATTTTGCTGCAGCGCGGGAAAGCCAGGCCGCCAGCGGCTCCCAGAGCGCCGCCTTGCCCTTGGAGCCGACCACCATGCCGACATGGCCGAGCGCAAGGTCCAGCCGCTCGCCGGTGCGCGGCGCGGTGGCGTGGGGAACGATGCGATCGGTGGTCGAGACGATGTTGAGCAGGGGGATGGCGAGGGCGGCCGGGTTGATGAGCTCGCCGCCGACTCGCCAGCCGCCCTGGCCAGGCAGGTCGTCGCGGAACAGGCTCTCGAACATCTCGCGCGCGGCGGCGCCGGCGACGGGCGGGCCGTCATTGGCCCAGTCCTCCAGCCGCACGAAAGTCCGCGCGGCCTCGCCGTCGAGGCTCGCGAAATCCTCGAACTTGGCGACGGTGCGCGCGGGGTCGAGCGACCAGAAGGCGTTTTGCAGCACCTCCATCGGGAGCACGCCCAGTGCCTCCACGGCGGGCGCCGCACCGGCCCAGAGCATGCCGAGCTTTTCGCGGGCTTCCTCAGGGAAGCCGTTGAAATGCCAGGGCGCCGCGAGGGTGGCCACGCTCCGCGCCGGGCCGAGCTGCGCCGCCGCCAGCGCCATCGTGCCGCCGAGGCAATAGCCGACCAGGTCCACGGGCTCGCCGAGGTCGCGCATCAGCGGCAGGGCGATCTCCTCGACATGGCCGGCGACCGAGAGGCCGTGCCGCTCCGGCCCCGGCCAGCCCCAATCGAGCAGCAGCACGCGATGGCCCTGCCCCCCTAGCCAGCGCAGCAGCGAGCGCTCGCCCATGTCCAGCACGTTGGGCGGGTTGATCAGGGACGGGGTGAAAATGACCGGCGGGCCGTCGCCGCCATAGTCGCGGAGTGTCGCGCCGAACCGCTCCGCGACCGCGGGCATCGGTGCCTGCGCGATATCCCGCTCCGCCTCCTGATAACGGCGCAGGCCCGCCAGCGCCGTCTTCATCCGGGACGGATTTGCCGCGGTTTCGCTGCGCAGCATGGAAAGGAAGAGGGGAAGGGGGCGCGGCCGATGTTGCAGTGCGGCAAGCCTTGGTGCTAGGCTGCTTTCTTCATCCTGCAAGGAGCCTGTCATGGCGGCGTCTCGGTCCCCGGACGATGTGGTTATCATCAAGAAATATGCGAACCGGCGCCTCTACGACACCGAAAGTTCGACGTACATCACTTTGGAGCGGCTGGCGGAAATGGTTCGCCAGAAGCGCGAGTTCCAGGTCGTCGACGCGAAGAGCGGCGAGGACATCACTCGCTCGGTCCTGACCCAGATCATCATGGACGAGGAAGCGCGCGGCTCCGAGATGCTGCCGGTCAATTTCCTGCGCCAGCTCATCTCCATGTATGGCGGCCAGATGCAGGCGGCGGTGCCGCAATATCTGGAAGCCTCGCTCGACCAGTTCCAGCGCAACCAGAGCCAGTTGCGCGAGGCCATGGCCGGAGCCTTCGCGGTCAATCCCTTCGCCGAGATGGCGCGGCGCAACATGGAAATGTTCACCGCCGCCGCCTCCAGCGGCCGCCCGTCGGGCGAGCCAGCCTCCGACGGCGACAGGCCGGCGGCGGGACCTGAGGACAACAAGGCCGAGCTGGCGGGGCTGAAGGCCCAGCTGGCCGAGCTGCAGAAGCAGCTGGACCGCCTCAGCTCCTGACCAGCGCCAGCGCGGCGGCAAGGACCGCGTCGCGGCCGGCGGCGATGTCCGCCTGCGTTTCCTGTACCGCAAGGTCCGGCACCAGGCCCGCATCCGGTTGGGGCGTGCGCGGAAAGGTGCCCACTAGAGGCAGATCCGCTTCCAGCCCGCTTTCGGGCAGGCGCAGGAAGTAGAAGCTGCCGCCATTGATCCCGCGCCGGTTGCCGCCCGTGTTGCCGCCGACGAGCGTGCCGAGCCGGCTGGCGCGCACCGTCGCCGCGAACTGGAAGGTGGCGGAGCTGTTCTGCGGGCCGATGAGGACGATCAGCCGGCCGGTGAAGCGCGGTTCTTCGGGGCGGATCACGGCCTCGCCGCCCTCTTCGGGAAGGCGGTAGAAGCCATTGCCGAGGTCCATGGCATTGGCGCCGAGCCGGTCGAAGCTCCGGTCCCAGGTGTCGAGATAAGGAATGAGATCGCGCGGTGCTTCGCGGAAGCGTACCCGCCGCTCATAGCCGGCGAGCGGCAGCGGCGCATCGATCAGGTGCGAGAGGATATGATGGCCGATATCCTGCCCGCCCTCATTGTCGCGCAGGTCGACGATGAGGGCAGATGGCCGCCGTCGCCGCAGCGTCTCGAATGAAGCGGCGAGCCAGGCACGCCAGTCCCATGTCGAATCGTAGAGCGCCCATGTCGTCATGGTCATGATCGCGGCCAATCCCCGGTACTCCAGCTGCCAGCCCGGATTGTCGCCCGGCGCGGGCCCAGGGACCCGGCGCATCGTGGCGCGGCGGCGGGTGAGATCGATTGGCGCGACCAGGATATTGCGGCGACGGCCGGCAGGCGTGCGGAGGCCCAGCGCATAGGCCGGAGCCCGCATCGGGAAGAGCAAGGGGAAGTAGACGTCGAAGCTTTCATAGGCGTCGACTCCCTCCACCGCGAGCAGCGCCCGGCGCTTCGCGTCATTGCCACCGTCGGCCCGGGCGAGGGGGAGCAAGGCGGCAAGAACGCCGGCCACCGGGCGGCCGTCGATCGTCAGGATCTCCGTGCCCGAGGCGAGGCCATTGCCCTCCGTGTCCGCGGTGACGATCATCCGCGTGCCGAGCCAGCGGAAGCGGAAGGGCAGGCGGTTGCGGCCGGCGAACAGCGCCTGCGCGACGCTGCGGCGCTGGTTGTAGAAATTCGCGTAGCTATGGCCGCAGCGAACCGTGCCGAGCAGGCGGGAGAGAGCCAAATAGCGGGCGGGCAGGTCACGTGCTGCCGCAAAGGTCTCGGCGAAACGGGTGAAGCGTGCGGTCACGGCCGCAGGGCTCGCATAGCGATAGAGGCCGGGATGGAGCGCTTCATAGGCCCGGCGCAGGATGTCGCTATCCTCCGCGCCGGGCGCGGCCCGCAGGATGGCGGGGGCCGCGCAGGCGGCGGCCCCGGCGAGGCGGATGAACTGGCGGCGGTGCAGCATGAGACAATCCCTCCGCCGGTGGGGATCGGCGGAACCGTGCGCCCGGTCGCCTCAGATTACGGGCGGCGCGGAAAATTGAGCGGTTGAGGCGTCACGAATCCGCCAGGCCGAGGGCGTCATGCCGAAACGGGCACGGAAGGCGCGGTTGAAGCTGGCCTTGGAGCCGAAGCCGGACTCGAGCGCGATGGCGAGCAGGTCGTCGCCGTCGCCCGCATCAAGGCGGCGCGCCACTTCCTCCGCGCGCAGCCGGTTCAGCAGCGCCGAAAAGCCGCCGCCGCCATCCTGGTTCAGCGCGCGGGAGAGATAGGTCTCGTTGGTGCCCAGGCGGCGCGCGAGGTCAGCCAGCGTCAGCTCGGGCTCGCGCCACCAGCCCGATCCCGCGAGCCTCGCCGTCCAGAGCTCCGCCGCATCGTCCAGGACGGGTGCGCCGGGCAGGGGCGGGAAGGGAATGCCGGCATGGCGCCAGCCCTCGATCCCGAGAAAGACCCCGATTGCCGCGAGCAATATGTAGAAACCGAAAAGGTCGAAATAGTTGAGCGAGCTGACGAAACTGTCCCAGGCTTCCACGCCGGCCCGGGCGGCGAGCAGGAGGAAGAAGGCGGCGAGGCTTCGCTTCAGCCAGGCGGCGCGGCGCTCGGCGGCGCTGCGGCCCTTGGCCGAGCGCGCGTAGAGGCTCACCAGCCGGTAGCCGGCCAGCCCATAGCCCGCCATCGACACGAGGATGGCGACAGTCAGGAACGGGTCGAGGATCGGCTCCTGGAAGCCGGCGTCGATCCGGTTCTTCACGTCGAGCGGCAAGGTGAAGCAGATGGCAAGATAGAGAAAATGCAGCACGGGCGGCAGGAAATGGTCGACGCCGACCGGTCGGCCGCGGACGAGCGCGTGGATATGCGCGTACAGCAACGGCCCAACCGCGAGCGGCAGGGCGAAGGGCGCGAAGCTCAGCCAGGGAAAGGCGTCATAGAAGCCCGCATAGCCGAGGATGAACGGCGTCAGCATCCCGGCCAGCACGATCAGTAATGCCGCGAGGTAGCGATTGGACAGCCGGCTTTTCCGCTGCCGCAGCAGGGCGAGGGCGAGCAACAGCGCCTGGAGAGCCAGGACCAGGAGCAGGATGCTCCAGGCGCCGAAGCGGGTCACCGGGGCCGCACGAACCTGAGCGTCATACGGTCGCTTTCGCCGATCGCCCGGTAGCGCTCTACGTCGCCATGGCGAAGCGCCGGCGGGAGCGTCCAGACGCCGTTCGGCCAGTCGGCCGTGTCGCGCGGATTGGCGTTGATCTCGCTTGAGCCGACGAAGCGGAAGCCGGCCTCCTGGGCGAGGCGGCGGACGGTCGAGACCTTGATATAGCCGCTGGTCCGCTCGCGCTCGGCGCTGGCATTTTCGGGGAGGCGGTGGTCGACCACGCCCAGAGTGCCGCCCGGCTTCAGCATCCGGTACATCTGCCGGAACGCCTCGGCGGTATAGGGCTGGTCGTTCCGCTGATAGCCCATCTGCCAGTTGTGGACGTTGCGGAAGGTCAGCACGACGTCGGCGCTGCCGTCCGGCACGCGGGTGTCCGAGGCCTCCCAGGCCGGGAAGGTAGCGAGACGGGCGGCGCCGTACAGACCGGCATTGGCCGTCATCAGCCGGCGCAGGCCGTTATGGCCGTTCGCGCCCATTGCGGCGGCATAATAGGTGCCGCCACCGTGTCGCAGCCAGGGCGCCAGGATCTCCGTATACCAGCCGCCGCCGGGCCAGATCTCCACCACGGTGTCGGACCGGCGGACACCAAAAAAGGCGAGGGTCTGCTGCGGATTGCGGTAGCGGTCGCGCGCGACATTGGCCGGTGTGCGCGACTGCGCGGCGATCGCGGCGGTCAGCGCCGTGCGGTCGGCGGGGCGCTGGGCCCGCTGGGCCATGGCGGCCGCCGCGGTCAAGGCGAGGCCCGAGGCGGCGAGGCCGAGAAAAAGTCGCTGCGCAGTCTGGCGAAACATCACACTCTCCCTAGATTGCAGTCTTCTGATGTATTGGCTCTAGGTGCTGACAGGACGATGACGCAAGGATGGTTGTGGGGTGCGGACGGTGCGGCGCTGGCTCTGGTCGTGATCGCGGGCGTGGCCGAGCATCGCCGACACAACCGCCGCAATATCGACGCGACCGGCTGGGTGCCGTGGCGCGGACTGCAGGCCGTCGGCTTCTTCGCTCTGCTCGCTTTCACGATCATCGCGCTCAGGACGGGCTGAGGATCGGCGGGTGTGGCCTGATTGCCGGGCCTGCGCACGCCGACCCGCAGGCTCCCTAGAACGACACGGCCGCGCGTGCGTACAGGAAGCGGCCGTTGAAACCGAAGGGCGAGAAGCCGGAATAAGGCAGATAATATTGGTTGATCGGGTAAAGGCCGCCGCCCTCGGAGGCCGGGCGGGGGCCGATCGGCGAGCGATCCGGATAGATGTCGAAGACGTTGTCGGCGCCGATCGCCAGATCGAGACGGCCGAACGCCCGGTAGCGCAGCTCGAGGTCGGTGATCCATTTCGCGCCGAGGCGGATGTCGTCCGGCCCGAGCAGGACGAGGCTGTTCGCGTCGGCAAGCGGCGCGGTCGCGCCGGGCGAGATCACCGAGCCGAAGCGGGTGGTGCGCACGGTCAGCCCGAAATCGCCGAAATCGCCGTCGGCGCTGAGCACGACCTTGTCGCGCGGCTGGCCGTCGGTGAAGCGGATGCCTTCGACACGCCCGAACAGGACGATACCCGGAATGGTCGCGAGCGGGCCGAGATTGTTGAGCCGGCGCCGGATATTGGTGCGGTTGTAATTATAGGCTGCGGTCAGCGTCCAGTTGCCCAGCCCCTGGGTGCGGAAGCGGTACGACGCGACCGCGTCGATGCCGCGGGTCCTCGTGTCGAGGCCGTTGATGAAGAAGCGTGCCGCGCCGACGCTCTGGAAGCCATTGGCGTCGAGCAAGGCCTTGACCGCCGCGTTGACCGCAGCCGTGCCCGCACCGGCGGCCCCGAGATTTTCGGTCAGGACGATGCGGTTGTCGATGTCGATCCGGTAATAATCGATGGTCAGGGTGAGGCCGGCAATCGGATTGGCCGTCGCGCCGAAGCTGAGATTGAGGGAGTCTTCCGGCTCGAGATCGCGCGAGCCGAGCGCGCGCGCCACCGGGCTGTTGACCGCGAGCGTGCTGATGTCGACCGGCAGACCATTGATGAAGTTGGTCGAGGTCGTCGTGAAGAACTGCTGGTGCAGCGACGGCGCCCGGAAGCCGTTGGAGATCGAGCCGCGCAGCGCATAGCCGCTCACCGGCTCGTAGCGCAGCGCGAGCTTGCCGTTCACGGTGCTGCCGAAGTCCGAGAAATGCTCGAAGCGGCCAGCGAGGACGGCGGTGAATCCCTGGAAGAGATTGGCGTCGAACTCGACATAGGCGGCATAACTGTGCCGGCCCTCGTCGGTCGTGCTGGCGGTGGGAATGCCGGGGAAGCCCTGCGCGCCGGCGGGCGCGGCGCGGCCCGGGAAGCTGCAGATGCCGGTGCCGCCATTATAGACGCCCTGCTGTGTCGTGCAGTTGGCGGCCGTCGTCGCGATCGAGGCGCGGAACAAAGGCCCGGTCGCGAAGGATTGCAGGTCGCCCGGGCGAATCTGGAAATTCTCGCTGCGATATTCGACGCCCACCGCGATCGAGAGCGGCGAGGCGAGGCCGATCTCATATTGCCGCGAGAAATCGAGGTTGGCGACCATCTGGCCGTAGCGCAGCCCGCCGGCATCGAACGTGCTCTGGCTGGCGGTGCCGAAGGAGGTATTGAGACTGTTCCGGACCGTATAGTCGAAGCTGTTATGGCCGTAGCCGATCGAGAAATCGGCGTTCCAGCCGGCGACCTCGCCGCGTATGCCCGCGGTCCCCGCATAATCTTCGAGCTCGGTGTCGATATAGGGCAGGAAACCATCGGGCGTGAGCGGCACGAAATTGGCGGCATTGGGCGTCTGATTGGGAGCCAGCGTCGCATAATCGCGATTGGCCGCGGCGCTCTGCTGCCGGTAATTGGCGGCGCTCAGGCCGTCGCGATGGCCATAAGAGGCGAAGGCGTAGAGCTCCCAGCCGCCGCCCACTTCCAGGCCCGAATTGAGGAACAGATTGATGTCCCTTGTCTCGGCGTCGCCATAGCGGAATTCGAGGCGGTCGAAGGTCAGCTCGCGCGCGTCGAAGGCGGCCGTCGGCCGGTTATAGTTCGGCCTGAGATCAAAGCCGGCCCGGTTGGTCGGGTTGCGGTCGCGATATTCCGCCGTGAGGTTGACGAAGCCGTTGGGGCCGAGCGGCAGGCCGATATTGGCACCCAACGTGTAGATCTGGCCGTCGCGCGCCCGGCGCTCGCCATTCGCATTGGCCAGGAAAACGCGGGTGTCGGCGGGGTCGAGCACGGGCTGACCGGCAGTGGTCTGCAGGCCGGTGATATTGGCGACGCCGTCCAGCGTGGTGTGATAGCGGCCATAGGTGGCGGTGACGCGGCCGCCATGACTGGCGCCCCTGAGCTGGATGTTGATCACCCCGGCGATCGCGTCCGAGCCATATTGGGAGGAGGCGCCGTCGCGCAGCACCTCGATCCGGCTGATCGCCAGGCCCGGAATCAGGTTGAGATCCACCGCGGCGCTGCCGCGGCCGACCGTGCCGTTGATGTTGAGCAAAGACGACACGTGCCGGCGCTTGCCGTTGACCATCACGAGCGTCTGGTCGGGGCTCAGGCCGCGCAACGTCGCCGGGCGCAGCGCGTCGGTGCCGTCGGCGATCGACGGCTGCGGGAAATTGAACGAAGGGACGAGGGCGTTGAGGATCCGGTTGGTCTCGATCCTCCCGGTATTGGTGATGGCCTCGGCGGTCAGCACGTCAACCGGAACCGGGCTGTCGGCCACCGTGCGGTCCGAACGGCGCGTGCCGGTGACTATGACGGTGCTGTCGGGAGCGGGATCGTCCTCGGCGGCGGGCTGGGTCGCGGGCGGCGTCCCTTGCGCCAGGGCCGGCGAGGTGATGAAAGCGAGTGAGGAAAAGGTCGAAAAAAGCACTGCGCGCGTGAGACGAGTCATCTATTTTCTCCCTGAAAAGTGTCTTCCTTCAAATAGCCCAACAACCGCGAGCTTAGGCTCTTTTCGGGTTATGCAAAGCCCGTTCTTGCCATGAGTTTGGCATGAGCGTCAGACGTGCTGATGTGAGTTAAATTTGCCTGTGGCACTTGTCCGGATGCCAAGGTCCAATACCTTCCGGGGACATTTGGGGACGGCCCAGCCAGGACGAATCGGCGGAGGCGATGCGGGCCGCCTGGAGGCAGGGACGAGCCTCGTGCTGGAGATGGCTGAACGAGCGAAGCGGCGGCGAATGGTCGCGCTGGGGGCTGATTTTTGGGTGACCGTTCAGATCAGGGCCCGAATTCCTGAATAAGTTGAGAGATGTGGAGAATATATATCGCGCAGGCATGTTCGCGCGCGCGCGTGTGCCTGCGCGGGCGTGTACGCGTGCGCGCGTGAGCGGGCGCCGACGACGGGCGTCATGCGAGGCGGGGTGAGTCTGGGCATGGGCCGAGGGTGACATGGAAAATCCTACGTCGGGAGTCTTGTCGCCCGAGCTGGCCACGGCTTATGCCGGCGATGACAGCCGCTCCTTTGACGGGGTCGGCGGTGCGAGGACCGACCCGTGACCGATCCGCTCGAATTTGCCGCACTTGTCGATCCCGCACTTCACGACCGCTCCGGCTCGGTCTTTTATACCGGCCGCGCCGCATTCGCCGCCAAGTCCCCGCTCTATGTTCTTGGCCTGAACCCCGGGGGATCGCCGGAAACTCAGGCAGACGAGACTATCGGCCGCGACCTGTCCGACTGGCAGGCCCTGCCTGAATGGTGGTCGGCCTATAAGGACGAATCTTGGAATGGCGCGCCCGCCGGGACTTGGGGCATGCAGCCACGCATGTTGCACATGTTCGACAGACTTGGCCTTGATCCCCGGCATGTCCCGGCCAGCAACGTGGTGTTCGCGCGAAGCAATGGGGAATCGGCATTGGCCACTGAGAAGGCGGCATTGCTGCAGCGCTGCTGGCCCGTGCATCAGGCTGTGATCGAACGGCTGGAGGCTTCGACGATTCTCTGCCTAGGCGGCACCGCCGGGTCATGGGTGCGCGACTATTTGGGCGCGAACGAGCTGGCGGGGCGATTCAGCGAGACGAACGCGCGGGGCTGGGCCAGTGAGGCCCACCTCAACTCGTCGAACGTCTGTGTGATCACGGTGACGCATCCGGGTCGGGCCAACTGGCGTAACCCCGCTGCCGATCCGTCGCCCCTCGTCAGGGAAATGCTGGCGCGCTAGCCTGAGGTAACGTCGAAATCGTAGCCGGCGCCCAGTAACCTTGCCCGCGCCGCGTCAAGCACCTCCTGCTCGAAATCATCGGGATGCCGAAGCGCCACCGCCTCGAAGGTCAGATCGGCCATGTTGCGTTCCAAGAGCATATGGAACCCTTCCGATGCTTTCTTCTTCAGCACGAGTTCGGCGACCGTCGCAGCCTCGCCTTCGCGCGCAATCTTTGGTCGCGTGCGGTTAAGAAGCGTGGTTCGGTGCCGCTCCGAGGTCAGACTGCTTTCGAGCGCGTGGATGCTTTTCCAAACGTCGTGTTCCAGCGTACCCGGCTTCGCCGCAGGCAATATTTCGAACAATCTAAGCTCCGCCGCGCGCTCGACTCCATCTTCGCCCATGGTCTGGGCATTCTTGATCATGCGCTTGAGCGAGGGCGCATCCAGACATGTCTCAATATATTTGAGTGCCTGAAGCCGGGCCTCGTCCCTATTCTTGCCGGTCATCCCATGATCCCCCTTCCGCTACTTTGGCGTGAGAAGCGGGGGTGTGGAAGGGGGGAGGTGGGCTCCGGATCAAGTCCGGAGTGACGAGAGCAAAAAGGCCGCGGAGTGAATCCGCGCCGTCGGTCCTGTCGCGGGGCGCGGCTTGAGCCGCTTCCGCGCAGCCTGTCCGCACTGCGCGCGCTTTCTTCGCCTGGCTCGGGGGTGTTGGCACAACCCGGCGCTACACTCGGGCGCTTAGAGGCACGCCTCGAGATAAGGCTGATCAAACCCGAACTGCTTCGCCTTCTCCAGCGTATATGGCCGCAGGCCCATCGAGCGATATTCGCCGATGATCTTTCCGTCGGCCGTCTCGTCCAGATATTCGAACTTGAACAGCTCCTGGGTGACGATGACGTCGCCTTCCATGCCGATCACTTCGGTGATGTTCGTGGTGCGGCGGGAGCCGTCGCGCAGGCGCTTCACCTGGACGATCAGGTCGACGGAATCGGCGATCTGGCGGGAGATCGCTTCCTTCGGCACCTTGATGTCCGACATCATCACCATGTTCTCCATACGCGCGAGGCATTCGCGCGGGGAGTTGGAGTGAAGGGTGGCCATCGAGCCGTCATGGCCCGTGTTCATCGCGGCCAGGAGATCGAAACACTCCGAGCCGCGAATCTCGCCCAGGATGATCCGGTCCGGGCGCATACGCAGCGCGTTGATGACGAGGTCGCGGATGGTGATCGCGCCCTGGCCTTCGAGGTTCGGCGGGCGGGTCTCGAGCGGCAGCCAGTGCGGCTGCTGCAGGCGAAGCTCGGCCGCGTCCTCGATGGTGAGCACGCGCTCGCCGGGGTCGATCAGCTTCGACAGCGCGTTGAGCATCGTCGTCTTACCGGAGCCGGTGCCGCCGGAGATGATGATATTCATGCGGCTCGCGCCGGCGATCTTCAGCACCGTCGCCATCTTCTCCGACATCGAGCCGAAGCCGCGCATCATGTCGACGGTGATCGGCTTTTCTGAGAATTTACGAATCGAAATGGCGGTGCCGCGCAGGCTGAGCGGCGGGATGATGACGTTGACGCGGCTGCCGTCCTGGAGACGGGCGTCGGCCAGCGGCGTCGTCTGGTCGACGCGGCGGCCGACCTTGTTGACGATGCGCTGGGCGATCTGGAGCAGATGCTCCTCGTCGCGGAACTGGATCTGGGCGAGCTCGAGCTTGCCCTTCTTTTCGATATAGGTCTGCTGCGGGCCGTTCACCATGATGTCGCTGACATCCGGATCGTTCAGCAGCTCCTCGAGCGGGCCGAGGCCGAGCAGCTCGTCGACCAGTACCTTCTCCAGCGCGAACTGCTCGCGCCGGTTGAGGTTGATCTTCAGCTCGGCGAGCACCTCGCCGATGATGGGACGGAATTCCTCCGCCAGCTCGTCCTTGGAGAGCGTGGCCGCCGCCTCGGGATCGACGCGCTCGAGCAGGCGCGGCAACACCTGCTCCTTGATGCGATGGATCGAGGCCTCGAAGCCTTCGGCCTTGCTGTTGCCGGCTTCGCCCGACTGCGCCTGGCGATCGGCGAGCCGCGCCATGGCGGCGTCATGGCCGTTCGCCATGGAGGTGGTGACGGTGCCGTCGAGGTCGAGCGCCTCGGGATCGAGCGGCGGGAACTGGGCCCCGCCCTGGTCCACGGGCTTGGCCTGCGCAGGCGCCGGGCCCTTCATCGGCGCGGCCGTGCCGAAGCTCGGCCGGCCGGGGCCTGTCGTGCCGTTGCGTCGTCCGAAAGCACTCATCTGGTCGTTCTATCCCGTACTGGTCTTCCGCGGGCGTCCCCGGATCGAAGGGTGAATAGGATCGAAACTTTGACAATTAGCTAACCGCCCGCCACGGCCCGGACATGGCCGCCCCCGCGCAGCAGGATGTCCGCACCGCCCTGCTGCTTGCCCTGAGCGGCTTCGCGACCCTGTCGATCGGCGATGCGCTGGTGAAGACCATGGCGGGGCAATGGCCGGGAACGGCGGTAGCGATGCTGCGCTACAGCGCCGCCGCTTTGGGGCTGGCCCTGCTTGTCCTGCTGATCGAGGGCCGCGAGGCGTTCCGCATCCCCAAGCCCTGGCTGCAGCTTGGCCGCGGCATCGGGGTCAGCGTCGCCACGATCTGCTTCTTCCTTGGCGTGATGGCGATCCCGCTCGCCGACGCGACCGCGATCCAGTTCACCAGCCCGATCATCACCGCGATGCTGGCGCCGCTCTTTCTTAAGGAAAGGACAACGAGGGCTGTCTGGCTGGCCATGGCGCTCGCCTTTGCCGGCGTGCTGGTCGTGCTCCGGCCCAATGTCCTCGCACTCGGCGGGGCGGCGCTCTATCCGGTCGGCGCGGCGGCCGGCATGGCCTGCCTGATGATCTGCAATCGCAAGGCGGCCGGCGCGGCCTCGCCCTTGGCCATGCAATTCTACGCGGCCCTGATGGCGGCGCCGATCATCACCGTGGCGACCTTGCTGCTCGCGACGACGAGCCTTCCGCAATTTCATATCGGCCCGCCGCCGGGGAGCGTGGTCGTCAAGAGCCTCACCGTGGCCTGTACGGCGACCCTGGGCCATATGCTGATCTACATGGCCGCGGTCCGCGCCTCGGCGGCATTGGTCGCGCCGATGACCTATGTGCAGCTGCTCGTGGCAGCGGGGCTCGGCTGGGCGATCTGGGGCACGGTGCCTGACCTCTCGACCTTCGCCGGCGCGGCCCTGATCATTGGCGGCGGCCTTTTGCTCTGGCACTCGCACAAGCCCAAGGTGGTGCCGGAGCCGGAGTGAAACCGGGAAGAGGGAGAGACAGGATGGCGAACGACGCGGAATCTCCGAGGGCCACAGCGGCCTACGACCCCTATCGGAATTTCAAATTCCGGGTGAAATGGGACGGCAAATATGTCGCCGGCGTGTCCAAGGTGAGTGCGCTCACGCATGTCACTCAGGTCATTCGTCACCGTGCCGGCGGCGACCCGTCAACGCTGCGGCGCATGCCCGGCCAGGTCGACTATGCCGCGATCACCCTCGAACGGGGCGTGACGCATGACGTCGCCTTCGAGCAATGGGCCAACAAGGTCTGGGACTATCACAATGCGACCATCGGCGACGGGGCCGGCGGAGACGTGTCGCTGAAGGACTTCCGCAAGGACATCGTCCTCGAAGTCTATAATGAAGCCGGCCAGAAGGTGATCGCCTACATCGTGTTTCGCTGCTGGCCGTCGGAATTCGTCGCGCTGCCGGACTTGGACGGCAACGGCAATTCGGTCGCCATCCAGACGCTGAAACTGGAAAATGAGGGCTGGGAGCGCGACACTTCCGTCGCGCCACCCGAAGAGCCGCATTTCACCTTGCCGGACAACTGAGCGCTGCCCAGCGCCGGGCCTCAGGCCCCGGCATTCTCCGCGAGCACGGTGAGGCCCTTTTCGCTGACCTCGGCGAAGCCGCCCTGGACCGAGACCGTCTCCGGCGTGCCGGGGAAGGCCTTGTAGATAGCGATCTCGCCGTCGCGGAGCGTCGACATATAGGGCGCGTGGCCCTCCATCACGCCGAAGTCACCCTCGGTCCCGGGGACGACCACCATCTGGACGTCCTCGGAGCGGAGCAATTTCTCCGGCGTGACCAGTTCGAAGTGGAGAGCCATGGCCTTAGGCTTCCTGCGCCAGCTTCTCGGCCTTGGCGACCGCTTCCTCGATGCCGCCGACCATGTAGAAGGCCGCCTCGGGGAGGTGATCATATTCGCCGTCCACGACCGCCTTGAACGAGCGGACCGTGTCTTCGATCTGCACGAACTTGCCGGAAATGCCGGTGAAGACCTCGGCGACGTGGAAGGGCTGGGAGAGGAAGCGCTGGATCTTGCGGGCGCGCGAGACGGTCAGCTTATCCTCTTCCGAAAGCTCGTCCATGCCGAGAATGGCGATGATGTCCTGCAGCGACTTGTACTTCTGCAGGATCTCCTGGACGCGGCGGGCCGTGTCGTAATGCTCCTGGCCGACGGTGCGGGCGGTGAGCACGCGAGAGGTGGAGTCGAGCGGATCGACGGCCGGGTAAATGCCCAGCTCCGAAATCGCGCGGTTCAGCACGGTCGTGGCGTCGAGGTGGGCGAAGGACGTGGCCGGGGCCGGATCGGTAAGATCGTCCGCAGGGACGTAGATCGCCTGCACCGAGGTGATCGAGCCCTTGTTGGTCGAGGTGATCCTTTCCTGCAGGGCGCCCATGTCGGTCGCGAGCGTCGGCTGGTAGCCCACGGCGGAAGGAATACGGCCGAGCAAAGCCGACACTTCCGAGCCCGCCTGGGTGAAGCGGAAGATGTTGTCGACGAAGAACAGCACGTCCTGGCCCTCGACGTCGCGGAAATATTCCGCCTGCGTCAGGCCGGAGAGGGCGACGCGGGCGCGGGCCCCCGGCGGCTCGTTCATCTGGCCGAAGACGAGCGCCACCTTGGAGCCCTCGGGCGTCGGGTTGCCGTCCGCGTCCGTGGCGATAACGCCGGCCTCGAGGAACTCGTGATAGAGATCGTTGCCCTCGCGAGTGCGCTCGCCGACGCCGGCGAACACCGAGGTGCCGCCATGGCCCTTGGCGATGTTGTTGATCAGCTCCTGGATGAGCACGGTCTTGCCGACGCCGGCGCCGCCGAACAGGCCGATCTTGCCGCCCTTAGCATAAGGCGCGAGCAGGTCGATGACCTTGATGCCGGTGACCAGGATCGAGGTCTCGGTCGACTGATCGACGAAGAGCGGAGCCTCGGCGTGGATCGGAGCGGTCTCGGTGGCGCCGATCGGGCCACGCTCGTCGATGGGCTCGCCGATCACGTTCATGATGCGGCCCAGCGTCTTCGGGCCGACGGGCACGCGAATCTGCGAGCCGGTGGCGGTGACTTCCTGGCCGCGGGTCAGGCCCTCGGTCGCGTCCATCGCGATCGTGCGGACGGTGTTCTCGCCAAGGTGCTGCGCGACCTCGAGGACGAGGCGGTTGCCGCCGTTCGTCGTCTCGAGCGCGGAGAGGATCGCCGGCAATTCGCCGTCGAAGGTCACGTCGACGACGGCGCCGATGATCTGGCTGATGCGGCCGACATAATTGGTGGTCGCGGGGGCGGTGGCGGCGGGCTTCGCAGCCGCCTTGCGCTTGGTGGCCGTCTTGGGCTCGAGCATGTCGGGTTCCTTGCCTTCTTTAAGTCGTTAGAGCGCTTCGGCGCCGGAGATGATCTCGATCAGCTCCTTGGTGATCGCGGCCTGGCGCGTGCGGTTGAATTCGATGGTCAGCCGGTTGATCATATCGCCGGCATTGCGCGTCGCATTCTCCATCGCGGTCATGCGGCTGCCCTGCTCGGACGCGGCATTTTCCAGCAAAGCGCGGAAAATCTGCACGGCGATGGCGCGCGGCAACAGGGCGCCGAGGATCTCGTCCTCGTCCGGCTCATATTCGACGGCGGCGCTGGAAGCGGCGCCAGCGCCTGCCTCGACCGCCGGCACCGGGATGATCTGCTGGCCGACGGGCTCCTGGACGAGAGCGGACTGGAAGCGGGCATAGAAGAGGTGGACGATGTCGATGCCGTCGGTGAGGTAGCGATCGACCACGTCCGTGGCGATGGCCTGCGCATCGGCGAAGCTGACATATTTGATCGCGCTGGTGTCGTGCTGATGGATGATCTGCTTCGGGTAGAGCCGGCTGATCACCGCTTTGCCCTTGCGGCCGACTAGGTAGAAATAGACGGTCTTGCCCTCAGCGATCAAGCTGTCCGCCTTGCGGCGGGCGGCGCGGACGATGTTCGAGTTGAAACCGCCGGCCAGGCCGCGGTCCGAGGTGCAGACGATCAGCAGATGCGTCTGGTCCTTGCCGGTGCCGGCGAGCAGCTTCGGGCTCTCCGGGCCGACCGTGACCTTGGAGACGATGCTCTGCACCACGCTCTCCATGCGCTCGGCATAGGGGCGCGCGGCCTCCGCGGCGGTCTGCGCCCGGCGCAGCTTTGCCGCGGCGACCATCTTCATCGCCTTGGTGATCTTCTGGGTCGACTTGACCGAGGTGATCCGGGTCTTGAGCGCCTTGAGGCTGGCCACGTTTCGTCAGTCCTTACGCAAACGTCTTCACGAAGTCGCCGATGATGGTCTTCAGCTGACCGGCGGTGTCGTCGTCGAGCGTCTTGGTGTCGCGGATCTTGCCGAGCACGCCGGCATGGTCGGCGCGCATGTGGGCGAGCAGGCCGGCCTCGAAGCGGGTGACCGCATCGACCGGCACGTTGTCCAGGAAGCCGTTCACGCCGGAGAAGATCGAGACGACCTGCTCCTCGACCGGCATCGGGCTGTATTGCGGCTGCTTCAGCAGCTCGGTCAGCCGGGCACCGCGGTTCAGCAGGCGCTGGGTCGAGGCGTCGAGGTCCGAGCCGAACTGGGCGAAGGCGGCCATCTCGCGATACTGGGCGAGCTCCAGCTTGATCGAGCCCGCGACCTTCTTCATCGCCTTGGTCTGCGCGGCCGAGCCGACGCGGCTCACCGACAGGCCGACGTTGATCGCAGGGCGGATGCCCTGGAAGAAGAGCTCGGTCTCGAGGAAGATCTGGCCGTCGGTGATCGAGATCACGTTGGTCGGGATGTAGGCGGACACGTCGCCGGCCTGCGTCTCGATGATCGGCAGCGCGGTCAGCGAGCCCGAGCCATTGGCCTCGTTGAGCTTGGCGGCGCGCTCCAGCAGGCGGCTGTGCAGATAGAAGACGTCGCCCGGATAGGCCTCGCGGCCCGGCGGACGGCGCAGCAGCAGCGACATCTGGCGGTAGGCGACGGCCTGCTTGGAGAGATCGTCATAGACGATCACGGCGTGCATGCCGTTGTCGCGGAAATACTCGCCCATGGTGACGCCCGTATAGGGAGCCAGATACTGGAGCGGGGCCGGCTCGGAGGCGGTGGCGGCGACGACGATGGAATATTCCATCGCGCCATTCTCTTCGAGCGCGCGGACGATCTGCGCGACCGTGGAACGCTTCTGGCCGACGGCGACGTAGATGCAGTAGAGCTTCTGACTCTCGTCGTCGCCCTTGTTGACCTCGCGCTGGTTGATGAAGGTGTCGATCGCGACGGCGGTCTTGCCGGTCTGGCGGTCGCCGATGATCAACTCGCGCTGGCCGCGGCCGACCGGGACGAGGGCGTCGAGCGCCTTGAGGCCCGTCTGCACCGGCTCGTGCACCGACTTGCGCGGGATGATGCCCGGCGCCTTCACCTCGACGCGCATGCGCTTCTCGGCGACAATCGGGCCCTTGCCGTCGATCGGGTTGCCGAGGCCGTCCACGACGCGGCCGAGCAGGCCCTTGCCGACGGGAACGTCCACGATGGTCTCGGTGCGGCGGACGGTGTCGCCTTCCTTGATCGTCGAGTCAGAACCGAAGATCACGACGCCGACATTGTCGGCCTCGAGGTTGAGCGCCATACCCTTGATGCCGCCATCGAACTCGACCATCTCGCCGGCCTGGACATTGTCGAGGCCGTGGATGCGGGCGATGCCGTCGCCGACCGACAGCACGGTGCCGACTTCGCTGACCTGCGCGTCGGTGCCGAAGCTGGCGATCTGGTCCTTGATGACCTTGGAAATTTCTGCGGCGCGGATGTCCATTTTCAGCCTTTCATCGAAGCCTTTGTGACGGGCTTTCAGCCCTTCATTGCCTGGGCGAGATTGTTCAATTTGGTGCGGATGGAGCCGTCGATCATCTGGCTGCCGATCTTGACGACGAGCCCGCCAAGGATGGCGGGATCGACATTGAGGTCGACGGCGATGTCGCGGCCCATGCGGGTGCGGAGATTCTGCTTGATCGCGTCCACCTGGCCGTCGTCGAGGCTGTGCGCCGAGGTGACCTCGGCCGTCAGCTCGCCGCGGTGGCGGGCGGAAAGGGTGTTGAACGCGCGGATCACGTTCGGGAGCTGGCCGAGCCGGCGGTTTTTGGCGAGAACGCCGAGGAAGTTGCCGGTGATCGTGTCGAGCTTCATCGCCCTGGCGGTCGCGGCGACGGCCCTCACGGCTTCTTCGCGGCCGACCAGCGGGCTCGTGGTCAGCGCCTTCAGCTCGGCCGATTCGGCGAGCGCCTGCGAGACGGCGGCAAGATCCTGGCCCACCGCCTCCAGCTTCTTCTGCTCATTGGCCAGCTCGAACAAGGCGAGCGCGTAGCGGCCCGATAAGCTTGCCTGAATGCCGCCGGAAATATCCACGCGCGTCGTAACTCCTGGATCGGATTTGGCCCTCTGCGATTGAGAGCGCGCAAGGCGCTCCCGCAGGGTCGCGGCGGGCCGTAGCAGGGGCTTTGCTGCGATGCAAGATGGGGTTTGGCCCGGAACTAGCGGGCGGGCGAAGTCGCTTCGACGGAGGCGCAGCGCGTCGTTCTTGCCTCGCCCTCGGCCGGCTGAACGATCCCGTCATTGTCGGCATCCAGGCAGTCGAAGTTTGCCAGCGGCTCCCGCGCGAATTCCGCGAAGCTGAGCACCTGGTCGCCATCGCCGTCCAATTCGCGAAACACGCTCTCGGCGGAACCCCTGAGCGACAATCGTATCGGGATTGCGCGACCTGCGCGCGAACCACCTCCCACGGTCGCCTCACGCCACTCGGCGAGGCTGAGCCGTCCGTCGCCGTCGTCGTCGATGGCCGTCATCATGTCCCGGAAAACGGCGACCAGGTCGGCTCTGGCCACCGGCGGCATGAGCGGCTCACCTCCCGGTGGCGGCACTGCGGCGAGGAGCGCGAGGGCGAGCAGCATCGGTCCAGGATAGGCCGAAAACCGGGCGCTTGCCACTCTGGCCAGCTTTGAAAGCAAGCAGCGGGACGCGTGCCCGCGTGGACGCTGGCAAATGGCCCTCAACGAAGGAGATTGGTAATGACCTATCGGATCGAGGGACTGGCGCCTGAGGATTTCGAACGCCTGTTCGGCATGGCGGACGCGGCGCTGGCCGACGAGGGCGCGGTGCGCGTGGTCGCCGAGGCTTCGCGCGGCTGGCCCTGCCGGGTGACGCTGGAGGATGCGGGAGAGGGCGAGCGCCTGATCCTGCTCAATCACGTCTCGCACGACGTCGCGACGCCTTATCGTTCGGCTTATGCCATTTATGTCCGCGAGGGCGCGCCGGCGCCGGCCGTCTTTGTCGACGAGACCCCGCCGGTGTTCGAGGGGCGGCCGCTCGGGCTGCGCGGCTTCGATGCCGATGGCATGCTGCGCGGCGCGTTGCTCGCTCTGCCGGGCGAGGCCGATGCCAAGATACGGGCGCTCTTTGAGCGGCCGGAGATCGCCACCATCCACGCGCACAATGCGGCCCATGGCTGCTTCGCGGCGCGAATCGAAAGGAACTGAACATGGCCAGCCTTGCAACCCTGCCGCGCCCCTTTAGATCGGTGCCGGTGAACGACACGCATCCCGTAACCGACGACGAAGCCTGGGCTGCTTTCGAGCGGCGTGACCGGACCTGGGACGGGCGAACCTTCGGCGGCGTGAAGACGACCGGCATCTATTGCCGTCCGTCCTGCCCCGCGCGGCGGCCGAAGCGCGAGAATGTCGAATTCTTCCCCACCGCGGCCGCCGCGGCCGCCGCTGGCTATCGCTCCTGCCTGCGCTGCCTGCCCGACGATGTGAACCGCGAGGAGGTGGCGCTGGAAAAGGCGTTCCGGCTGCTCGCCGCGGCGGAGGAGGCGCCGTCGCTGGAAGAGGTCGCCGCGCTGGTCGGCTATTCGCCGCACCATTTCCACCGCCTGTTCAAGCGCGCCACCGGCGTCACCCCCGCCGCTTATGCCCGCAGCCTGCGGGCAAAGCGGGCGCGCGAGGCGCTGGCGAGCGATGGCCGGATCACCGACGCGATCTATGATGCGGGCTATTCCGGCCCGGGCCGCTTCTATGCCGATGCGGAGAAGAGGCTGGGCATGACGCCCTCGGCCTGGCGCGACGGCGGCAAGGGCGCCGTGATCCGCTGGGCGACGGCCGAAACCGATCTCGGCGTCATGCTCGTCGCGGCGACCGAGAAAGGCATTTGCCGGCTCTCCTTCGACGAGGATGAGAGCGTGCTGCGCAGGCGCTTCCCCAAGGCCGAGATCGCTTATGGTGGACCGGACATGGCGGAGCTGGTCGCGCGGACGGTGGCGGCGGTGAACGCGCCGGAGAAGCCGCACGACCTGCCGCTCGACGTCCACGGCACCGCTTTCCAGGAAGCGGTCTGGCGCGAGTTGACCCGGATCCCGGCGGGCGAGACGCGGACCTATTCGCAGATCGCGGCGGCGGTCGGGCGGCCGGCGGCGGTCCGCGCGGCGGGGACGGCGAACGGCGACAATGCTGTCGCGGTCCTGATTCCCTGCCACCGGGTCATCCGCACCGACGGCACGCTTGGCGGCTATGCCTATGGGCTGGAGCGCAAGGTCGCCCTGCTGGAGCGGGAGAAAGCGCGTTAGCGGACTGGCTCAGCCGGTCCGCGCGGCGGGGGCTGGAGGGGCGGCGCGTTGCCGCCCCTCCAGCCGGATCAGCAGCTCGCGGGCATTTTCGTGCCATTCGCGGCCGGCCTGCCGGTTCTGCTGCTCCCGTTCCCGTCGTGTCCGGCGCTCGGACTCGCTCTCATTCGCCTTGTAACGGACCTGATAGGCCACCGGCCGGATGATCGCGATCGCTTCGGCGATCATGTCCCGTCGTTCATAATCCCTGGCGAGCATATAGCGGATCTCGTCGTCGCTCGGGGCCAGCTCCATCGCCGTGTAGAGCGCGTTCGTCGCGGCATCGGGCGCCGCGATATTCTGCATCACGAAGCTCTGATAATAAGCGCTGAGTACGACCGGGTCCTGCCGCGCCGCGCCGGCTGCCCGGATCACGAGCTGCCGCGCCGCCCGCCAGGCCGCCACGTCGGTGTTCTGCGCCGCGCGCAGGCCCGCCATCTGCGCCATGCCCTTGGTCATCAGCGCCCGCGCATGAGTGGGCTCGATCGCGAGCAGGCGGTCCGCCGCGGCGATCGCCTCGGCATGGTTGCCGGCCAGATATTGCGACTCCATCACCAGCCGGATCGCGAAGGGATCATTCGGGAAGCGCTGCGCCCGGCCGCGGATATTGTTGGCCATCTCCGCCGCCTCGAGCTGCCTGTAGCCTTGGCTGACCCTGATCTCGTCCAGCATCATGGCGTCCTCGGCGGGGCTCACGGTGCGAACGGCGATCGGGCCGACGTCGATGGTCCGGAATGGCAGCCGGACCAGGCTGAAGCGGCCGGCGCCGGAATAAGCGCGCAGAGCGCTGTCGAAGGCGGCCATGTCCGGGATGGCCCGGCGCGCCGCTTCTCCGAAGGGGACGCCCTGATTGACCAGACGGAGATATTCGTTGACCTGGCGCTGGCGCGCCGGGTTGTCGAACAGATAGCGGACCAGCAGCCAGCCCTGGGCATAGAGGACCAGGATGCTCTCCCCCGGCACGTCGGCGTAGCTTTGCGCCGACAGCAGTCGCTCCAGCGGCAGCAGTCCGAGCGCGTCGAAGGTCGAGAAGCGGTGATTGGCCGGCAGGCCGACCTCCACCACGTCATTCTCCAGAATCCGGGTCGCGCCCCAGAACTCGGCATAACCCTCGCTGTACCAGGTCGGGTAGGTCGCCGGGAAATATTGGAAAGTGTAATGATGGGTATATTCGTGAAAGAGGACGCCCTCGGGATCCAGGTCCACCTCCGTGCGCCCGCTGCGAACGTCGTTGGATCGGGCGCCGCGCCGCCGCGTGCCGACCATCATCAGGCCGCGCGGGTCGGTGACATAATAGCCGGCCACACCGGGGCCTGACAGGCGCTGCACCGCATTCTGGTCCGCCAAGAGAAAGACGCGCAGCCGCACGAAGGGGACCTCGCCGGGCGGCGGGCGCATCGTCTTGAGCACGAAGTGGAAGCGCTCGAGCTTGGCCGCGAAGTCGCGCGCCTCCTGCTGGGAGCCCTCGCTATAGACGATGAAGTGATTGGAAATGGCTTCGTGCCACGCCGCTTTGGCGGTGGTCGGCAGCAGCAAGGCCGCCGCGAGCAAGAGCTTGCGAATCATGATGTCCCCCTTCGGGAAATCATACGCCTCCCGCAGCGCCGGGCAATCGGGTCAGCGCGCGGCGCGCTGATTTTCGCAGGAATAGACCAGCCGCTCGTTGGGCAGCTGCGGCAGCATGGCGGCAATGTCGCGCTGCTGGTCGGCGAGGATGGTGCGCGCCTCGCTGGTCGCGGCGCAGGCCCGCGGCTCGCTGGCCCGCCGCGCCGCGCGCACCCGCTCCATCATGGCATTGTCCAACTGGTAGCGGGTCAGGATATATTCGCCGCTGCCGGGCCGGAACTCCGAAACGGAGACGACCGGCTGCTCGTTCGAGATCAGGATGCGGCTCCAGACCTGGCCGTTCTGCGCATATTGGGTGCGGCCGTTAACGCAGCCAGAGGCGGTCCAGTCCAAAGGCACGTCGTCGGCGCGGCTGATCGTGATCCGGCTGCGCTCCTGGACCAGCCGGCAGACATTGGCGCCGGTGAAGCGGTCCGGCGCGGCCGGGGCCTCGCTCGCCTTGGCCTGCGCCTCCTCGACGGAGGAGAGGCTCGGCCGGGCGATGAAGGCGATGATCGCGAGAATCAGCAGGCCCGCGCCGATCCCGCCCATGACCTTGGCATATTTGGGCGGCCGGTTCTTGATGACGAGCAGGAAGCAGCCGCCGAAGGCGAGCAGCGAGAGGACAAGCAGGAGGACCGAGAGGGCCAGCCGGTTCTCGCGCATCTCGGTAATCTCGGCGACGCTGCGCTGGCGCTGCTGGTCGGAGACGCGGGTGGCGGCCTCGGCCGCCTGCTGGCGGGCGCGCTCCTCGGCGGCGGCGCGCTCCTGGTCCTGGCGCAGCCGGTCGGTCATCGAGACACAGGCCGTGGTCACCGACTGATAGGGCTGTCTATTCTGGCCGAGAAAGGCCGTCAGCTCGCGGTTCGCGACAGCGAAGGCGAAGGGCGCGTCGCCATCCTGGTTGCGGGTGATCAGCGTGTTGACGCCGAGCACGCGGCCGCACTGGTCGAGCAAGGGCCCGCCCGAATGGCCGCGCGCGATGTTCGCGGTGTGCAGCAGGGTGGTGATGCCGTTGATCGGGCGGACGTTGGAGAAGATGCCGACCGAGCGGGTCGGCGGCAGCGGCTGGATATAATCGTCCGCCGAGCGGGCGGTGGCGAGATCGACATTGCCCGGATAGCCCAGCGCGGCGATCTGCACGCCGTCGTCGAGCGGGCCAACATAGAGCGGGATGGGAGGCAGCCTGCCGTCCTCGACCTCGAGCAAGGCGAGGTCGCGGGCGGGATCGAAGGCGATGATGCGGGCCCGGCTCGCCTGCGCGCCCTGCGAAGGGACGACGCCGACCGAGACGGTCCGCCCCTCCTGCTCCGCCTGCCTGACCTGGGCGACGACATGGGCGTTGGTCACGACCCGGTTGGGCGCGACCGCGAAGCCGCTGCCATGGCCGAAGCCGGTGACCTCGCCTTCCTCGCCGAAGCTGATCACAACGACGCGCACCACCGAGCGGCCGGCGACCGAAATATCGTCCGCGCGCGCGGGCGCCGCCGGCAGGGCGACCGCCAGCAGCGCGAGGAGGAACAGGATGAATCGGCCCGCGGTCATGTCCGGATTGCTCTATGGGAAGCGAGGCCGGAGTGGCAAGCGGCCCACCTCTTCCGGGTGGAATCATGATAAGCAGCACTTCGGAATGATTGTCACGGAAAAGAGCATCGAACCGGGAAGCTTCCGCTGGATCGGGCAGCGGGTCGCCGCGCTGTCGACGCTCGACGTTCCGATCGGGGCGCGTGATGCCGACGCGATACTCCGTCATTGTGGAGGGAAGGCATATCGCATCGGCAGGATCTCACCCAATAATGCGTTTGTCATCGACCGCGATCCGCTTCGCCTTCTCTATGTGCGTCCCGGCTATACCGGGTATCGCCGCGCCGCAGGCAAGGTCTTTACGGCGCCGCGCCGGAAGGTTGACTATGATCATGCGCTCGGCCGGCAAAGCGCACTTGCCTTGGGTTTTGGCTTCGTGCTGCTGATTCGCCTGACTCCGCTGGCGAACCGCTCCCATGGCAGCTTCGAGAAAGCGGCGCCTCTGGCCGGGCCAAACATGGATCCATTATGTTTCGCGGATCGCCGGATCGTTGACAAATGGCTGGGCCGTCCTCCCCACCGGATGAACCGCGACCCAGCACAGCTGGCGCCGTTCCAGCCCGGGATCAGGGAGCAGTTCGGCCTCACACTCAAGCAGGCGGGGGTTTGGGGATTCGCCATGGGAGTCGAAGACGGTCCCTTGTCTCCTGGCGTCCTGCAACCGCTTTGAGCCGAGTCGCCGCGGCGCTCCTACAGAAACGAATAGGGATCGACGTCCACCGTCACGCGCGTGCTCGCCTTCCACTGCAGGCCGCCCAGCCAGTCGCGGATGATGTCCTGCACGGGCACGATACGGTTGGCGTGGACGAGCAGGCGGAAGCGGTGGCGGCCGCGGAGCATGGCGAGCGGGGCGGGAGCGGGGCCGAACACCGCCATATTTTCGTGGCTCGGCGCCGCCCGGCCGATCATCCGCGCCACTTCATTGGCCTCTGTCTGGTTCTCCGAAGAGACGATGATGGCGGCAAGGCGCCCGAAAGGCGGCATCGCAGCGTCGCGCCGGGCCTCCGTCTCGGCGGCGTAGAAGCCTTCGGTGTCGCCCGCGATGAGGGCGCGGAGCACGGGCGCGGAGGGGTCGTGGGTCTGGACGAGGACCCGGCCATGCTTGTCGCCGCGCCCGGCCCGGCCGGAGACCTGCTGGATCTGCTGGAAGGTGCGCTCGGCCGCGCGCAGGTCGCCACCGGCAAGGCCCAGGTCCGCGTCGACCACGCCGACCAGGGTCAGGTTCGGGAAATGGTAGCCCTTTGTGACAAGCTGGGTGCCGATCACGATATCGAGCTCACCAGCCTCCATCCGCGCGACGAACTCGGCGGCCTTGGCCGGGGACCAGATCGTGTCCGAGGTGACGATGGCGGTGCGCGCATCGGGGAAGAGCGCGGCGACCTCGTCGGCGATCCGCTCCACGCCCGGCCCGCAGGCGACGAGCGCATCTTCTTCCTTACATTCCGGGCAGGCCTCGGGCACCGGCAGCATATGGCCGCAATGGTGGCAGGCGAGGCGGCGCGTGAAGCGGTGCTCGACCATCCAGGCGGTGCAGTTCGGGCACTGGAAACGGTGGCCACAGCGCCGGCAGAGGGTCAGCGGCGCATAGCCGCGGCGGTTGAGAAAGAGCAGGCTCTGCTCGCCCGCGGCGAGATTTTCCTCTAGCGCGTCGACCAGCTTCGGCGCCAGCCAGCGGCCGCGCGGCGGCGGGTCCTGCAGCAGGTCGAGCGCGGCCATGTCGGGCAGCTGCGCGCCGCCATAGCGGGCGGGGAGCTTCAGCTCCCTGTAGGTGCCGATCTCCGCCATGTGGCGGCTCTCGATGGCGGGCGTGGCCGAGGCGAGGATGATCGGAATCTCCTCCAGCTTGGCGCGCATCACGGCGACGTCCCGGGCATGATATTGAACCCCGTCCTCCTGCTTGAAGCTCGCCTCATGTGCCTCGTCGACGACGATCAGACCGAGGTTGCGATAGGGGAGGAAGAGGGCGGAGCGGGCGCCGACCGTCACGCGGGCCTCGCCCGCGGCTATGGCGCGCCAGGCGCGGCGGCGCTGGGACTGGCGGAGGCCCGAATGCCAGGCGACGGGCTCGCAGCCGAAGCGCGCGGCGAAGCGCTTCAGGAAGGGCTCGGTGAGCGCGATCTCCGGCAGCAGGACGAGCACCTGCCTATTCCGCCGGATCGCCTCGGCGATCGCCTCGAAATAGACTTCGGTCTTGCCGGAGCCGGTGACCCCGTCGAGCAGCCAGGGGGCGAACGCGCCCGCCGCGACGGCCTCGCGCAGTTCCTCGGCGGCGTCTGTCTGCGTCTCGTCGAGCGCGGGCGGGGCGTGGTCGGGATCGGGTCCGGGCCAGGGATCGTCGATCTGCACCTCGACCGCCTCGATCGCGCCCGCCTTCACAAGGCCGCGGATCACGCCGTCCGAGACGCCGCCGATCGTGGCGAGTTCGCTAACCAGCCCCTGCCGCGCGCCGATCCGCTCCAGCGCCTGCTCGCGCTGCGGGGTCAGCCGCTCCGGTACGCGGCCGGTGGCGCGATATTCGGTGATCGAGCGCGCGCCCTCCAGCGCGCCCGACGAGGGCAGGGCCATGCGCAGCACCGAGGCGAGCGGGGAGAGATAATAATCCGCCGTCCACTCCACGAGGCGGCGCAATGGCGCGGCGATGGGGGGAATGTCATAAGCATGGAGCAGATTGCGAAGGCGGTTGTCGCCGACCTCCGTCGTCGGCAGCCGCTCCGGCTCCCAAACCACGCCGATCATCTGCCGCGGCCCGAGCGGGGCGACCACGACCGAACCGGGCTCGACTTGCATGCCGTGCGGCACGCGATAGTCGAGCGGGCCCAGAGCCGAGTTCATGACGATCAAGCGGGCGCGGGACATGCCGGACACATAGGGCCGGCGCGGGCAAAGGGAAGCCGGGCGCCGCCTGTGGCCGATGGGTGACAGACCTGCGGATTTCCGCAGGTCGCCAGGATCAAAGGCTTCCGGCGGGACGTTGCGGGCACATCATAACAAAGGAAATGCCCACATGATGAAGCCAGCCATTGCCACCCTGCTCGCGGGTGCCGCCCTCCTTGCGACTCCCGCTTCGGCCCAGGATGCCGACGACTGGACCGGCTTCTATGTCGGTGGCCAGCTTGGCTACGGCCTCCGCACCGGCGGCAATAATGAGACCATCCTGTTCGATACCAATCTCGACGGCGCTTATGGCGACACGGTCAACACCTCGGGCAACACGAACGCCTTCTCGCCAGGCTTCTGCGACGAGGCCGCGAACGGCCCGACCCCGGCCGACGGCTGCGACGGCGACCGCAACGGCCTCGAGGGCGGCGTCCATGCCGGCTTCGATTTCCAGACCGGCGGCGGCTTCGTCATCGGCGGCGTGGTCGATTATACCCGCACCCGGCTGCGCGACAGCGTTTCCGCGTTCAGCACCACGCCTGCGCGCTATACGATGACGCGCCGCCTGCGCGACGTGATGACGATCCGCGCCCGCGCCGGCTTCGCCAGCGGCCGGACCCTGTTCTACGCGACGGGTGGCCTTGCCTATGGCAATGTCCGCAACAGCTTCACGACCAGCAACGCCGCCAACAGCTTCACCGACAATGGCAATGAGCATGGCTGGGGCTATGTGCTCGGCGGCGGCATCGAGCGGAAGCTTGGCAGCAATTTCTCGGTCGGCGTGCAATATCTCTACCGGACCGTCGACGCCGGCGACTATGTCGTGCGCGCCGGCCCGGGCACCGCGCCGCTCACCAATCCGTTCCGGATCGTGAATCCCAACGGCACGGACTTTTCGCGCAGCCGGGACAATTTCACGTCTCACGGCGTCCAGCTGACGGCCAGCTACCGCTTCTGATCGCCTTCGAGCGAGCCGCGCCTGCTAGTCGGGCGCGGTTCAGCTTGCCGCCGCCATAGGCAGTCGCAAAGAGATGCGGAAACCTGCGGAGGCGCGCATGGGCACTTTGCGAAAATCCCTTTGGATGACGGCCGCCGTCGCCGCTTTGCCATTGCCGGCCGCGGCGCGGGAGCCGGTCGATCTTTGCGGACCGCTCGGGCGGTTGATCGCCGCCGCCCGCGAACGACCGGCTTTCCGGTCGGTGGAGCGCCGGCTCGCCGCTGGCGAGGCGGTGCTGCCCGGCTTCCGCGCCGATGGCTGTGGGGTCAGTGCCGACCGGAGCCTTTCCTGCGGCGATCATTGGGGCCGCGCCAGCTTCATCGGCTGGCCGAATCTCGACACCTGCCCAGGCGTCGTCGCCGTTGGGGCGCAGCCGACGCTCGTCCCCGAGCCGGGCTCGCCGCGCAACAGCTGGACGCGGGTCTATCGCGCCGGAAACCTGCGCATCGAATATGGCATGGACTGCACCGCCTGCCGCGGGCCCGCGCCGGCCCGCTTCAGCATCAGCTTCGGCCGCCGCCGCTGAGCGCGAGCGCAAGCATCTGATTCCCGGTAGCTTTGTAGCGCAGCTTGCCTATTGATCCGCTTCCACAAAAGGGCGAATCATGGTCGGTGCGGGGACGCTTTTCTCTTATCTCAGCGCGTTCGTGACGATCGTGCTCGCGCTCGGCCTGTCCGATCTGCTGATGAGCTTCCACCGGCTGCTGCGCAGGGCAGATGACGTGCGCTGGGCCGCGCTGCCGCTCGCGGCGGCGGCGTTCGTGCTGCTCGCCTTGCTGTCGGAATTCTTCTCCATGTGGGGGCTGGTGGCGGTCGAGCGGGTCAGCTTCGTCGGGCTGGTCTTTCACCTGTTGCCGACCTTCTTCATCTTCCTCGCCGCGAGCGCCGTGCTGCCCGACGAAGTGGACACGGCGCCCTTCGACCTCGACGCCTTCTATTTCTCCAACCAGCGTTATGTCTACCTGACATTGAGCCTCGCCTTCCTCGGCGACGCGCCCCGCGCGCTGGAGGGCGTGCCGTTCGACCTGGGCGCGATCCTGGCGATCGTCGCGCCCTCGTCCGCGGTAGCGGCGATCTTCCTGGTCCTCGCCTTCACGCGCCAGCGCTGGCTGCACTGGCTCGGACTCGCCACCGTCTTCGGCCTGATCCTGATGCACCTGCCCGAAATGGTGATCGAGGCGCCGGCGGCGGTCGTGGTCCCCGGAGCCTAGTCGCCCTCGCCGTGGCGGGCGACATTGAACGACAGAGTGAAGGTCGCCGCATGATCCATGCGGTCCCGCCCGCCGTCTCGGCCGAAACGGTATTGGTTCAGATAGCCGATCTCGCCGCGCACGCTGCCACTCAGCGGAATGGAGACGCCGACCGCGTTGCGCATCCGCTCATAGCCGCCACGCTGCCCCCAGGCGGTGGTGTTGATGTTCAGGAAATGCTCCTGGGTCGCAAACAGCTTCAGACTGCCGCTGAGCGGCGTCTCGAAGCCCAGCCTCGGGCGCAGACGGAAGCCGATCTCGCTGCCGCTGCTGTTGAAGCGCTGCTCGAATCGGAGGCGTCCATTGAAGCCGGAGCCGAGCGGCACGAGGACCATCTGCCGCAGGCGCTCCTCATTGGGCAGCCGGCCGTTCGCGTCCCAATCCTCGACGTGGCGATAGCCGACCGACAGCTCGATGCCGCCGCTCGTCTTGTGCGTGAACAGGATTCCCGCTTCGGCGTGAGAGAAGCCTTCCGCGCGGTCACTGAAGCGGCCGATGCCTTCGAGCGTGATCCGGTTCTGGTCGCTGAGGGCGAAGGAGCCGTTGACCTGGAACCACAATTGCTCGTCGGTCTGCTGGGCGGCGGCCGGCGTGGCGATGAGCAAGGGCAGTGCGAGAAGGATGGAGCGCATGGGAATCCGGTGTTAGAGGCTGGCGGGACGAGGCCCGCGCTACAGGGCCGTAACACACATGTCACATTTGATTTCCGAGAGGTCGCATGAAATTTTTCGCCGACACCGCCGATACCGCCGACATTCGCGACCTGGCCGAGACCGGCCTGCTTGACGGCGTCACCACCAATCCGTCGCTGATCCACAAAGCGGGGCGCGATTTCCTGGAGGTGGTCGCGGAGATTGCCGGGATCGTGGACGGTCCGGTCTCGGCCGAGGTGGTCGCGCTCGACCATGACGGGATGATGCGCGAGGCGGAAATCCTGCGGAAGATCGCCGACAATATCGCGATCAAGGTGCCGCTGACGGTGGACGGCCTCAAGACCTGCAAGAAGCTGACCTCGGACGGCACGATGGTGAACGTCACGCTCTGCTTCTCGGCCAACCAGGCTTTGCTTGCGGCCAAGGCCGGCGCGAGCTTCATCTCGCCCTTCGTCGGCCGACACGACGATGTCGGCTATCCGGGCATGGAGCTGATCGCCGACATCCGGATGATCTACGACAATTACGATTTCGGCACCGAGATCCTCGTCGCCAGCGTGCGCAACCCGATCCACGTCCACGAGGCCGCCAAGCTCGGCGCCGACGTGATGACCGCGCCGCCCGCCGTGATCCGCCAGCTCTTCAAGCACCCGCTGACCGACAACGGCATCAAGGCGTTCCTGGCAGACTGGGAGAAGACGGGGCAAAAGATCGGATAAGCGAACGCGAATACCGGGAAAGCCGCAGCTGTTGCCGCGACGCCATTCCCGCCCCGTAACCCTCGCCCCCGTAGAAGGAGCGGAAGCGATTCCAATCGCTTCTTAACCATATTCGTATTAGCTTCTCAGCCATGGGCAGGGTGATCAGCTTCGAGAACCATGCGCTCGCCAATTTGCGGGCGCGGGTCGCTGCGGCGGAGGAGGCCAATCAGGACCTCATCGCCTTCGCGCGCGGCCACTCTGGCGCGGTCGCCTCGATTCACGAAGCGGTGCTGGCCGCGGTCGAGACGGATGGGCTCGATCATCTGCTCCATGTCGTTACCCAGGAATGGCCGCAGATTCTCGGCCTCGACGCCGTCGCGGTGGCTTTGGTCGCGGGCGATACGGGCGTGCGCGCCGATGCCTCGGGCCTGCAATTTGTCGATGCGAAGCTGATCGAGAAGTCGATCCGCGATTTCGAGGGCGTGCTGCTGCGCGGCTGCGCGCGCGGCCATCCCTTGTTCGGCCCGGCCTGCGAGCTGATCCGCGCCGAGGCTTTGATCCGGCTGACCAGCGAGCCGCCGCTGCCCAGCGGCCTGCTCGCTCTGGGCCAGCGCAATGCCCAGAGCTTCGAGACACGCCACGGCTCGGAGCTGCTCATCTTCCTTGGCCGGGTGCTGACCCGCTGCATGGGCCGGTGGCTGATTCCCTAAGCTCCGGCGACCACGCAGCGGTGGCGATCGCCGCGCGCTGGCACGATCACCTGACCCGCGAGCGCCGCCGCTCCGAGCATACCGTCCGCGCCTATGTCGCGACCGCGCACCGGCTGATCGGCTTTCTCGCCGGCCATCTCGGCGGCCCCGTCGACGATACGGCTTTGGCCGGGCTGCAGCCGGCGGACCTGCGCGCCTATCTTGGCCAGCGCCGCACCGGTGGACTTGGCAACAATTCGGCGGCGCGTGAGCTGTCTGCGGTCCGCGCCTTCCTCGCCTTCGCCGCGGCGGAGAGCGGGCGCGAGGCGGACTTGCCGCGGCTCAAGGGTCCGAAAAAGCCGCGCGCCGTGCCCCGGCCCATCTCGCCGGACGAAGCGGTCTCGCTCGCCGAGGAAGCGGCGGAGGATGCCACCGAGCCCTGGCTTGCCGCGCGTGACCTGGCGGTGCTGACCCTGCTTTATGGCTCCGGCCTGCGCGTCGCCGAGGCGCTGGGGCTGACCGGGGCGGCGCTGCCGCTCGGCGAGGCGATGCTCGTCACGGGCAAGCGCAACAAGACCCGGGTCGTGCCCCTGCTGCCGTCGGTGAAGGCGGCGATCGAGGATTATCTAAAGCTCTGTCCTTATGCGGAGGGCCGGGATCAGCCCTTGTTCCGCGGCGCGCGCGGCGGGCCGCTCAGGGGCGAAATCGTCCGCCGCGCGGTGCGCAAGGCGCGGCGTGTCCTGGGCCTCTCCGAGCGCACCACGCCCCATGCCCTGCGGCACAGCTTCGCCACCCATTTGCTGGGCCGCGGCGCGGACCTGCGGTCGCTGCAGGAGTTGCTCGGCCATGCCAGCCTGAGCTCGACGCAAATCTATACGGCGGTCGATGCGGCGCATCTGCTCGACGTTTATCGGCACGCGCACCCAAGGGCGTAGGCGTCAGCGCGCGCGGCGGTTCCAGGTGAGCTGGCGCCAGGCGTACCAGAGGATGGCGGAGCCTACGATCACGGCGGTCAGCGGTGCCGCCACCTCCTCGATCCGCTCGAAGCCGGCGCCGAGCCCATAGCCCGCCGCGGCCAGAGCCGCGCTCCACATGGCGGTGCCGAGCGTCGACCAGAACAGGAAGCGCGCGACCGGCATGCGCAGAATCCCGGGCGGGACCGAGATGAAGGTACGGAGCGCCGGGATAATGCGCCCGACCATGACGATGCCGGCGCCGTGCCGGTCGAACTGCCGCTGCACCTTCTCGACATCGCGCCAGTCCATCGTGATCCAGCGGCCGTGCCGCTCGATGAAATAGCGGAAGCGCTCCGGGCTGATCGATCGGGCGAACAGATACCAGAGGAAATTGCCGAGCATCGAGCCGGCGGTCGCGAAGATGATCACTCCGGTCAGGCCGAGCGGCCCCTGCGCGGCGCGCATCCCCGCGAGCGGCAGGATCACCTCGGAGGGCAAAGGCGGAAACATCGTCTCGAGCAGCATCAGCAGGAAGACGCCGAAATAGCCGCCCCAATCGATCAGCTGGATGATCCAGTCGTACACGGCCGCAGATGCTCCCACCCCGAATCCGGCCGATACCGGAAAATCCGCATGTTCCTCCGCGACGGACATGGCAAGGAAAAGACCGGAACCCGGGCCATTCGCGAAGTGTGTTACTCTAGTAACTCACTCTGGCGGAGGATGGTCGCGGGGTCAAGTGGCGAAGGGGCCGGGATTTGATGCAGGCAGTGTGCAGCCGTCTCAGGCGTAGCTGACGATCTCGAATTCGATCCCGTCCCAGTCCATGAAATAGAAGCGGCGGCCGGGGTCGTAATCGCCATGGGAGAAGGGGACGAGGCCGGCAGCGATGACCCGTTGTTCCACCCCGTCCAGATCGTCCACCTGGATGCCGACATGGTTGAGCGGGACGCCCTTCGGCCATTCGTGGTCCCTGAGCCTGCCCTCCCAGTCCCGCTCCCGCGCCGAATCCGGCCCGGCATAGACGGCAAGGTAATTGGCGTCGTCGCCGACATGGATGACCTTGCCGCCGTCGCGGGCCGGGCCCTGCCAGCGGACGTGCCAGCCGAACAGATCCTGCAGCAGTTGGGCCGACCGCTCGGGCTGGCTGACGGTGATGTTCACATGTTCGATGAAGCCGGTGCGCATGACGAAGTCCTTTCGATTCGGGTCATGCTTGCAGCCTCTACAACCTCAAGTTAGCTTGAGATCAAGCGTCTAATCGAGGAGCGGAATGATGCGCGGCAACGAGCTTTTGCCAATCGGAGAGCTGGCCGCGCGGACCGGCCTCAGCGTCTCCGCGATCCGCTTCTACGAGGAGAAGGGGCTGGTGCAGGCGCTGCGCACCGCGGGCGGGCAGAGGCGCTTCCTGCGCTCCGATATCCGCCGCCTGTCCTTCGCCCTGATCGCGCAGCAGATCGGTTGCACGTTGCCCGAAATCGCGGCCGAGCTGGCCAAGCTGCCGCAGGGCCGGACGCCGACGCCTGCGGATTGGCGGCGGATCAGCAACGATTTCTCGAAACTGCTCGACCAGCGGATCGCGGCGCTGCAGCGGATGCGCGACACGCTGGACGGCTGCATCGGCTGCGGCTGCCTCTCGCTCAAGAAATGCGGCCTCTACAATCAGGGCGACCGCGCGGCGCGCACGGGCGTGGGACCACGCTACGCGCTTGGGGTGAAGTGGGATTCCTTTGAATAATCGCCGGGATGACGGTTAAGACCGGCCGACCTTCGCCTCGATCGCGTCCCAGATTTTCGCCGGCGTGTCCGTGCCGTTGAAGCGGTCGATGGCGACGATGCCGGTGGGGGAGGTGACGTTGATCTCGGTGAGCCACTCGCCGCCGATCACGTCGATGCCGACGAACAGGAGTCCGCGCCGCTTCAGCTCCGGGGAGAGGGCGGCGCAGATTTCCTCCTCGCGCGCCGTGAGTTCGGTCTTCGCCGCCGTGCCGCCGACCGCCAGGTTGGAGCGGATCTCGCCTTCGCCGGGGATCCGGTTGACCGCGCCGACCACCTCGCCGTCGACGAAGACGATGCGTTTGTCGCCTTCGGCCACGCCGGGGAGGAAAGCCTGGATCATGTGCGGCTCGCGCCAGGCATTGTTGAACACCTCGATCAGCGAGGAGAGGTTCTGCCCGTCGCTGCCGATCTTGAAGATCGCCTTGCCGCCATTGCCGTGCAGTGGCTTGACCACGATCTCCTTATGCTCGGCGAGGAACTTGCGGGCGACGCCGACCGAGCGGGTGACCGCGGTTGGCGGCATGAAGCGGGCATAATCGAGCACCCAGACCTTCTCCGGCGCGTTGCGGACGCTGGCCGGATCGTTGACCACGAGCGTCTCCCCCTGGATGCGCTCGAGCAAATGGGTGGCGGTGATATAGCCGAGATCGAAGGGCGGATCCTGCCGCATCAGCACGACGTCGGCGTCGCGGCCGAGATCGATGATCTCCGGCTCGCCGGCGCTGAAATGGCCGCCCTTCACGCGCTGCACGGTGACCGGTCGGGCCATGGTCCACAGCCGCGCGTCCGCCCAGCTCAGGTCCTCGGCGGCATAATGGAAGACTTTGTGCCCGCGCGCCTGCGCGCCCAGCATGATCGCGAAGGTGGAATCACCCTCGATGTTGATCGATTCCAGCGGGTCCATCTGGACGGCGACGGTCAGGCTCATGCCGTCCCCTTAGCCGCTGAATGGGGACAGGTACTAGTGCCTGTCCCCCACAGCTTTCGGCGTTGTCCTCGGTTCAGATGAAGCTGTAATCGTAGACCGTCACGATCTCATAGTCCGACCCATGCACCTGCCCGGTCGCATAGATCGTGAGAATTTCGATCGAGCCGTGATCGTCGATCTTGTAGGTGTTGCTGCTGCCCGGACCGACGCGGGTGAAGGTCGTGCCGGCCGCATAGCCGACCAGAACAATCGAATCGCCGGTCGAATTGCCGCGGCCCCAGAAATCGTTGATCACATCGCCATTGGCCTCGCCCTTGCGCAGGACGAAGATGTCGTTGCCGTCGCCGCCGGTCATGTTGTCGGCCCCGGCGCCGCCATCGAGGATGTCCATCCCGGTGCCGCCGATCAAAGTGTCCATGCCGCCGCCGCCGCGGAGCGTGTCATTGCCTGCGGCGCCATTCAGAAGATCGGCCTCGGCGCCACCGATGAAGGTGTTGTTGCGGCCGTCGCCCAGCACATTCTCGCCGAGCACGTCGAGCACATTGACGTTGACGTCGAACTCGCTGGACACACCCTCATTGTCGGTGACGCGCACGCGGATCACGTGGACATTCTGCTGCTCGTAATCGAGCAACAGGCCGTCGGCGACGGTGACGTTGCCGCTGGAGTCCATGGCGAAGCGGCCACCCGCATTGTTGAGCAGGGTGTAGGTGAAGGGACCGCTGCTGTCGTCGACCGCAACCAAAGTGCCGACGGCGGTTCCGTTATTGGCATCCTCCTGCGCCTGCAGCGTGCCGGTGACGCCGGTCGGGGCATCGTTGAAGTCGACAACCTCCTGGCTCAGCGTCACCGTGCCGGAGCTGTAGCGGGTCGTGCCGCCGGTGGCCGAGAGGTCGGCCAGCGCGCCGGAGACGATCGCTCCCGCCGAGCCGTCGACCAGATGGACGAGGAGCGTCGGCGCGGCGCCGGTGAAGTTCAGCGCCGGGTTGAAGCGGATCGCGGTGGAGGCCGCGAGCAGCACCGCCGCCCCGTTCGAGGCCGCACCGATATTCACCCAGACCACGCCATTATAATATTGCCACTGGCCAGCGACCCCGTTCGAGCCATTGGCGGTCACCGCGACGCCGGCAAAGGCGTCGGCCGAGGAACCCCCGGAGACCTGGTCGGCGGCATCCGAATATTGCCCGCCGAACAGACTGGCCACGGTCTCGCCCATCGGGCTCGGCGTGTCTTCGTTGATGTCCGCCGCTTCCTCGGTGCCGTCGCCGACGACGGTAGGCGCGTCGTTGATCGCCGTCACGTTGATCGCGACATTGTCGACGCCGGGTGAGCCGCCGCTGGTGCTGCTCATCGTCAGGGTGTCGGCGCCGTTGACGTTGGCCGTCGGCGTGTAGACGACGCCATTCATCGCCGCGAGCGTGGCGTTGATCGCGGCAACGCTGGCCGTGATCGTGACACTGCCGCTGCCATTGCCGCTCACCTCGCCCGCATTGACGCCGCCGCCGACGCCTGTGTCGACGAGCAGGGTGCCGCGCCCGGTGGAAAGGGTGACGGTGACGCTGCCGCTGTCGACGTCGGAGACCGAAAGGCCGGTGATCGCGACCGAAGCGTCCTCGTTCACCGCATAGGGGCCGCCGACCGTGTTGACCGGGGCGTCGTCCACGGCCGTGATGTCGAGCGTGGTGGTGGCGCTGTTGCGCTCGCCGCCCGGAATGCCGAGCGCGCCGTCGCTGACCGTCCAGGTGATCGTCCGCGTCGGATTGGCGCCATCATTGTCGGGGTCGTCGCCGGACGCCTGGTAGCGGACCATGCCGAGCACGGTCTCGTAATTGTCGAGCGTGTCGTAGCCGGTCAGCGTCAGCGTGCTGGTCGCCTGGTTCCAGGTCACGGTGATGTTGGTGCCGGCGACGAGGCCGGATTGCTGGAAGCCGGCGCCAACGCCCAGATTGTCGACGAGATCGCTGCCGGCGAAGGTGCCGCCGGTGATCTTCACATTGGCCGAGGCGAGATGGTCGCCATCGACATCGCTGATCGTCGGTGCACCGGTCAGGAGGTCAACGGCCGCGCCCTGTTCGGTCGCCTCGGCGGGATTGTCGTCAACGTCGAGCAGATAGGGAATCGCGTTGAACGCCATTCCCTGGATGTTGGCGGAGCTGCCCGCGAAGCCTGGCGAGATCGTATCGACCAGGGTGGCGGTGGTGCCGCTGACGTCGAGCTGGAAGACGTAGATCACATCGTCGGCGCTGGTGCCGCCATCTTCCTCCGATTCGACATAGAGCGTGCGCTGATCATGGTCGAACACCATGTCGCCCGAATAAAGGTTGGCGGTCAGCGGCAGGCCGACCAGCACCAGTTGAACGGCAGTGCCGTCGGTCGAGCCTTCGGGGACGTACCAGATCCCGTTATGGGCTGGATTGTAGCCCGGGCTGCCGAACGGCGCCACGGACTGGGTGGTGAAGTAGACAAGGTTGGTCGTCGGATCGACCTCGACGTCGATGATGAAGCCGTTCGACCCGTCGTCGGGGAACTGCGTGGAGCTCACCATCTGGGTGATGACCTTGGTGGTCAGGTCCATCCGGTAGAGGCCCTGCTCCTGCAGGAAGCCGGTGAACAGTTCCACGAAGTAGAGCATGTTACTGGACAGATCGAGCTCGAAGTCGCGCACGTTGAGCAGGTCGAGGCCGAAATTGTCGGGATCGATCTCCTTGTTGCCCTCAAGGTCGGCGCGGACGAGGAAGCCCTCGTCGACCACGGCGCCGGTCAGCGGATCATAGCCGAACTGGCGGATGCCGGTGTTCGAGGCGTCGCCGAACGGATCCTGATAGCTGACGTAGATCTTCTCGTTGATATTATCGACGTGCAGCGCGTTGACGATGATGTCGTCGCCATTGGAGTCGCCGGGGTCGGCTCCGACGCGGAAGTCGGCGACCACCGTCGCCGGGCCGGCACCGCCGATCGTCCCGCGGACCAGCCGCGCCTCGCCGCCGAGGTTGCCGTTGTTGACCAGCGCGAAGAAGAAACCGGCAGCGGTGTCGAGGCCGACATCCTGGACGAAGGCCGTTTCGAGCTCGGGCGTGGGGTCATTATCCGCTTCGACGGTCTCGCTGGTCCCGTCGGTGTTGATGTAGATAATGTACTGATCCTCGGGATCGCTTCCCTCAGCGGTCCACCACAATTGTCCGGTTACCGGCATGTGCTTTCCCCAACTCCCCGACTCGCCCATTCGAGTCGCCAGGCAACATTGTTGTCATGGACTTGAGACTGATCAAAGTCGTTTCAGAGACAGCACAAGATTCCTCAACGGATTCCGTTGAATTGTGCAGTGCACATGTGCGCTTTCTTCAGCTCATCGAAATATTCGTCATGTGACGCGGCAGGCGCCAGGGAATGATGAATATTGCATCAACCCGAACAGTGTCGCCATCGCGGCTGTAGCGCGGAACAAGCGCTTCGGCCGCACGCAGGACGCGTCGGAGCCGATAGTCGTCGAGCGCAAGTTCCGCCGCCGCCTGAGTGGCCCGGGCCTTGACTTCGATAAAGGCGAGGACGTGTCCCCGCCGCGCCACCAGATCCACTTCGCCGACCGGCGTGCGCGCTCTTGTGGCGAGGATGTGCCAGCCCTTCAGCCGGAGCCACCAGGCCGCGAGCCGCTCGGCCCGCCGCCCGCCGCGCTCCGCCCGGCGGCGCGTCATTTCAGCTGCTGCGCGCGCTCATAGACCACGCGCTTCGGCAGGCCGAGCCGGGCGGCGACCTCGGCTGCGGCGCGGGAGGGGGAGAGGGTGGCCATGGCCTCACGCAAAGCGGCGTCCATGTCCGCCTCGCTCGCCGCTTCGGCCTCGCCCGGCGGGCCGACGACGATCACGATCTCGCCCTTGGGCGGGGCGTCGGTATAGCGCGCGGCAAGTTCGGAGAGCGTGCCGGTCACCGTCTCCTCGAACCTCTTGCTGATCTCGCGCGCCACCGCCGCCTCGCGGTCGCCGAGGCCATCGCGCAGCGCCGCCAGCGTGGCGGCGAGGCGTGGGCCGCTCTCGTAGAAAGCCAAAGTGCCCCTGAACGGAGCCGCCTCGGCTATGGCGGTGGCGCGGGCGCCAGGCTTGGCGGGGAGGAAACCGAAAAAGGCGAAGCGGTCGGTCGGCAGGCCGGCGAGCGTGAGCGCGGAGATCACCGCGCTGGGGCCGGGGATGGTGACCACGTTCACCCCGGCCGCACGGGCGTCGCGGACCAATTTGTAGCCGGGATCGGAAATGAGGGGGGTGCCGGCATCGGAGACCAAGGCCACCGCCTCGCTCGCCATCCGGGCGATCAGGCCGGGCCTAACCTTGTCCGCATTATGATCATGATAAGGCTGCATCGGCCGTTTCACGCCAATATGGTGGAGCAGCTTCGCGGTGACCCGACTGTCCTCGACCGCGATCAGCTCGACGCGCGCCAAAGTCTCCGCGGCGCGCGGAGAGAGATCGGAGAGATTGCCGATCGGGGTGGCCACGATATAGAGGCCGGGTTCGAGCTTGCCGTTCATGGGGACGAAATCATGGCACCGCTGACCCTCCGCCCGCAAGGTACCGCGCTGTTCCGCTGGCTGGGGCTGGCCTTTCTGTCCTTCGCGATCGCCGGCTGCGTGCCGCGCTCGACTCGCCCAACGACCCAGCTGCCGACCGAGCCGGTGCTCCGGCCCGAGGAGCCGCGGGTCAATCCGCGCCTGCCCGCGGACGAGACCCGCAACCGCGTCGCCGTGCTGGTGCCGCTGACCGGGCGCGACGCCGGTCTCGGGCAGGCGATCCTCAACGCCGCCAATCTCGCCTTGCTCGACACCGGCGGCGAGCGGATCCGGATCACCGCCTATGACACGGCCGGCGCCGGCGGTGCCGTGCGTGCGGCGAACGAGGCGATCGCCGAGGGCAATGGCCTGATCCTCGGCCCCTTGCTTGCCGAGGATGTGCGCGCGGTCGCGCCGCTCGCCCGGCAGAATGACGTGCCGGTCATCGCTTTCTCCAACGATGTGGCCGTCGCCGGCAATGGCGTCTTCCTGATGGGCTTCACGCCCGGACAGTCGATCGCGCGGGTCGTGACCTTCGCCCGCTCGCGCGGCGCGCAGAGCTTTGGCGCCCTGGTGCCCGTGAACGTCTATGGCGAGCGCGCGGCTAGGGCGATGACCCAGGCGGTGGAGGGCGCGCAGGGCCGCCTCGTCGGCGTCCAGACCTTCGAGCCGAGCGCTGCCGGCGTGCGTGGCGCCTCGACCCGTCTGCTCGCGCAGGGCGGCGTCGACGCCGTGCTGCTCGCGGACGTGCCGCGCGCCATTCTGCCCGGCCTCCCGGTTCTCCGCGCCGCCTCGCCGCAGCCCCGGCTGCTCGCCACCGAGCGCTGGGCGTCCGAGTCGAATATCGGCGCCAATGTTGCGCTTCGGGGTGCCTGGTTCGCGGCGCCGTCCGACACAATGTATAACCAGTTCAGGACCCGCTACCGCGCCCGCTACAACACGCAGCCCTTCCGGCTGGCGTCGCTGGGCTATGACGCGGTCCTGCTCACTGTCCGCATCGCCGCCAACTGGCAGGTTGGGCGAACCTTCCCGGCCCGCGAGTTGCGCGATCGCGAGGGCTTCTCGGGAGTGGACGGCGCCTTTCGCTTCGGCCGTGACGGCGTGGCGGACCGGGCGCTGGAGGTGCGGGAGGTGACGGCGACGGGCACGAATGTGGTCTCGCCGGCGCCGCCGAACTTCAACTGACGGCCCCAACAGGCCGACATTCTGACGAAAGGCAGGATCCATGAACACGGCCTGAGAGGTTCGAGGCCTCCGTGTTCATGGATCCCGGATCAAGTCCGGGATGACGTCTATTGGACGATTTCCGCCAAAATCGCGTCGAGCAGGAGCATGCCGCGCGGGGTGGCGCGGAGCCGGTGGGGGGTGCGCTCCAGCAGGCCCTGAGCGGCGAGGCGGTCGACCGCCGGGAGGTTGAGGCCCTCAGGATTGGAGGGGATGCCCTCGGCGAGGCGCAGGCCCATCAGCAAGGCCTCGATGCGCTGCTCGGCGGGCGCGATCTCGGCCTCCTCGACGATGCCGTGACCGTTGCGTGCGAGGGCACTAAGCCAGTTCTCGGGCTTCCGGTGCCGCTGCGTCGCGACGCCGCCGCGCCGGCCATGGGCGCCGGGGCCGACGCCCGCATAAGCGCCGTAGCGCCAGTAAGTGAGATTGTGCCGGCTCTCTTCACCGGGCCGGGCATGGTTGGAAATCTCGTATGCGGGGAGACCCGCCGCACCCGTGAGGTCCTGGGTCAGCTCGTAGAGCGCCGCGCTTTCGTCCGGGTCGGCCGGCACCAGTTCGCCCTTGGCCGCCAGCGCGGCGAAGCGCGTCCCCGGCTCGATGGTCAGCTGATAGAGGGAGAGATGGCCGGTGCCGAAACTCAGGCCCCGCGCCAGCTCCTTTCCCCATGCCTCGGCGCTCTGGCCAGGCAAAGCGTAGATGAGGTCGAAGCTCACCCGCTCGAACGCCGATTGGGCGGTGGTCAACGCCATCAGACCCTCGCTCACGTCATGGGCGCGGCCGAGGAAATGCAGCGCCGCGTCGTCCAGCGCCTGCAGGCCGAGCGAGACCCGGTTCACCCCGGCCTGGGCGAGATCGGCGAAGCGTGCCGCCTCGACCGACGAGGGATTGGCCTCGAGCGTGATCTCGATCCCGTCGGCAAAGCCCCAATGCCGCTCCGCCGCGCCGATCAGGGCCTCGACTGTGGCCGGCGGCATCAAAGAGGGCGTGCCCCCGCCGAAGAAGATGGAGGTCAGCTTGCGGCCGGGCGTCCGTTCCGCCTCATAGGCAAGGTCGGCGAGCAAGGCGTCGCGCCACTGTGCCTGATCCACCTGCTCCCGGATGTGGCTGTTGAAGTCGCAATAAGGGCATTTCGAGACGCAGAACGGCCAATGGACATAGAGCGCCAGGTTGGCGTCGTTCACAGAAGCGCCGCCACCAGCTTCCGGAACGCGTCCGCCCGGTGGCTCATCGCGTGCTTCGCGTCCGCCTCCATCTCGCCAAAGCTCTGCTCGTGCCCGGCGGGGACGAAGATCGGGTCGTAGCCGAAGCCGTTGAGCCCACGCGGCGGGAAGACGAGCGTGCCGTCGACCCGGCCTTCGAACCATTCGCTGTGCCCGTCGGGCCAGCAGACAGCGAGCGCGCACACGAAATGGGCGTTGCGGCTGGCCTCGGGGCCGAGCGCCTCCAGTTCCTGCCGCACACGCTCCATGGCGAAATTGAAGTCGCGTTCGCCGCTCACCTCGCCGGGGCCGGCGACCGGATCGACATGCGCGTCCTTCACCGCCCAGCGCGCCGAGAAGATGCCCGGGCGGTCGCCGAGCGCCTCGACGCAGAGGCCGCTGTCGTCGGCGAGGGCGGGGAGGCCCGAAAGGTCTGCGGCGGCGCGCGCCTTGAGGTCGGCATTGTCGATAAAGGTGGTGCCGATCTCGTCGGGCTCGGGCAGATCCAGCTCGGCAGCGGAAACCGGTTCTATACCATAAGGGCCGAGCAGATCGCGGATCTCGCGAACCTTGCCTTCATTATGGCTGGCAATGACCAGCCGGCCGGCCTCGAGCCTGCGGGTCATCGGCCGGTGGCCTCGTCCTGCGCCGCAAAAATCTCGCCGCAGCCGATCCGCGCCAGCCGGAGCAGGCGCAGCAGCCCTTCCTCGTCGAACACCTCGCCCTCGGCGCTGACCTGTGCCTCGACCAGCTGGCCGTTGCCGGTCAGGACAAAATTGCCGTCCGAGCCGGCGCTGCTGTCCTCGGCATAATCGAGATCGAGCACCGCCCCGCCATTGTGCATGCCGCAGCTCACCGCCGCGACCTTGTCGCGGATCGGATCGGCTTCGATCAATTTGTTCGCGATCAGCCCGTCCACCGCGAGCCGGAGCGCCACCCAGGCGCCCGAGATCGCCGCCGTGCGGGTACCGCCGTCCGCCTGGATGACGTCGCAGTCGAGCGAGATCTGCCGCTCGCCCAGCGCTTCAAGATCGACCACGGCACGGAGCGACCGTCCGATCAGCCGCTGGATTTCCTGCGTGCGCCCGGACTGCTTGCCCGACGCCGCCTCGCGGCGCCCGCGCGTGTGGGTGGCGCGGGGCAGCATGCCATATTCGGCCGTCACCCAGCCGCGGCCCTTGCCGCGCAGCCAAGAGGGGACATTGGTCTCCACCGAGGCGGTACAGAGCACGCGGGTGTCGCCGAAGCTCACCAGGCAGCTGCCCTCCGCATGGCGGGTGAAGCCGGGCTCCATTTGAATCGCACGCATCTGGTCTGGCGCGCGGCCTGAGGGACGCATATTCACTCCTGTACTAGAAGGCGCGGCCTTTAGCCTTTGCCTCGGGAGAATGAAATGGCGGTCGTCAGGATTCTCATGCTCGTGATCGGCCTGCTCGCGGTCGCCTTTGGCCTTCTCTTCACGCTGCAGGGGCTCGGCATCGTCCATTGGCCCCGCAGCAGCTTCATGCTCGACGACACTAGCTGGGCTTGGCGCGGGAGCATCATGGTCGTCGGCGGCGGGCTCATGGCCTGGTACGGCCGCAAGCTTCGCTAAGCCGCGGTTCAGCGGCGACCCGGCAGAAGAGCGGCATGAAAAAAGCACTTTTCCTTCTCGCCGCGACTCTCGCCGTCCCCGCCGCCGCGCAGGGGCCGACGCGCAGTCCGACCCGTTCGATCACCTATGAGACGGGGGTCTGCTTCGGCCGCTGCCCGGTCTATTCAGTGACGATCTACAGCAACGGCCGCGCGACCTTCACCGGTCGCCGCTTCACCGCAGTCGAAGGCACGCGCGAATTCCGGGTGCCCGCCGGCACCTATCAGCGCTTCGCCCGCCATCTCGCTCCGGTCCGCCCCGCGCGCGACATCCGCTATTCCGGTGACCGCTGCCGCTCGATGGCGACGGACCTGCCGTCGGCGACGGTGACCTGGCAGGAACCGCGCCTGCGGCGGAGCCTCTATTTCTATTATGGCTGCGACATGCAGCTGAACCGGGCGATGGCCGACCGGCTGCGCCGCGCGCCCGAATTGCTGCCTCTGGCGGAGTTTATCGGACCGAGGGGACAAGGGAGATAGAATGAAGACAATCGCCATTGCCGCGCTGGCTCTGCTGGCAAGCCCCGCCGTCGCGCAGCGGCCCCATTCGACCCTGCCCGATTCGATCGCCTTCCGGGCCGGACCGTGTATGGGCGGCTGCCCGATCTATGAGGTTGTGGTGCGCAGCGACGGCAGCGGGACGTTCGAGGGGATCAATTTCACGGCCGTCACGGGCCGCCGCGACTTCCGCGTCACACCGGCGCAATATCGGACCCTGGTGCGGCATCTGGCGCCGATCCGCCCCCGGCGCGGCGTCGTCAGCTATAGCGGGGAGAATTGCCGCGATTTCGTCACCGATAGCAGTTCGGGGACAGTCACTTGGTCGGACCGGAGGGGCAATCAGGGGCTGCACCTGAACTATGGCTGCGACCCGCGGCGGAACCGTGCCATGGCCCGGCGGTTGGCGGGCGCGCCCGGCCTGTTGCCGATCGGGGATTTCATCGGCAGCAACCGCTGACTACATTCACGCCGATGGCGAACAGCATCGGCGAGATGAGCGACCGCGCGCGGGACGTGTTCCGCATGGTGGTCGAATCCTATCTGGAGAGCGGCCAGCCGGTCGGCTCGCGCACCATCTCGCGCACCTCCAGCCTAAACCTCTCTCCGGCCTCGATCCGCAACGTGATGCAGGATCTGGAGGAAACGGGCCTGCTCGCAGCGCCGCACACCTCGGCGGGGCGCATCCCGACGGAGACGGGCCTGCGCCTCTTCGTCGACGCGATCATGCAGGTGGCCGAGCCCCGCCCCGAGGACCGCGCGGCGATCGAGTCGCTGATCGACCGGGGCGGGCCGATCGAGGAAGCCATCGCCAGCGCCACCGCGGCGCTCTCCGGCCTCTCCGCCTGTGCGGGCATCGTGCTCGTGCCGAAGGAGGAGCCGGCGCTGAAGCAGCTCGCCTTCGTGCCTCTCTCGCCGACCCAGGCGGTGGCGGTGGTGGTGGGGGGCGACGGCAGCGTCGAGAATCGAGTCATCGACTTGCCGCCGGGCGTCACGGCCTCGACCCTCGCCGAGGTAGGCAATTATGTCAGCGCGCGCCTTTCCGGCCTGACCCTGCGCGAGGCGCAGACGCGGCTGACCGAAGAGATTCGCGACGGCAAGGCGGCGCTCGACAAGGTCGCCCAAGCTTTGGTCGGACAGGGGCTCGCGCTCTGGTCCGAAGACGGGTCCCGCCGCCCGGTGCTGATCGTCCGCGGCCAAGCCAATCTGATCGACGAGCATGTCGCCGCCGATCTCGACCGGGTCCGCCAGCTGCTCGACGAGCTGGAGGGCAAGGAGGAGATTGCCCGCCTGCTCGACCGCGCCCGCGACGGCGCGGCGATGAAGATTTTTATCGGATCGGAGAATGAGCTGTTCGCGTTATCGGGTTCGTCGGTTATCGCCGCGCCCTATTGCGGGCATGACGGAAAGCTGGTCGGCGTCGTCGGCGTGATCGGGCCGACCCGGTTGAACTATGCGCGCGTGGTACCCATGGTGGATTTCACCGCGAAAACTTTGTCGAGATTGATGGGATGAATACGGAAGATCCGAAGATTGAACTGGAAGGCGAGATCGACTTTGACGGCATTCAGGCCGGGGAAGATGGCGCCGATCCCAACCTCGACCGCTTGGCCGAGCTGGAGAAGGAGCTTGAGGAGGTGCGCCAGCACGTCCTCTACGCGCAGGCCGAGACGCAGAATGTCCGCCGCCGGCTCGAGCAGGAAAAGACCGCGGCCACCCAATATGCCGCCACCGCCTTCGCCCGCGACATGCTGAGCGTGAAGGATAACTTGGAGCGCGGCCTGGCTTCGATCCCCGAGGAGCTGCGCGCCGACGAGAAGATGAAGGGCTTGGTCGCGGGCCTGGAGGCGACTGGCCGCGAGCTGGAGAGCGCCTTCCAGCGCCATGGGATCGCGCGCGTCGAGTCTCTTGGCAAGCCGCTCGACCCGCATCTCCACCAGGCGATGCTCGAAGTGCCCTCCGACGAGGAGCCCGGCACGATCGTGCAGGAGATGCAGGCCGGCTACACGATCAAGGACCGGCTGCTGCGGCCGGCTTTGGTGGGGGTCGCGAAGAAGGGATGATGATGTCCGGATGGGGGGAGTCGCTTGTCCGCGTCGCGATCCCCCTGGCAGTGGTTGCGCTGCTCGTCTGGTTATCATTCCGGCGGGACTGGCCGAAAGTGGTCCGGGATGGTCCGGCCGATGAGCCATACCGCGTCTATACGCGAGACTATGATCTCGAGCTGAGTGCCGATCAGGTCGCTGCCCGCCTCCCGACCGCCAGTTGGGATGCGGCCCACCGCCATCTTGCCGGAGAACAGGGGGCGGCGCTCGCGGCGTCCGGCATGGAAGCCTTGCTGGTACAGCAGCGCATGGCCTTTGATTTCGACGCGGCTCTTGGAAATTTGCGTCCAGCATTGGCGGAGCTCGACCCGAAGGATCTCCTGGTCGCCCTGCTGATCGATCAATCGGGGTCGATGAAGGGCCCGCCGATCGCTTCTGCCGCGGTGACGGCGACCTTGCTTGCCGACTTGGTGAGTGCCTTGGGGGGCGCTCCGAAATTCTCGGCTTTTCCTCGGCGGGCTGGCGGGGCGGCTATGCGCGTTCTCAATGGCTAGAGGCTGGCCGACCTTCCCGCCCCGGACGGCTCTGCGCGCTGATGCACGTGATCTATAAATCTGCTGACGAGGCCGGCCTGGGGGAGGAAGCACGCCGGGTGATGGTGCACCCTGACTTGCTGCGCGAGAATGTCGATGGCGAGGCAATATTGTGGGCGCGCGAACGTTTGCTGTCGCGACCCGAACGCCGAAAACTACTGATTGTCGTTTCGGACGGCGCGCCTGTCGACGACAGCACGCTTCAGGCCAATGGCCCGAGTTACCTCTTCCGGCATTTCAAGGCCGTGGTGGCAGATGTCGAGGCCGACGCGCGCCTGACGATCGGGGGCGTCGGCATCGCTCACGACGTAGAGGCCTGCTATTGGCTCGCTGCCACAGCGGTCACTCCGACCGCTTTGACTGAAGCGGTCTTGCGGCTGCTGCCGCAGATGCTCGCCGAGGCGACGCGGGACTCGGACGTGCCCGCCTAACGAACCCGCGTCCAGTTCATGAACCAGGTGTCCTCCCAGGTCGCGCCGGCGTCGCGGGAGATGCCCTGGCGCCAGCGGCAACTATTGGCCGTGACCCGGTCCCAGACGCCGCGCGCCTTGATCGGCCGGTCGCCGTCCGTGTCGTCGGCCATGAAGGTGCCGACCCCATTTTCGAAGGTGCCGGACATTGCCCCGCCCACCGTCCGCTGCTGGCCGTTGATCCAATGGTCGTTCCAGACCCCGGCCGCGGCATCGTAGAGGCGGAGGCCGATCCCGCTGAAGTTGCGCGCCGGGATGCGCAATTCCTCGATGCTGGCATTGCCGGCGAGGGCCGCGTGGACGGTTGCCTCGCCCGGAAATTCGATCCAGGCCTCGCCTTGCTTCATCCGGTTGGCGATCCGCCACTCGCCGGTCAGGAAGGCGAAATCGCCGGTTGCCGCGCGGCCCGCCGCCTGCGCCGCGCCGCCCTCAGCCGCCAGCTTCGCCACGACCAAGGCCGCCGCGCCCTTCAACACCGTCCGTCGTCCCATCACGCTCGCTCTCCCTTTGGGCCCGCATGCGTTATGAGCGCGCATAACTGACATTCCGCGTCAGGATATTTCCGCTATGCCGAAAATATGCGGGCGAGCCGGCTTCTCTCCATCCTGATCCTGCTGCAGTTGCGCGTGCGGCTGACGGCGGAGCAGCTGGCCGAGGAGTTCGAAGTCTCGGTTCGCACCATCTACCGCGATGTGGACGCGCTCTCCGCGGCCGGCATCCCGGTCTATGGCGACCGCGGGCCGGGCGGCGGCTTCAGCCTGCTGGACGGCTATCGCACGCGGCTGACCGGGCTGGCGTCGGACGAGGCCGAGGCGCTGCCCGTCATCGGCCTGCCGGGCGCCGCCGCCTCGCTCGGGCTCGGCCCGGCCGCGGCCCGGGCGCGGGGCAAGTTGCTCGCCGCCTTGCCGCCCGCGGGCAGCGCCGAGGCGGGCCGGATGGCGGCGCGCTTCCATGTCGACCCGGCCGACTGGTACCGGGCCGAGGAGCCGGTGCGGCATTTGCCCGCGGCCGCCCGCGCCGTGCTCGACCAGCGCCTGCTGGCCATGCGCTACGAAAGCTGGACGGGCGTGCGCGACTGGCGGGTCGAGCCGCTCGGCCTCGTGCTGAAGGCGGGCTCCTGGTACCTGGTCGCGCGCGGCGGAGAGAGGGTTCTGACCTTCCGCGTTTCCAACATCCTTGCGTTGAACGTCGAGGCGGAGAGCTTCGTCCGGCCGGAGGGCTTCGACCTGCCAGGCTGGTGGAGCGAGTCGCTGGCGCGCTTCGAAACGGAGCTGCGGCCCGGCGTCGCGGCGCTCCGCGCCTCGCCCGAAGGCCTGCGCCGTCTCGCCGAGCTTGGCGCCTGGGCGGCGGACGCGGCAAGCGGGGCTGAGGCACCGGACCTGGACGGGTGGGCGCGCCTCACCCTCCCCGTCGAGACGCCGGACCGCGCTGCCCTGGTTCTGCTCGGCCTCGGCCCGGAAATCGAGGTCCTCGCGCCGCCGGACTTGCGTGCCCGGTTGCGCGAACTGGCGGAACAGGTTCTTCTGCGCGCATCATGATCCGCGCGCTCACCTTGCTCTCGCTCCTGCTCGGCGGCTGCACCGCCATGGCCCCAGCGCCAACGGCTCCGTCCGCATCCGCGCCCGCTCCCGCCGCGACGCCGCCGCCCCGCGCATGGGCGACGTTCGACGCGAACGGCATTACCGCCTCGGGCGCCTCGGGGGTCGCGGACCGGATCACGGGCCGCCAGCTGACGATCGACGATCCGGCGCGGGTCGCCTCCATCTCAAAGCTCATCGTCGCCATCGGGGCGATGCGGCTGGTGGAGGAGGGGCGGCTCGATCTCGACCGCGACGTTTCCGACTATCTCGGCTGGCGGCTGCGCAACCCGGCCTTTCCGGACCGGCCGATCACCTTGCGTCTGCTTCTTTCGCACCGCTCGACGCTCAAGGACGATATCGAATATTGGGCGATTCCCCTGGGCGCGACCATGGAGCAGACGCTCGCCAATCCGGTCGCCTTCGATCCCGAGCACGCGCCCGGCACCTTCTATCGCTACGCGAATCTCGGCTTTCCGGTGATCGCCTCGGTGCTGGAGAAGGCAACCGGCGAAAGGTTCGACCGGCTGATGGAACGGCTCGTGCTGCGGCCGCTCGGGCTGGATGCCTGCTTCAACTGGTCGACCTGCAGCGACGCGGCGATCCGGCGCGCGGTGGTGCTCTATGCGCCGGACGGCAGCGTGCGCCGCGACGATCTGCAGGGGCGCCGCCCCGATTGCGTCGTGCTCGCGCCCAATGGCTGCGACCTCGCCACCTACCGGCTCGGCGACAATGGCGCGCTCTTCTCGCCGCAGGGCGGGCTGCGGGCCTCGGTGCGGGACCTGGCGGTGATCGGACGGATGCTGCTGCGCGGCGGCAGGCACGGACGCGCGCGCGTCCTGAGCCAGGCAAGCGTGAGGACCCTCACCAACCCAGCCTGGACCTATGACGGCACCAATGGCGAAACCGATGGCGGTTTCTATTGCGCCTATGGCCTCGCCGTGCAGAGCCTGCCGGTCGCCCGGGACGGCTGCCGCGACGATCTATTCGGTGGCGGCCGCCGGATGTGGGGCCATGCCGGCGATGCTTATGGCCTGCGCTCGGGGCTCTGGATCGATCCGGTCCGCCGGGTGGGCATCGCCTTCTTCTCGACCACCAACGGGGACGATCCGCCGCGCGGCGCGCATTCGGCCTATCGCGCGATCGAGGAGGCGCTGGCGGCCCGGCTGAGGCGCTGATTGTGCGATGGTAAGGCGGGGACTAGGTTCCGGGAAAACGAAAGGGGGGTCGGATCATGAAGAAGCTTGTGGTCGCGCTCATCGCGCTCGGGATTTTCCTGGGGGTCGGTTATCTGCTGGGCAGCCAGATGGGCGACAAGGAGTTTCGCTTCGCCGAAAGCGCGGTGGACCTCTGCTATGCCAATCAGGGCTATGACCTCGGCACTGCCCCTACCATTCCGGAGGACGTCCGGACGCAATGCACGCAGCCGATCCGGGATTATGAGAATGGACTGACCCTGCGGCTGATCTATGCGGGACTGGCGGGGCTGGTGGCGGCGGGCCTCTTCCTGCTCATCGCCTGGTTCCTGATGTTCCGGCGGCGCGAGACCGGCGGGACACCACCGCCGGCGGTCTAGGGTCTAGATCCCCGCATACCATTCATAATCGTTGCTATCCTCCCAAGTCCCGCCCTGGCCGCCATAGAGGCCGGCCAAAGTGGTGCGGGCCTCGATGCGCTGGATATATTTCGCATGCTTGTAGCCGAGCTGCCGCTCGACCCTGAGCCGGAGCGGCGCGCCATTGGGGATGGGCAGCATCGCATCGTTCATCGCCCAGGCGAGGATGGTCTGGGGATGGAAGGCGTCGATCAGGTCGATGCTCTCATAATAAGGCCGGTCGCCGTAGCGATCCATGCAGTGGAAGACGATGAAGCGGGCATCGTCCCTGAGCTGCGCCCCGTCGAGGATGTAGGATAGCGGCACGCCGGTCCATTTGCCGATCGCCGACCAGCCCTCGACGCAATCGTGGCGGGTGATCTGCGTGCGGCGGGGCAGCTGGCGGATCTGATCGAGCGAGAGGCGCAAAGGGCGGCGGACGAGGCCGTCCACCTGCAGCCGCCAGTCGGCGAACCGGCCGGCGGCGAGGCGGTTATAATCGGGCGTGTTGGGGTTGCCGGTGCCGTTGGAGCGGAAGATAGGCGACATATCCGAGGGGGCGAACTCGCGGGCCATCGCCCCGCGGCTGCTGATCAGCCTTTGCGCGCGCATCGTGAGGCCCTCGCTGGCGCGCAGCGCGTCGCGAAAACCGGCATTGCCGTTCAGCTTGTCGCAGCCGGCAAGCAAGGTGCCCGCGCCGCCGAGCAGGAGGGTGCGGCGGGTGAGGATCATGGCTGAGTCTCCCCTTCCGGCGCGGATGTTGGCGTCGGGGTCTCGCGATATTTCGCCTGGGGCACACGGTACCAGCCGGTGATCATCGAGCGGATCTCGTTCAGCGGCCCGGCCAGCACGACCATGACCAAATGCACGAGGATGAAGAGGACGATGAAGAAGGCGCAGATGAAGTGGATGGAGCGGGCAGACTGGCGCCCTCCGAAAATGTCGATCAACCATCCCCAGGCGGCGTTCATGCCGGGGGACATGGTGAGGCCGGTGAGGATGAGGAGCGGCAGCAGCACGAAGATCACGCCGACATAGGAGGCCTTCTGCAGGATATTATAATCCAGCGCCTTCGCCCCGGTCGCGAAGCGCAGGCGCGAATGGTCCTTCACCTCCTGCCAGACATGGCCTGGCTTCAGCTCTGCGCGGCGCGGGAACAGGCGGCGGCGCCCGTTGCCGGCGAGGAGGTAGATCCAATAGGCGATGGCCCCGATCGCCAGTACCCAGGCGAAGGCCAGGTGCCAGCGCCGGCCGGCGGAGAGGCTGTAGGTGGAGGGGATGGTCGCCCAGCCCGGAAAGGCGCGGCGGCTTACCCGCCCGTTGGCGTCGGTCCAGTGGCCGAGCACGCCGGTGGTCGGCACGGTGATGCCGCCCACGCGGAGATAGCCCGAAGTCGCGGTCGAGCCGATCTCCAGCCAGGCATAATCGTGATTGGCGCCATAGTGTCCCCAATAGAGCCGGGGATGGGCATTG
>Ga0268266_10000460_pt1 | contig 59187 bp, 39 predicted proteins | sample KBSS13metaG_FD_190356 | JGI IMG/M metagenome (GOLD analysis project Ga0268266, IMG submission 190356) | Switchgrass rhizosphere microbial communities from Kellogg Biological Station, Michigan, USA - KBS S1-3 metaG (SPAdes) (version 2) | ecosystem: Host-associated > Plants > Roots > Rhizosphere...
TTGCCGTTGACCCCGGCCGCGCTGATCGTGATCGCCGAGGTGCCCGAGACCGTGATCCCGCTATTGGTCCCACTACCCACGCCGAAGTTGAGACTGTTCACCGCCAACGCCCCGCTCGTGTTCGCCGTCGTCAAACCATTGCGGTTCGCGCTAAAGAAGACATTGGTCGTGCCGGACACCGTCGATGAGGTCAGCACCGTACCGGATACGCTCGTGTCGAAGTTACCGGGAGTGTTCAGGTTGGCTCCCAGACCGTTGAAGTAGGCAACTGTGGGAGGAACGCCACCGCCATTGGAGAACGATACCACCAGAGAGCCGGATGAAGTGAGGAACGTTGCCGTCAAGCTGCCGGTTCCCGTGGTCAGGAAGTTCGCCGCGTTGAAGCCGCTGATCGAGCCTGCTCCGCTGATGAGCGTATAGGTCCCGCTCGTCGACAGCGAGGAGAGCGCGTTGAAGTTGAATGTCGTCGTCCCGCTAAAAGTCAGCGTCCCGCCGGTCAAGGCAATCAAGTCGTTGATACCCGATCCCACCGTAAGAGAATTTGCGAGATCGAAGTCAAATGCGGTTCCATCACCGATGGTGAAGCCGAGGTTGCCGACATGCAGCGTACCCACCGAGCCCGCTGCGGCGGTCGCTCCGGGCGCGACATGCGTGGAGAAGCCGCCCGACGCTACAGTCGTGACCGAACCATTGACCGTACCGTTACCAGCCAGAGTGGTGTTCCCCGTGCCAAAGCCCACAGTAACCGCGCTGGCCGCCGCCGTGCTGCCGTTGACGACGAAGGTACCTGCTTGAATGCTCGTCGCACCCGCATACGTGTTGGTACCGGACAAAATCAACGTACCACCAGCGCCATTCTGAAAGAGGGGAACTCCCCCGGTGACCGCGACCGAATCCAAAAGATTGGCGCTGATCGTGACCGAACCGCTGGTGTTGGTCACGAAGTAATAGCCACCGGCATTTCCAGCCAAGGGGGAAGCGGCGGTCAGGTTACCGTTCTGGATCGTGGCCGGTCCGGTGATAGTGACGTTCGAGACTGTCTGGCTCGTGGTACCCAGGTCGAGCGTGCCACCATTGATGGTCAGGTCGAACGTGCTCGACGAGAGCGGGGTGCCGAGGGTGGCAGAACCGCCGAGGCTAAGCGTACCGGCATTAAGAGTCGTTCCGCCGGTGTAGGTACTCGCGGTGGAACCATTGAGAAGCAATGTGCCCGATCCATTCTTGGTCAGCATACCGCTCCCCCCGAGGATCCCGACGCCGATCGTGGTATTGCCCGCACCACCAACCGTGAAGGAAGCGTTGCTGCTGGTGTCGATCGCTCCATCGGCCATGGTCAACGTCTGCCCTGAGGTGGTCGTGTCAAACTCACCACCACCTGCCAGAACCGTGAAGCCCCGGGTATAGGTCTGCGAGTTGCCGGTGAAGATTACAGTGCCCGATGTGGAGGCGGTGCCGAGAGTCACGGCGCTCGCACTATTACCTAAACTGCTGGTACCTCCAGTGACGGCGAGATTGTTCACACTCAACGCACCGTTACTAATTGTCGTGTTGCCGGTATAGTTATTGATGCCTGAGAGGACCTGGGTGCCTGTGCCGATCTTGATCAGAGTGAATTGCCCCTGATTTTTTACAAAGTTGCCGCTAAAATTACCATTGGCGTTGTTGTCACCGACAATCAAAGTAACTGCGTTGGAATGTTGATTAATTACGGTACCATTACCGTTTAACCCATTGATCTGCAAAATCGTTCCGGAACCGTTCGTGCCGCCGTTGATGGTAAGGCTGCCATAAACGTAGACATCTCCTGTGCGCGAGCCGTCGGGCAGTAATGAGACATTGGAATTTTGGGAACCAGTACCCGCTACGATTTTCAAGTTGCCCAAAATGATTGTGTCGCCGGTATAAGTCATTGGTCCATTTATGCCGTTGAAAATAACACCCGCATCGCCACCGTTAACTCCGCCGAGGTTGTTGGCGATAACCAAGCCGCCGGTGCCACTGATTCCTCCATTGATCTGGAGAGAAGTGTTAGCACTGCTCGTACCGATGATGCCTTGGGCGCTGCCGAAATCGAGTTGCTTGGTGAGGATAATGCCACCCGTGCTGTAGTTGGCATAAACGGCGCCACTGGTGACAGTGATTGCGCCCGTGCCGACCAGCGTGGAAGCCGTATTAGTGCCGGTGAGGAAGAGTGAATTTACCGTGACAGCGCCATTGGCCGTAGTCGTACCGGACAAGGCGAGGCTGACGTTATTGGTGGAGGCACCTGCCGGCAGCGAAGTATCGTATTCCGAGGCCGTCAACGGACGAATGCCGTTGCCATCATAAGTCACAAAGCTCGAACCGGTCCCCGCAGTAGTGGTGTCACCAACGGCCCAGGGAATGATGCTGATGTTCTTGGAACCAGCCCCACCACCACCACCGACCAAAGTGGGAGCTGTAGTGAAGTTGATGTTCGTGGTGTTCGCCGTAAAGCTGCCCGTGGCGCTTGAACCCAGGTTAGTGCCGCGGAAGAGAACCATTCCATTATTGGTCCGGATCAGGCTTCCAGCAGTCAACTGGGCGTTCTTGGCCGCGTTCGCAGTTACTGTCACGGTATCAAATCCAGCCCCCCCGTTGTTAGCATCAATGTTCAGAGCACCCGCGATCTGATCGTTGGAATTGGCCGTGGCATTGCCGGTACCGGTGAGTGTACCGCCACTCAAGGTCACGCTGGAGGCACGAGTCTGGCCCGTCACTCCGGAGGTGGAACTGTCAAAAGTAAGAGTCGAACCACCCAAGACCGTAACCGCCGAGGAACCCACCGCGCCGCCGGTGCCACTGATCGCCAATGTTCCCGCGCTGACCAGCGTGGTCCCGGTATAGGTATTAGAGCCGGTAAGCGTCAACGTATTGGCCCCCAACTTCGACAGCCCGATGCTGTTGGCTCCGCTGTTGGTATTGGCGATCACGCCGGAATAACTAAAGCTGCCATTTGTCGTGTCCAAACCGAGATTGCTGCCGTTTTTCAGTCCGGTAGAGGTCCCGCTTACGGACATGTTGGAGAGGAACGTGGTCAGGTTTCCAGGGAGCGCGGTGGTCGCAAAATCACTTGCGCCGCCCACGCTCAAGGCGAAGGTGGAACCACCATCGACAATAATGTTGGAAGGTGTCCAGTTCCCGAGCGTACCACCGTAAAGCGAGGTGAGCTTGGCGATTTCAAGTGTGCTGCTGCCAGTGACCGAAGTCGTGCCGGTGTAACTATTCGTGCCGGTCAGGGCCGCAAAACCACCGCCCGCCAGAGTCAGATTACCGCCACCGGTGATGTTACCGGCGAGGGTCTCTTTTCCATTCAAAACCTTGAGAGTTTGGTTGGACGACAGGTTAATGGCAGCGCCATAGACGAAGGCTCCCCTGCCATCCTTAGTGACATCAAAGACTCCGTTGCCTCCCGTGATGGCTCCATTCGCGGTCAAGGTGCTGGCAGCCACATTCAAAGTCAGCGGCGCAGCGATGGCGATTCCGCCGGCACCGAGAGAAAGATCTTTCGTACCCGTGAAACCGATATTACCGTTCCAGTTTTCGGCATTCACGGTCGTCAACACCAAGCTGGTGGTATTGGAGTCCAGACTGGCATTCAGGCCGAGGGTGAGCGTGCCGCCCGTGCCGGTGCTTGAGCCATTGCCGCCGAGCGCGGTTGCGCTATTGAGCTGCAGGGTGCCATAGCTGTTGACCGTAATCGCGCCACCGAAGGCGGAGTTGACTCCGTTCAAAATCATCGTGGTCATGTCACCGCTATGCGTCAGGGACGTAACATTGGCGCCAATGGTGCCGCTGATGGTAACGCTGCCCGGGCTGATATTCGTGATCGCGCCAGTGTTATTAAGCGTACCGGAAATAGTAAACAAATTGTTATTACCACCGAAATTATTGAAGACGAAACTGTTCGTCCCGGTGACGTTGCCCGCAAATGTGATGGTCGCGTTGTTCGTACCGATGGTCAGCGTGCCCGTTGTCGTCCCCAATTGAACGTTGTTGGTGACGCCGGCAATATTGATGAATAGGCCCGCCGCATTGCTGCCGCCGACGTCACCTAAAGTGATCGCCGATGCTCCCGCCCCGGTGGCAGAGCTGATCTGGGCCGCGCCTTGAATGATTTTCAAACCGCCGTTGTAGGAGTCCACTCCTGAAAGGACGGTGCGGGCCGTGCCGGTATTATTCACGATGATAGCGCCGCTTCCCGCTATACTACCGGACAGTGTCAGCGCACTCGATCCGTTGGAAGCGGTGACAAGGTCATGACTGCCCAGCGTGATGGAGCCACTGAAAGTGGGAGTGTTCGTAGCCGTGCTGGCCCCCATGGTCAACGAGCCACTCGTCGTCCCCAAGACAATCGGATTGACGACCGTGACCGTGGTACCAGTCAGGGTCGCTGAGGCAGAACCGCCCGTCGCGCCCAAAGAGATCGTGCCTCCAACGCCGGCAGCGCCTGCGTTATTGAGATTCACCGTGCCGCTGTTAATCCGAACCCCACCACCGAAGTTGTTGCTGCTATTGAGCGTCAGCGTGCCGGTACCGCCGTAGGCAAGTCCACTGACCGTAGAGGTGCTGCCGTTTGAGACACTGCCAGTGATGGTGATATTGCCGGTACCATTCAAGACGTCGATATAGTTCGTGGCGGTGTTGCTGAGATTATAACTGCCAAGGGAGAGCGTGTTGCCCACGCCATTGACAGTGGTCGTCTGGACAGTCCCCGAGGTATTCGTCATGAGGCCGCCGAAGGTAAGCGTAGTGGAAGTGCCGTTGAGAGTGATCGTGCGGTCACCGGCATTGGTGATCGCGCCAGTACCGAGGTTCAGATTGCTGCTGGCTGAGCTGGTTCCCGCGAAGGCTGAGAAATTCCCCCCAAGGACAATGGCATTGTTGTTGGCCAATGTCTTGGCCGCGCCGCTGGTGTTGCCGATCGCACCACCGTTAATGGTCAAAGTACTGGTGGCCGTACCCGAGGCCGTGGTGCTATTCAGGTTTACGGTTCCAGACGTCACCGTCAGGCCGCCGGCAAAGGTGTTGACGCCCGCGAGGGTCAGCGCGCCAGTGCCGCTGTAGTTCAAACCGCTGGCAGTAGAGGTACCGCCATTCACGACCGCGCCCGTGATGGTGACGTTGCCGGAACCGTTGATGACATCGATGTAGTTGGTTGCACTATTGCTGAGCGCGTAACCGCCGATCGCCAGGGTGTTGCCCACGCCATTGACCGTGGTCGTCTGCAGAGTGCCTTCACTGTTGGTCATGGAGCCGCCAAAGGTGAGCGTCGTGGCCGTGCCGTTGAGGGTGACGGTACGATCGCCAGCATTGGTAATCGCACCAGTGGAGAATGTCAGGTTGTTGGCCGCCGTATTCGAAGCCGTATAGGCCGAAAAATTGCCACCGAAAGTAACCGGATTGGCGTTGGCCATGGTAATTGTGCCAGAGGTGGTGTTGCCGATCGTGCCTCCATTAATGACGAACGTACCGCCCGCCGCACCAAGAGCCTTGGTATTGTTAATATTGAGCGTGCCCGCAGTAAGGGTGACCCCGCCGGTGTGCAGGTTGGTACCGCCGAGGGTCGCCGAGCCAGCGGTATTGATGACAATCGCGCCCGTTGTATTGGTCGTGGCACTGTTGATGATGATGCTCGAACCAACGGTTCCGCTCAACGTCAGCGTCTGTCCGGCAGTAAGGACGAGCGCGCCAGTCTGGAGCGTCAGTGTTCCTGTGTTGTTGGCCAGAAATTTAGTGCTGTTTTGGATCGTAACCGGCGCACTGATGGTAAGGCTGTTATTCGCCGTATCGTCGAGCAGGATCGCCGTGCCGGCATTTCCATTGACCGACTGGGTACCCCCAAGGGTGAGGATCCCCGTGCCGCCGATGGCGATATTCTGGTTGATGCCGGTCGTCACCCAGATCCCACCAGCCGATGCCGCGACCGCTCCCGTCGTGGGCTGATTGGAGTAATTGGCTGAATTGAATTCCACCACGGTAGTACCCGTGGGAACGGCCGAAGGCGTCCAGTTTCCAGCCACTCCCCAGCTACCGGTATTGCTGACGTTCCAGGTTTGCTGCGCCTTCGCTGAAGGAGTCAGCAACACCAAGGCAGCCGCAAGAAAGGAAGAAAACTTTCCAAGTTGTAATGCACCGCGGAAGCGAATGGTAGAGTTGGGATTATTTTTCATGGTGATGATTCCGTGGACGGTTCAGAGTTAAAATTAACGATAATATCGCTTGCCAGCATTACAGCTTATAGAGTCTCAAAAGTCGTGATTGCTCAAATGTAACCTCAATCCTAAATACTATGCAATTACTTTTTTATGATTATTTCAAGTATGTTCAAAATAGAGAAGGCCCTATTGAAGACAAAGAGGCTAATGCCACTCGACGCCTGACACCGATCAAATCCATTTTCCGACCAAGACCCCTTCAATTCAAAGGTATAGCGTCCGGAAGTAGATGGCTCCCGAGCGTGCCTTCCCGAGCAGTTTGGAGACACTTTTCATCTCTCAAATCAGGCGATTTTGAACAAAGAAATCAGGCGACACCTTTTCTTCACCAAAACGTCACTTTTATTACCAGCTTGCCTTGGAAAAGATTGGCGTTATGGTGGTGAAGTTGCATAAAAAGTGAAAATTATATTCGTTTTTTCTTGGCAATAAACTATATTGCTATAGGATAACTACATAATATATGGCCTTTGCATTTACAATGTATTGGAACGCGAAGAAAAAAATCGCGTTCTTGGCTAAGGGGGAAAGCTCTCCCCGTAGCCAATGCCTACGGCGTCCGCGGGGTACCGCAGGATTCTCGCTGATTGAAGCCGTTCTTGCCGTCGGCATTGTGGCTGTCGCCTTTGTGCCTTTACTGGGCTTGATGCCGATTGGGCTGAATACATCGCGCCAGGCCATCGACACGACGGTTGAGGCGGAAATTGTCCAGCAAATGACCAGTCAGGCGCAGGAAACCAATTTTTCCGCGCTTACCGCACTAAACAGCAGCAGCGTGGCTTGTTTTGATGGGAACGGAAACACCACGCCCTCAGCCACTGCGCTCTACAAGGCCTGCTTCAGTGTTCCCACCACACCGGCAAATCCCGCCAACTCCTCAATGCCCGGCGGAACGGTGTTGCCCAACGGCACAACGACGTATCAACTGGCCACGGTTACCATCTATATCGTGAGCACCCGGACGCCGTCGGGCATGTCGGCCAAGACCCCCAGCGATTTAAGCGCCAGTACCGCCGCCAAGAAATACACTGTATTCGTGGGAAACAACGGCCTCTAGGGCCGACGTGTGATCATGCAAGATGAGCAAGTTTTGTCGTCTTTACAAAAAAAGCCGCTCCCTCGCCTCCTTCACTCTGGTCGAGATGCTGGTGACCGTGGGAATCCTGGTCATCGTCCTGGGCATCCTTCTCCAACTCACCAACCAGATCTCAAAAGTTTGGCAAAGCTCCAATTCCCGGATTCAGACCTTTCAGGAAGCCCGTACGGGCTTTGAAGCGATGACCCGGCGCCTGGGCCAGGCGACCTTGAACACTTACTACGACTATTACCAGACCAACTCGAGCGGTGTGGGGAGTCTGCGGACAACAGCCAATTCCTCGACCTTCGTCCCCAACACCTACGATCGCGTCTCGGAACTGCATTTCGTTTCCGGGCAATTATCCAGTCTGCTTCCGTCTACAATGACCAATCAGACCCACTCGGTCTTCTTCCAGACGCCGGCCGGATATTCGGTGCAGTATCAGCAACTCGACAATGCCCTCAACGCCTGTGGCTACTTCCTGCAATTTGGCACCGCTTCCTCGTCGGTCCCCAACTACGTCGCCAATGCGGCAGGTTACAAGCCCCGGTATCGTTACCGACTGATGGAAATGATGCAGCCGACCGAAAACCTGGGGGTCTATTACGGCGCGCCTACGGACTGGTTCGTCAACAACGCCGCCTCGAACAGCCGGATCGTGGCGGAAAATGTGATTGCCCTGGTGCTCCTGCCCAAACTTACCCCAACCGAGGATCCGACCGGGACGGCTCTTGCGCCCAAGTATAACTATGACTCACGGATCGGGCTTGGCGCCACCAGCGATACCAACTGGACGGGAGCTTCGTCCTTCCCGGGCGATTCCTTCACAACCACAACCTCCACGGGAACCACGGTGACTCTCACGCGTCACAATCAACTTCCGCCCCTCATGCATGTGGTCATGATCGTCATCGACGAGCCGTCCGCCATCCGGCTGCAGGCTGGTTCCACGACCGTACCCTCAGCCCTCAATTTCAGCACCTTGTTCACCGACGCCACCAAGCTGACCAACGACATCCAGAAGGTCGAGGACGTCTGCAATGCCAAAACCGGCAACCTGACGGGCAACACGATTCCGCTGAATTACCGCATCTTTACCAGCGACGTCATCTTGCGCGACGCCAAATGGAGCAATAAATGACTGCACCCTTGCCTAACCGGATTTCTCTCCCCATGCGCAACCGGACCTCGACCGCAGGCGTGGCGCTGATCATTGTCCTTTGCATGCTGGTCCTCGCGGCGGCGCTGGTCGTCGCCTTCCTGACCAGCGTGGCCACCGAGCTGCGTTCGGCGAAGAGTTATGCCGTGGGGCTCGACTCCCGCGCGCTGGCCGATTCCGCCGTCAACATTGTCACTTCCCAGATTCAGGACGCCACTGCCGCGGCGACCAACGCCTGGGCCTCCCAGCCGGGCATGATCCGCACCTATAACTCCAGCGGAAATCTTGTGATGGCCTACAAGCTTTACTCCTCGGACACGATGCGGACCGGCACATTCAATCCGGTGACCAGCGTGTCAACTGAAGTCCCCTCCAACTGGAACACCCTGCCCGACCAGTACACGGACCTGAACAAGCCGGTGACCAACTCCGGCGTCGTCCATTACCCGATCATCGACCCCGCCGCCGTGGCCGCTTCCCAATCGAGCACGACCGCGATGGACAATTCCACCGCTCCCATCCAGGGCTGCTACATCGACCAGACCAACCCGGACGCAGGGCTCTGTGTCAGCGGAACGAGCGCGAACCCGGTCCCCATGCCGGTCAAGTGGCTCTATGTCCTGCAAGACGGGACGATCGCCACCATCACCTCGACCGGTTCGATCACGGCCACCTCTTCGACCGGCTCAACCATTACGCCGACGAAATCCAACCCCATCGTCGGCCGCATCGCCTTCTGGACCGATGACGAAAGCTGCAAGGTCAATATCAACACCTCAGCGGAAGGTGTGTTCTATGGCCGGACTTGGGCCGATAGTGCCGGCACCACCACTGGCGGCATAACAACCTATTATGGTTACGAACGTAACTTCCTCGGCTTCACTCTGCCCGCTCAAAATGAATCTCAGCGTTATCCCGGTCACCCGGCAATGACATCCCTGAGCGTTATCTTTCCCGCGCAGAATGGAGAAAGCACCGCAGCTTATAACGAACGCGTCTATGGCATCATTCCGCGTCTCGGCACGGGAGGAAGCCAAAGCGGCACCCAGGCTGTCACGGCAAGCGGCACAACTAATCTTACCGGTACTGTCACCCTCAATAGCTACCGACTTTTCCCCACAGTGGATGAATTCATGTTTTCAGCCACGGGCACCACGACCCCGCGCATGGCCAACCTCAAGTCGCCCACCGCTTCCTTCACTGAGTCCGATATCGAAAAGGCCCGCTTTTTCCTGACCGCGAACAGCCGCGCTCCCGAAGTGAACATGTTCAACAAACCGCGGATCACTCTCTGGCCGCTCCAAGCCAATACGGCCAGCGTTGCCAACCCGACCAGTTCACCCTACTGGACATCTAAGGACAAATTGATCGCCTTTTGTTCCACAATCGGCAACACCCCTTATTATTTCCAGCGTTACAATACCTTCACTTCCCCGATCCGTTCCGCTGCAACGACCTATCCTGGCACCCTGACACAAAACCCGGTCCCGAGCAGTCAAAGCCCCACCTTGGACTGGACGAGTATACCCCGAAACCAGAGTCTTTTCTCCTATCTTCAATACCTCACGTCTAATCCCATTCCCGGCCTGGGAGGAAGCCTTTCCGGCACCGGAGGAAAGTACAAGACATCCGTTTGCAATCAGATCCTCACGGAAATGATGGATTTCATCCGTAGCGAAATCACCCTCGGCTCCACCGGGACCACCCCCTCGTACTACTATGCCCCCAGCCAGTCGAATGGCAGGATCATGACCGGCGATCATCAGGTCGTACCTCTGGTCATCACTCCCCCGGGAGCCAGTGGCTATCAGACCAAGGGCTATGGCCGCTTCGAGACCCTCACGCATGCGGCCTTCGTCTTCTATCGGCTCGATCCAGGTAAAGTCACGGGAAGCGCATCCATCAATTATTCAATTGCCCAGCAAACGGTCAATACGGTCACAGGTAGCCTCACTACTGCGACTCCCAGCGGCACCAACGTGGTCAATATAGGCGTGGTACTTCTTCTCAACCCCTACAATTGCACTCCCGGTTCACGCGCCTGGTCTGAGAACATGCGTGTGCAGGTGCAGTGCAATCCCGCTGCGTCCAGTGGAGGCCCCTTCGGCACCACCTCCAGTATCCTGGTCAATGGCGCAGCCTGCAACGGTTCGACCGCCTATGGCATCCCCGCTGGATTTCCTGCCGGTTGCACCAGCGCGCCCTACTCCGCCACGATGTTGCTCAACGGACTTGATGAGCAGGTCAATTCCACGGCGCTGTTCGGCCCTGAATTTTTCTTTTATTACAACAATAACGGCAGTAGCTCTTACAAGAGCCTGGGACAAACCTCAGCATCGTCCGGTAACAATGTGGGAAGCGTCAACGAGGAAAAATATTATCCGTTCTATGGCGCCTTCACGATAACGACGACAGGAACCACCTTCCAATTCACCCCGCCGGACAGTCTCACCATCAAACTCTATTCAGGCTATGATCTCGGCAGCGGGGGAAATCCCAGTTCCAGCGCCTTGGTCCAGACCATTACCATGCCTTTCCCGTCAGGAGCGATTGTTCTCCCTGTACCCACGGTCACGATGACCACGAGCGGCACGGTCGGTACTTTCTCCGAAAAGGACAATAATAACCTCACTACTTACAGTAATCGTTTCGGCTGGATGGATGTGAATAATGGAGCCTCTGGAAGCCACTCGAGCTCAGGTTTTTTTCTTGCTGGCGATTCCGCCCGTTGTGTCGAAGTTCGCTATGGCGGCAGCACCAGTCCCTACAACCTGCCCCAAGGTGATTTGCGCCTGGTGGCCGGCCTGGCTAATGTTCCGGCGTCTTATTTTAACTCGTATAAGGCGGTGAACGTCCCTGCCAGCGATGACAATCCCGCATCCAGTACCGCTTTAGCTTCGTCGGCCGGCGCCTATGCCAGCAGTACCAGCGCACTGGTTAACAGCTTTCGAATGTTTCCTGAACCCGGCGTCGGTTTTGCCAACAACGGTGGCTACTATGGGGGCTTTAGCGGTCCCTATGGCTCGCTGATCGCGCCTGCTGGTACGGGCTATTTTTCCGACACCTCGAATCCGGTTCGACGCAACCTCTACCCTGCGGTTCCCCGCGGGCTGTCTTCGTCCCAAGTCCAGTTGACCGGCCTGAATAACAACCTTTATCCGGGTGATTGGGATACCGGCCCAGGCAACCAGCCAGACGGCTGCTACATCAACAAACCTGATGACAGTAATTCCGCCACCCAGTTGGGATCACCGGGTTCGCTCTGGAGCGGCGCCAATAACATGGGCGGAGGAGGCCCTTATGATCAAGGGACCGATCAATACGCTCCCACTGCACCCGATGAAGCGGGCAATACCTATTCCCCTAACCGTTTGATCTCCTCTGCCGTGTCGTTCGGCTCTCTGCCCACAGGCATCGATCCCACCGGCTCCATCACCCTTGGGGGTGGAGTCCAGTCCACCGGAGGGATGCATCCGTGGCAGACCTTGCTCTTTTGTCCAAATCCCGCATCCGAAGCTGGCAATGGCAGCAATACCCTCACCGCCACCCCAAGACACCCCGGTTTTGGATCTAATAGTACCGGTGGAACCAATGCGCCGCCTTACACTATTCCGCCGGATAGTGCCTTTCTCGATTTTTTCACCATGCCCATCGTGGAACCGTATGCCATCAGCGAGCCGTTCTCAACGGCGGGCAAGGTCAACATGAATTACCAGATCGTTCCCTTCACCTACCTGACGCGTGACACCGGAATCCGAGCTGTGTTGAAGCCGGTTCGCGTCATGGCACTACCAACCAACAATACAGGTGGCGGGGGAACCTACGGAACCATCTGCTATAAAGAATATCACTCCGGCCCGGGGGACTATCGTTACACCATCAATCCGGACGAAGCGACCGGAACATTGGCCGGTTTCCAGAACCGGTTCGCCAGCGGGGATATTTTCCGTTCCGCCACGGAGATCTGTAACCTCTACCTGGTGCCACAATACCAGGTGAATTGTGCCACGGCCGGAGCTGGCGAGAGCATCTCCACCACCGTGCCGCTGGGCGGCACCGGTTACAACGTCACCCCGACCTACAGCAACATGAATACCTGGTGGCAAGGCTTCACCCTCACCGGCGACAACGTCCGCGAGGAACCCTACGGCTACATCTATCCGCGGCTCACGACCAAGTCGAACACCTTCATGGTCCATGTCATCGCCCAGACCATCCAGAAGGCATCCACGAGCGCCGTCGGTCAATTCGTGAGCAGCACGGACCAGGTCACCAGCGAATATCGCGGTTCAGTCGTCCTGCAACGCTACCTCGATCCCAACTCCGATTCCCTGATCTCGACCGACGGAAGCACGCCGAGCGAGACCAACCCGAACTCGATGGTCGGCCCTTATAAGTACCGCGTCATCGGCATGAAGCGTTTCGCCCCATGATCTCCTCTCACATGACGGGCCCGGGCAGGAAGCGACGGAGCGGCTTCAGCATGGTGGAACTGCTCGTGGTGCTGGGGATCATCGGCATCATGGCCGCCCTGGTTATCCCCTCGATTGGGCCGTTGATGCGAAGCTACAATCTGAATCGTGGAGCCTCCATGCTCGCCGACGAACTGTCTTATGCGCGGCAGTCCGCCCTGACCAAGAACGCCGATGTGGAAGTCCGTTTTTACCAGGTGGGATCAACCACCTATACGGCCAACCTTCCTTTCCAAGCCTTCCGCTGCTACCTGTCGACGACCAATCAACCGCTGGACCAGATCAAATTCCTCCCGAACCCGATCGTCGTCGTCTCCATGGCCGACCCAGCCAATTCACCCACCACGTTTTCGCCGATGCTCGACGCGACTACCTATTCCACCGTACTCACCACCGGCCAGGAGACCCTGCCCGGCGGAACCACACCCACAGCTTACGTCAGTTTCAAGTTCCGGGCGACCGGCGGGACGAATCTGGTGCCGGTGACCAGTACCTGGTACCTCACGCTATGCGCCCAAAATGCCCCAACCAATGCCAATGGACTGCCCTCGAACTACGTGTCGCTCCAAGTCGATCCAGTAACCGGGACGCTACGGACCTACCGGCCCTGAGATAAGTGGATTGGGAATCTTTTTCCAAAAAGCGATGTAATATTTTCGCTGTTCTATTACTCTGCTCTAGCTTTTCAGGGAGAAATGCTATAGTATACATAAAGTGAGCGCAAAACTGCCATCCACGTCCCAAAAATCCGTGAAATTTCCCCATACACAATTGAAGTACCAACGAGTTGAAGCTGAAATCCGCCAATTGGTCCACACCCTCCCAATCGGTGCCAAATTGCCTGCGGAACGGGATTTGGCGGTTTCATATGACTGTAATTTTCTCACGGTGCGTAAAGCACTCAAGCGGTTGGTCGATGACCGCATTATCGTGCGCCGCGTCGGTAGCGGCACGTTTATTGAACGTCACCCGGCGGAGGGTGCCGGCAATTCCATTTCCAGCCCCAAGGAAAATCGGGTCAGCATTCTCGTTTACCAGGGCAGCAATGCCTACGCCTACCGGTTGCTGCAAGCCATCGCCCATGCCGGCATGGAGCAAAAACTCGACCTGCGTTCAACGTGGGTACGGAACTTTGACGACGAAACTCTGGCCCAGGTCGCCGCGCTGAAGAAAGATAGCAGCGTGGCGCTGGTGATCCCCTGGTTCCCTCCCGAAATGGGAAACGAAGTCCGCCGCTTCGTGATGAACTGCCCACTGCCGGTCAGCCTTCCCCAAATCTTTCCCGGACTGGAAAAAAACTGTTTCGAGCAACTCGACGTTTTCGCCAAGTCAAGCATGACCACCACAGTCGAGGACACCTGCCGTTACTACCAGACCCTCGGCCACCAGCGCATCGCGTTGATCGGGCCGGACTCGGCCAATGACGCGATCCTGCAGAGCAAGATCAGCGGCTACGTGCATTACTCCTCGCGCGAAAATATCCCGAGCCTGTTCGGTCTCGTGGCACCCGGCGCGCAGGCAATGGACCAGTTGGTGGAACGCTGGAAAGCCTATCGGGGCGACCTGGCCATCATCAGCTATGATGACGAGCATGCGCTGCGTTTCATGACCGCGATGCACAAGGTCGGTCTCAAGGCGCCGACTGATTACAGCATCATGGGCTACAACGACACGGAAGGCAGCCGTTACAGTGATCCGCCACTAACCACCGTCCACCAGAACTTCGACTATATCGCGCATTGGATGCTCAAGAATGCGATGGCCTTGTCCAAGGGCCAGACCTGCCAATCGACGCAAACCCCGCGTCTGCAGATGCTGGTGCGTGATACCTGCGGCGGACGCGACAAGATCACCGAGGCCTTTTGCTCCCAGTTCCAGTACATCAATATCACCGTGGAAAGTGGCCTGCACCATAAGGCTCCCGTGGAGGAATTTTCCCAAGTCCCCGGCAACGCCGAACTGCAGGCAACCGGGACCGCCTGAGCGGAGTCGGTTGGATGTAGTCTGTAGTCGCGCTCGTTAGAGTGTGGCTGGGAACCACCGCCGTACGACGATGGCTACCCGATCCTTCTTCGTGCGGAACGTTACCGTTCCTTCTTCATTTCGAACTGTTTGCCTCCGAGGGCGTCCTTGACCATTTGTCCCCACCAGGGATTAGGCGTGTATTGGTCCATGTCCAGGAGCATCCCCGGGCCGCCGTGGGTGTAGAAGGACCAGGCCGTCCAGTTGAGATGGTTTTTCTGGACGAACCCGATCAGGTCAGGCGACCACGTGTAAGGATCTTCCTGGTCCTTCGCCGGGATGAAGCTCATTTTCGTGACGTCGCTGCCCGTCTCTCCGAGAAGAATGGGATATTTCGCCGCGACCTCCATGAAGTGCTTCGACCAGTCCTTGTGCCAATTGTAGAAATGGGTGGCATACATGATCCCGTTCCCGCCTTTGTCATCCAAGGCAAAACCCTTGGTGACTCCGGTCAGGTCGTAGGCATAGGAGAGCCCGCCCGCGACGATGATATTCTTCGCGCCGGTCGCCCTCACCACGTCGATCAGGCCCTGCATGCCGACGCTCTGGACCGTCTTGGAGGTGCCGTCCTTCTGTTTCATTTCCACCGGGCCGCCTTTCTGCCAGACCTCCCATGTGGTGCCGTGAGGTTCGTTGAAGATGTCGAAAAGGACTGCGGGATTATTTTTGTACCGTTCGGCGGCATCCTTCCAAAAGGCCGCGCAACTGTCGTCGGGCGTCAGGAAGCGATGTAAATCGAGGACAATGTAAGCGCCCTTGGCCGCAGCCAGCTTGATCGCGTTGTCCACAATGGTGCGATAGGCCTCCTGGTCATTACTGACATCCGCGCCGCGTCCTTTACCGAACCAAAAACTGTCCATGACGGGAAGGCGAATGACATTCGCGTGCCAGTCATCAATCGCCACGTGGATCGACCAGAGAATACTGCCTTCACCGTTGGCCGACCAACTCAGGGGAATCACGTTGACGCCCTGCAGCCAGACGGGCTTGCCATCGGCCGTCACCAACTGATTGCCGGAAACTTTCAGCTCGGGTGTCTTGGGTGGCAACGCCAGCTCCTTGGCAAGAATGGCATCGTGGTCTGCTTGCTTTTGAGCCTTGGCCGCATCGGCCGCTGCCATGGCCGTGACTGTCGTGTCATCCAGTTCGTCAACGCGGACTTCCGCCAAGTCGAGCGTTCCCGCATTCGCCATGAACAGGGAGGGCATCAACACCAGCGTGGTTGCGCCGTCGGGGACGACAATATTCTCACTCGCTTCCGTCCAGTCGGCGGCTTTGGTGGAAAAGCCCATCGGATGCGGGTCGCCTTTCATCGTCTTGCGCGCCGAGTCCAGAAAGTGAAAGATGGCCCGTGAATCCATCCAGTTCTGCTTACCGTGAACAACTCCGGCGGTGCGGTAGCGGATGGTGACTTTCAAGCCTTTGGCCCCAGCGGGGATTTTCATCTCCCGGTAAGCCATGAGCAATTTACCGGGCTCCTGCTGCACCAGGCGCAGAAAATGGGCCCCGTTTTCCAACTGCCAGGAAATACCGTCCACTTTTCCCCAATCATCCGGCCATGCGGGATTTTTAGTCGCCAGCGAAAAGTCACTATTGGCAAGCAGCGAAGGCCCCTTGGGGGTCGGTGTCGGAGCGGGGGCAGGAGCCGCTGGTGCCGCAGGGGCAGGAGCGGGTGCTTCCGGAGTCGGGGGCGTGGTGGTGGTTGGACTCGCAGTCGCAGATCCAGGCGCGCTGTCCAGCGGACTCGTATTTTGGGCGTGGAGCACGAGGGGGCCACCGACCATGACGATCGTCAAAATGGTTGTGGCCATTTTCTTCAAAATTCGAAGACGGACCAGATTCGGAGTGAGGGCGAATGTATTCATGAGAGTGGTTGGATCAGACGACAGGTTGAGAGATGAGAAAAGGAAGGTCCGCGTAATTCGTTTCAAACATCAGACGACAGAACAGCACAGCCAGGAAGAGAATGTCGGGACGGCTTGGGTTAGGGATTGACGGGAGCGACGGAGATCTCCGCCAGGTCAAGCGTTCCCGCCTGCACCTTGAAGAGTGACGGCATCAGCACCAGCTTGGTGGCCCCTTCCGGAATGACACATTGCTCGGTGACGTCCTTCCATTCGCCGCCGGAGTCCTTGGCAAAGACCAAGGGCTTGGGATCGGGTGGCACCGTCTTGTGCGTATCATTCATAAAATGAAAAATCGCCCGAGCATCGAACCATTTCTCGGTGCCAGCCTGCACTCCGGCCGTCCGGTAGCGGATCGTGATCTGAAGGTTTTTCAGTCCGACAGGAAGGTTGATTTCACGATAGACCATGATGTGCTGATCCGGCTTGTCCGCAGCGATCCGAAGGAAGTGCTTTCCACCTTCAGCCTCCCACGTGATGCCAGCCCCCTTGGCCCAATTGTCCGGCCAGCTGGGATCCTTGGTCGCCGCGGAGAAATCCCCGTTCGAGACCATGGTTTCCGTCGCGGGAGTGGTCGCCGGGGAAGTCGCGGCATCCTGAGCGTGCAGCACAAATCCGCCACTAGCCAAAAGAGCGAGAAATGAAGCCCGAAGAGAAGTCGTACCACGTATGATCGAGTGAAGACGTTTCATGGAGAACCATTTATATAGCAATATACAACATATAAAGCAATGCAAAAGAATCGAATTTTGCGATGACGCTTCTTCCTCCGTCGCCGAAAGGCCTTATTTCATGCCCTGATACTCGAATTGCCGGCCAGCCAGGGCCTCCTTGACCAAGGCGCCCCAGCCCGGTGTCGGCGTGTACTTCCAATCGGAAATCAAAACAGGCGTGCAATGGGGATGGAAGGAAAAAGCGGTCCAATTGAACTTGTTCTTTTGGATGAAGCCAAGGAACCGTGGCGACCAGGTCACCGGATCTTCCTGGTCGGCGGCCGGGACGAATCCCATTTTGTTGACGTCGGCTCCGCATTCGCCGACGAGAATCGGGTATTTTTCCGCCGTCGCCATGATGTTGTCCTGCCAGTCCTTGTGCCAATTGTAGACATGCCATGAATAGACGACGCCGTTGCCGCCATGGTCATCGAGCGCATAGCCCTGGGCGATCCCCGATAGGTCGTAGGACCAGTTCATGCCGGCGGCAACGATCAAATTCTTGGCACCGGTCCCGCGCACGGCATCGACGAGGGCCTGCATTCCGGGCGATTGGAAACTGTGCTGCAGCTTCTTCTTTTCCGCATCGCTCAGGAAGGCGTCTTCATCGGCCTTGCCGGACTTTTCCTGTACCGGGCCGCCATTGCGCCAGACTTGCCAGGAGATATCGTGCGGTTCGTTGAAAAGATCAAAGAGGACATCGGGCCGGTCCTTGTATTTCATCGCCACCTCTTTCCAGAAAATGGCGTGTTCGGGCCTCGCCGCACGGTAACGGTGCAGATCGATCATGGTGTAGACGCCGCGGTTGCCGGCCAGATTAATGGCCGCGTCGACCAGGGCCCGGTAGGAAGCTCCGCCGTCTTTTTGGGTGGGCGACTGTCCCCACCACCAATCGTCGCGGACCTCGAGCCGCAGGATTTTGGCCTTCCAGTCTTCGATGGCCACCCGTGCCGAGGCGAGGGCATTCTCGCCCGAGGGACTCCATTCGAGGCTGGGAGTAACGATCCCTTGCAGCACGACTTCTCTGCCCTCCTTGGTGCGAAGCCGGTTGCCGACGACAAACAATGCGGGCGGCCATTGGTCCGGCCGGGGCAATTCCACGGCAGGCACGGAAAGAGGCCCCGCCTCATGCGGGCTGACAACATCCAGCCCCAAGGCGTCGCTCTTTATCCATAAGACCAGCCCTACGACCAACAAGATGGGCTTTGCAGAAAACGACCTTAACATTGGCACCTAGCGCTCCCGCTTCATCTCATAGGATTTGCCCGCAAGGGCATCTTTCACGAACGCACCCCAGAACGGCGTGGGCGTATAGTAGTCCCAGTCGAGGATCATATCCGGGGTCGCGCGCGTATGAAGACACCAAGCCGTCCAGTTGAGATGGTTCTTCTGGATGAAACCGATGGCGTCGGGGACCCACGTATATGGATCCTCCTGCTGGTTGAGGGGAATAAAACCCATCTTGTTGATGTCCGCACCACACTCGCCGACAAGGACTGGATATTTCGCTGCAGTGGCCATGATGTGCTTGGCCCAACCACCATGCCAGTTATAGAAGTGGGTTGCGTACATGATGCCGTTGCCTCCTTTATCATCGAGAGCGTAGCCGTTCATGATGCCGGTAATGTCAAAGGCGTAGCCGAGCCCCCCGGCCACAATGATATTCTTCGCGCCAGTCCCGCGCACCGTATCGACCAAGGCCTGCATGCCGACTCCCTGGATGGTCTTCGAGGTCCCGTCCTTTTGTTTGGTCACGACCGGCCCGCCGTTGCGCCATACTTCCCACGTGGTGTCATGTGGCTCGTTGATGATGTCGAAAAGGACCGCCGGATTATTGTTGTACCGGGCCGCGGCGTCCTGCCAAAAAGCCACGCAGCTCGCATCAGGCGTGAGATAGCGGTGCAGGTCAAACACCACATAGGCTCCCCTCGCCGCGGCGATCTTGATCACCTTGTCGCAAATGGCGCGATAGGCCTCCGCATCGTTGGAGAGTTCCTTGCCCCTGCCCTTGCCGAACCAGAAGCTGTCCATGACGGGAAGCCGGATGACGTTGGCTTTCCACTCGTCGATCGCCACATGGGCCGACCAGAGGATTTTGTGCTCTTCATCCGGTCGAATCGAAAGATTGCAGATATTGAGGCCCTGCAGCCAGACGTCCTTGCCGTCAGCTGTGACAAGGCGGTTATCCGACGTTTTAATCTCCAGTGATTTTGATGGCAGCGCCATTTCCTGGTCCAGAATGGCCGTCTGGTCGGCCAGCTTTTTTGCGGCAACCGCCGTGGCTTCTGCGTTCACGGCCGCAGCATCGGCCTCACTCAAGGTGGTGACTTGGAAATCGGCGAGATCAAGCGTCCCCGCCGTCACCCGGTAAAGGCAGGGCATGATGGCCAGGTGAAAAGTGCCCGGGAGCACCGCGATGCGTTCACTTATCTTAGTCCAGCCTTTGGCGTCATCGGCGAAGACAACAGGCGGGGCGGCACCAATTGGCTTTTTGGCCGTGTCGAGAAACTCGAGGATCGTCCGCGCATCGTCCTCGGCAAACCTGCCTTTTTTCAGGCCGGAAACGCGATAGCGAACGGAAAACTCAATGCCGGTGACGCCGGGAGGCATATCAATAATCCGGTAAAGCTGGACGTGCTGTTCCGGCTTCTCGGAGACCAGGCTGACGTAGGGCTTGTCCTTTCCCGAATGCCACGTAATGGCGCCGTTTCCCCCTTTCTCCCAGTCATCGGGCCACGCGGCATCCTTGGTGGTGGAGGCAAAATCGCCGTTGGAAAGCAGGGATGTCCCGGCAGGAGGCGGCGCTGGCGTAACGGGTGTGGCCGACGTGGCGGCATTGGTGGCCGGAGCCGTACTGACACCGGGTGCCGTGTCCAAGGCGCTGGGCGTCCCAGCTTGCACGACCTGGACAAAACCGAAAAAGAGAAAGGAGAGGAGGAGGTTTTTCATGGGATTTTGGGCAGTGTTCAAGCCAGTTGCATTTCCACCGTCAGGCACGAACGTGCCGACAGGACTTCCGGTTTGAGCACCAAGCGGTACGCCAACGTTTTTTGACCCGAGTGTGATTGATAGGCATGTGTCTCCACCCGATCGAGCTTCGTGCCTGAGCCCGGGCGGATGACCAGTTCAAGGCCTTCCGCACGGATGACCGCCTGTTTTTCCTCCATAACTATGGGAACCAGGGCGATGATGGCACCTTCGAGATCCTCGATCTTGGTCAGTTCAAAAACGTCCTGCACCCGGAGCTTGCCGGCGAGCTTGTCGAATTGGAAGGTCCGCACAAATTGACGGCATCCGGCTTTCGATGGATAGCTCGCCGTGGCATCGACGCTGAGCCCCGCCCGGTCTGGGAGCAGGACATGGCCCGTCACGCGGGAAGTAAAGGCCGCTCCGGCCGCCTGTTCGCAGCCATTAATGACGGGAAGGGAATGCCCCTGGGAACGGGCCGCGAGGAACTCGTACCGTTTTTCGTTGAAGAAATCGTGGACATACTCGGGCGCGCCGATCTCCGCAATGAGCCGGACTCCGTCGATGTTGAGCAGGAAACTGCCGCAGTCGTTGTGATTATGGTGCTCCTCATTGTGGCCGGCCTTGGCCGCAAAGTCCCACACATGACCACGCGAGTCCGTTCCATGCGCGACGAGCACGGCGAGGTCAGGCAGGAAACAATCGGCGGCTGGTCTCTTTTCCTGTTCCGGCAGCTTTTCCGGACAGTCGAGAAGAAGGCGCCCCAAGTAGAACACATCGCAGCGTGCCGTTTCCATCGCAATACCGGTCTGGATTAATTGGCCGTAACTCTTGACCGACTGCCGGCTGCAATCCGGTTCGTTCAATCGCCGCCCGAGATAGGAAAGCAGCGCAGGGTTCAGGGTTCCTTCCGCTCCATTGTCCGCAAAGTTAACAAGCTTTCCTCCCTCCAGCGACATGCGCGGGCCGAATCGGGCGATCTTGCGGATATGATCGTCTCCCTCAACCAGGGACAATTCCCCGCCGGTGCGCGTTTCGAGCTGTTCGTTGAGAACCGCGAACCAGCCCAATCCGTAGCCCCAATAACCGACGCCCTCGGTACACCCGCCATCCTTCGTGAAACCCTGTAGAAAAAGCGACAGACTTTTCCTGGCCAGCAGCAACATGCGCGCGAGCAAGTCGACATCGTCCAGTTGCGACAGCGCCGAACCGAGGACACCTTGATGACAAACGGCATTCCAATTATGCGTTGCTTTGGTCCAGTGAAATGCCTCAAAGCTGTTGGCATAATTCTCGAAAATATGGCTGCGTAACCGCGCCCGAATACGGACTTGGAGTGGAGCTGGGACGAGAGGTCCGAAGAGGTCCAGCATTTCGGCCATCAAATTGGCAGTCTCGGCGCAAAAAAGATCGATTTGGAAGGGGTCCTTCCCGCTGACCTCTTTGTTGTGCCAGTTCACGTGCGCAGGCAACGCCCACGATTCCTCCTCAAAAATCGAGGTGAATTTCTCCAGGACCGACCGGAGGAGTTGATCGTGGTCCGGACCATCTGGAGCGCTGACGAGAAGCGCCATCGTCGCGCGTCCGAAGCGTCTGCGCCGGTCAAAATAGACGTTTTCGAATTCGAGCCGCTGACCGGTACGGCGAAAACTGGCGTAAAGGTCGTCCGTCAGGACAGGAAGCGACGTTGAACATTCATCGAGTGCTCGCTTGCGCACGGGTGTGACGAGTTCACGAACCACCGGGTTTCGACTGACCTGTCTCCATTTTTCGGAGCCAAAACCAGGCAGGAGAGGGATTCGCGGATGGCGGCCCAAAATCTCCGTCAGCTCAGTTTGGGATGCGACTTCACGAAACAAATTTTTTGGCATGGGCTCAAATAAAATGGATTTAAATAGCTATATACAGCATTATATCTTTCCTTTGGTCAAGGACGCGCTAGACATTGATCAGTCTTTGCTCCGAAAATCCCTGTTTCCATTTTTATGACTCAAGCTGTTGCCGCGAGTTCCGCGCCTTTCCAGGCGGCCTTTTATCGCAATGCCAACGACGTGATTTTGCGGGAAACCCGCTTCAATGACGTGTTACCGACCGAGCGGATCATCGCAATTGAAGCCTGCGGCATCTGCGGGACGGATATCAATGCGGTCATGCTTGGGACCGGAGAATACACGCCGCTGGGACATGAAGTGGCGGGCCGGGTCGTTGGAAGTGATGGCTCGCTTGGGACTGAAAAAATCGTCCTGGAAAGTTCCAGTGCCTGTGGACGATGCCACCCCTGCCGTAACGGCCACTCCGACTTATGCGCTGACGTGAAAAGCTTTTTTGGCCGGCCTTATTTCGGCATGGCCCAACGCATGGTTGCGCCGGAGATTTCCATTGTCCCCTATCAGAAAATTGATCCCGCCGTGGCCAGCCTGTCCGAGCCCTTGGGTGTGGCCATCGATCTCTGTGAGGTCGCGGAAATCACGCCCTATTCGACGGTGCTGGTCGTTGGTCTGGGTCCCATCGGTCTGATGGCGGTGCGATTGGCCAAGCTGGCGGGCGCGGCCCACATTTATGCGTCGACCTTTTCCAAGCGGGAACGGCGCAACCAGCTGGCCTTGGATTTCGGCGCGGACGAACTTCTCTACGAAGATGAAATCTCCCTCGAAGCCCGCAAACTGGATCCGCCACCTGACCGGATCCTCATCACCGCGCCGCCGCCCGCCATCCGTACCTGTATCACGCCGGCGGCCAAAGGTGCTGTCCTGTCATACATCGGCGTGGGCCATGGCGATTCGGACCGGGTGACTTTCCCGGCCAATGAATTCCATTTCAAGAAGCTTCAACTGCGCAGTTCCTTTGCCTCCCCCGCCTTGCGCACTCCTCTGGCACTCGAGCTTCTCCAGTCCAAGCGGATCGATGGCGCAAAGCTGATTTCCCACCGCTTTCCGCTCTCCGAAGCAGGCAAGGCCATCCGCGCCGCCTGCCTCGATAAGAACGAGGCGATCAAGGTGGTCATCGAAAACGATCTTCTGAAATAATCTTTATGAGCACATCGCAAACGCCTGTCTTCGGCATCATTGGCGCCGGTTTCATCGGCAGCATCCATCTCGAGGCACTGAAGGCCGCCGGTTTTCGCGTCGCCGCCATCGCCGATCCGTTTCCCGCCGCACTGGAAAAAGCAAAGCACCTGGCCCCCGACGCGCGGCTTTATGCTGACTGGAAGGAACTGCTCGCCGATCCCGAGGTCACTGCCGTCAATATCTGCACAATCAACGCACTCCACTTTGAGATCCTTTCCGCGGCCGTCGCCAGTGGCCGCCATGTTTTCTGCGAGAAGACGATGACCATCAATGCCGCGCAGGCCCGGGAAGCGCTGGCCCTCTCGCCCAAGCCCGAGCAGGTCGTGCAGATCGGCTACATGAAGCGCTTTTTCCCCGCGTCCCAGTGGATGAAGTACCATCTGCCGGAAATCGGCATTCCGCTGTGCGCGACCGTCCGCAGTTTCCAGGGCGGCTTCGTGGAGGACGGCGAAAAGATTTACGATTCCCCCGACTGGCGTCCAGGACCGAGTGGTGCCTCGCGCACGCGTACCTTTGCCTCGGGCGGGATGCTCAACATGGCCGGGAGCCACATGCTCGACATGACGGCGTGGCTGCTCGGTGCCCCGAAGGCGGTCACCTGTCGCACGTGGTCGCCGGCGGACTACGATGCCGAGATGCACGCCCACGGTCTTTTTGAAATGGAAAACAATGTCCTCGTCCATTTTGAAGCGTGCCTTGCCCCCTACCACGGGACCGGCATCTTCGGCGATGGCTGGGACGAATTCATCCAGATCGACGGCACCAAGGGCCGGATCGAAATTTATTATCCGCGCTGGGACCGCCCCAAGGATTTCTCGGTGAAATGCCGGCTTTATCGCGAGGCCAAGCGGACTTGGGAGGAACCGGAATTCGAACGGGTCAATGTCTTCCAACTCGAATTCGAGGCCTTCGCCCTCTGCTGCGCAAAAGCGCAACAAGCGGAACCTTCCATTCGTCAGGCGGCCTTGGTCGATTTCTGGATCGATGCCTGTTATGAGTCCGCCCGGACCCATCAGACAGTGTCTCTTCCGGCCCAGGTCATCCAGAGCATGGCTTAAGAAGCAAAAAGGATGAAGCTCAGCTCGCCATGATCGTCACCTGCAAAAAGGACGTCCCGTTCCGCTGGATCGCATTCGCGATCCTTCCGTGGGCCTCCTTCAGTTTTAACTACGGCGTGGTCGGCGTGGTCTTCTTCTTTTCGCTCAAAAAATTCATTGAGAATCCCGCGGGCCTGACCTTTGTCCTGAGCCTCCCGGGGTTCATCGCCATTGTCCTCGGCCCCATTGTCAGCTTTTTATCGGACCGAATCTGGACGCGGTTTGGCCGCCGCAAGCCCTTCATCATGACATCAATGCTGGGGATCATGACCTGCCTCATCCTGATGCCGCTCATGCCTAATTTTTGGTGCCTGTTGGCGGTCTATGTCACCTACAGCGCCTTTGCCGACCTGAACTCGCCCATGGAGCCGCTCAAGCTGGAAATCATCCCCCCGCACGAACGGGGCCGCGCGACGGGAGCGATGACGTGGTGCAGCAATCTCGCCACGATGTCCTTCTACTTCCTCGCCCTGGGCCGCTTCGATGACGTGCGCTTCATGGAGGGCGTCCCCATCTTCGGCGAAGAGGCGATTTATTGGTCGGCGGGCCTGCTCTTGACCATGATGATCCTGCTCATCACACTCGGCATCAAGGAAGTCGACCAGAAGAGCGCACTGCGCGGTCAGCGTCTGTCGTTGCGGAACTTCTTTGGCGGCTTGTTGGACAAGGAACTCTGGCCGATTTACATGCTGGTTGTCGGATCGGCCTGCATGAATTTTTACGGCGGCCTGGCCGCGCTCAGCAACTTGCTCTACACGGATCAATGGGGCTACACCAAACAAGAGATGGGAATTAATGTCGCCGTTGGCGGCGTCATCAATCTCTTCGCCATCGGTATCCTGACTTTCTTTGCCGACAAGCTCAACCGGATGCGCGCTTACCAGACGCTCATCTGCCTCTCGCTGGGCTGCCAGATGCTCTATTATTATTACATCAAGTTCGTGCTGCCAGACCAACGGCCCACCCTCGTGGAAATCATCGTTTTCGGCGAGACCATCTCCATCCTCGCCATCCTGACGGGTCTGGTCTACGTCCCCTTGGTCTACGACTACATCAAGCGCAACAAGATGGGGACTTACAACGCAGGTGCCAACATGGTAGCCCGCATCACCGGCCTGATCACGCTCAACGGGGTGGGGCTTTTTGTCTGGGGTTATGCCGTGCTCTTCCAACCTCCCGCCGGCGAAATGACCCGGGTCGTGCTGCGAGGTGACCAGAACCAGCAACAGGAAATCCGCGACCTTCTCCACACAGCGAGTTGGTCGTACCCGGGCGACGGAACGATCGCGCCTTCATCCGCCATCACGGCCAATGCCTGGCAGGCCAACGGGACAGTCAGCGACCGGGGGCGTGCCTGGGAAATCCGCCTGCAGGACAAGACGAGTGAAAAGCTGGCAGAGGAAAAGGATGCCCTCACCAAGGAAAACTCCCCCCTGGTGGCGGACGAAAAAATGTTCCGGGACCAGGCTGCGGCGCTCAAGCTGAAAGGAAAAATCGACGATGCCACCGTCGTGGAGCAAAAGGCCGACGCGAAAAAAAGCCGGTCCTCGGTGATAACCGCCCGGCTCAAAGCCATTGATGCGGAACTGACCTCGCGTGCTGGTAAATTCCACGACGAAGTCGCCAGGGCACTTGGTCAGCGCCTCATCGTAGAAGGCGATCAGGTGCTCGGCGCAAAAATCCGCCAGGCCGTCCTCCTTGAACTGGCCACCACCAAGCGGCCCGATCCCCATGTCCTGGAAAAAACGCTGAATAACCTCCGGCATGAACGGAGCGACCTGATCGACCTTCGCCCGCTGAAACGCGACGAAGGCTATGGCGTCACGGTCAGCGCCATCCTGCCTCCCGGGACCGACGAAGCCGCCTTTGCCGACACGCTGAAAGCGGATGTCCTGCGGATTGCCGACAAGACTTCGCCCGGCCTTTTCCCGCCCAACACCGCGCCTCTGGGCCACCGTGTGATGCCATCCATGACGATGGACCTGATGGTCCTCGAAGTGCCTGCGGACACCTACGTGTCACCCATCACGCGGGTGGTCAACCTTGTTCTCTCCGTCTTCGGCCAGGAACCCGATCCGGGACAACGCCTCTCCGCGATTGCCCGCAACCTGCGCCTCCCGACGGAAACCAATCACGTACGGATCGCGCCCGGCCCCGAGCCCAAATCGATTTCTGTAACGACTATTTTCTCCGAAGCAGCCACCCAGGCCACGGTTGCAACGGATCCGGTCGGACAAAAATTCCAGGCCTTTTTGGGCAATACCTCAGCCGGGGCTACCCTCCCGCAGGCGCGCGCCTTTTACGATCGGGTCGAAAAAGCCGCGGCCGTCCAGCGGATCACCGTGGCACACCCGTTACTGACTTCCGCCTACGCGCCGATGAAATACGACTACATGAGCGGTTATCTCTGGATGTTCGTCATGAGCTTCCTTGGCATTTGCATTACCATCGCCTTTAGACGTTATGAGGCGAAGGGACTGATCCATAAACGAGGCGTCGAGGAGGCGCAGGCCGCATGAATACGGACCATCCCAATCTCTCGCCCGGAACTTATACGCCCGGTTACTCGAAGCCCAAGGCCTTGATGGTTGTCTGGGGCCTCCTTCTTTTCGGCCTCGGTCTTTGGCAACTCGCTGGCCCGCTGGAACTGGTCCTCCTGGGGACACGCGCCGAAGCCGAGGCGGTCTCCGTGATCAAGTCCAAGGCCGGTCTTCCCGATGTGACACTCAAGGACGATTTTCAGATCCAGGCCAATCTTGAACCCCGGGACCGCAGTTACATCTTCTGGAACGAGTTCATGTTTCCGGACAAGAATGGCCATGAAATCACCGTCCGTGCCCCGGTGGGCAGCCAGTGCAAACCGCTCTACACGCTGCTCGACAGCGACGGCCTGCCCACGACGGACGTGGTCTATTACGATCCCGGTCATCCCGAAAAAGTGGTGTTCCCCCGGATCATCAGCACCTGGTTCATTCCCGGCATGCTGACTTTTATCGGCCTGCTCGGGATACTGATCGGATCGACCTTGTTCTACTGGTCATTCAGGCCCATCGAGTTGCCGCACATTCCGGCAACACCTAAATCATCGTGAACGGCCATCACTCTGCGTCGCCCAGCCGGCCCTTGAAATAAGTTTTCAGCCCCGTCTTAAGGCTTTGATAGGACGGCTTGAGGTTACCCTGGCAATCGAGGAGTCCGAAGGCCGTCTGAATCGGGCAATCAGCGCTGCCACATTCCCAGCAAGTTGGGGAGTCCTTCCACGCATAGTAAGTGGCCCCGATCACGTAGGGCTTTCGGGAAAAAACTTGGAGCGACTCGGTCACAAAATCGGCCTGCACCTCGGGTGAATGGGCGCCCTTCCAGCCGTATCGCCATTTCTTGAGCTGGCAGGGATAGATGCCGCTCCGGTTCTCTTCCTCAGTCATGATCTCGCCAGCGGAGGAATAGCCGTATTCCTGTACGATGACCGGCTTTTGGACCAGGTTATGGAAGGCGTCGAGATATTCGTCCCAGCTATCCGCACCACCCTTGCGGCAGGTACCCGGGTAGCTATCAAAGCCGGCGTAATCGAGGTCCAGCGATGGATCCTGAAAAATGGCTTTGGCAATGAATTCACCTTCGTGTCGGTCAGTGTTGCCGTCGACCTCTCCGGGTCTTGACGGAAAGAGGGTGATGTTGACCCCGATCTTCAGATCCTTACCGGCATCCCTCATGCCGCGCAATCCCGCCTTGAGGAACTCGACTGACTGGTCGAGGTCCAGCGTGTCGCGGAAAATCCAGATATCGAGTTCGTTGGCGATCTGCCAGTAATCGATCAGTCCCTTGAACTCCTGGCCGAGAAAGGTACAGAGGCGACGAAAATTCGCGTAGTACTCGGGTGAACCAGGCTCGTCGCCGGTCGCGCTCATTTCCCGGGGGCCCGGTGTGAGGGCCATGACCTGGAACCCGTTCCGGCGAAGTTCCGCGATTCTTTGCCGGGCCTGATAAAAACTTTCCGGCTGCTTTTCACCCCGGACAAACCGGGCCAGATCAAGACCGTGGATTTCGCTTCTCACCCAGCCCAGCCCCGCGTCGCGCATCCTCTGCCTGTCATCTGGGGAGAGACTGCTGATCTTGGCGCTCACCCCCGCCATGAAAGTAGCCGTCATAACCGTGCCGCGATCACTTGGTCCGCTCCATCAAGTCCGCCGTGGGAACGAGAGCCAGGTCGACGCGGCCATGGACCGTGGTCGTGTGGCAGATGTAGCGGTCATGGAGGCAAAATTGAGGATGCGGATGAAGATGCGTGCATAGGGTCGCGTTTTTGTCCAGTTGGGGACTGTTGACGATTTCAACTTCCCTGCCGGTGACCGTGTCGCGGAAGACGACGTGGCAATCGGGCTCGTAGGGTGTCTCCATCATGTCCGCGACCAGGTACCGTCCCGTGCGGTCTGAGTAAGCGTGGGCCAGATGTCCCGGCCAAAGATTGCGTTCCTCCTTCGTCTCGATGTTCACCTTTTTTATTCCAACGCCATAGTGAACGTACCAGACATGTTTGCCGTCCGGATCCCACCACTCGTGCCCGTGATGTGAAACCGGCTTCGCGAGGAGTGGCTCAGGCTTCCCTCCCCGCCGGAGCAGGAGCATGCGGTGGTAAGGAAACTCGGGGTCAAACTTTTCGGGCTCGCGGCCCCAATAATCCCGTACCACCAACTGGAGATCGGGATCCGTGGGACTGAACTGACAATGCACATCACGGGAGTCGGACGACTGCCAGACACGCATCGGCGAACCGTCCAGCGGCATATCGCCCACGAGCCATTCCTCCTTGCCAAATTCCGCGTTCACGTTCACCGACTTTTTGTCCGCCGAAAAACTCAAGTCGCTCGCGATGTGGCTGAGATGGCGCCCTTTCGTCAATTCGCGAGGGAAACTGTTGACGCGCACGGGCCGGTCATCAGGACACGGCCCGCGTTTCCACAAGTCCAGATCATTGCCCCAGTAGACCTCCCCATTCACCGGATCGACCAGCGGCGATTCACCCGAATACTGCGTCTCATGGCATACCCGCATTTCGTCCCGCTCGAAGTCCACCACCCCGAGCAACGGCACCGCGTGCCTGCCCCCGTCGGGTGGGTAGGAGCAGGAGACCCACATAAACCGGCCATCATCGGTGATGTTGCGGTTGGTGAAATAAAACTGGCGCTGCACCGGCGCAAGCCTCTCGGTGAGAATCAGGCTTTCCACCCCGTTTGCCGGGTTGCGCCAGCGGGTGAAAAGCCGTGAGGTCTCGGGAGTTTTCATGGATGGATTGATCAGCGAGCACTGAAACGCACAAGCCGGCCGCCTTTACCTGCTCCGCTCGATCAAGTCCCTGGTCGGTACGAGGGCGATGTCGACTCGGTCATAAACCGTGGTCGTATGGCAAATATATTTGTCCCCACAGCAGAACTGCGGATGCGGATGAAGGTGCGTACATTGGGTCAGCTCCGCCGCCAGCGGAGGCCGGTTGACGATTTCCACTTCCTTGCCGGTCACAGTGTCATGGAAAGCCACATGGCAATCGCAAATCACCGGATCAGCCATCATGTCAGCCACGAGATAACGCCCGGTCTGGTCCGAATGGCCATGGGAAAGCACTCCAGGCCATTTCATCGTTTCGACGCCGGTGGACACGTCCACTTTCTTGATGCCGACGCCGTAATGAACATACCAGATATTTTTACCGTCCGGATCCCACCACTCATGACCGCTGTGGCTGACCGGTTGCTGGAGGATGGGCCGGGCCTTCTCCCCGCGGCGGATGAACCAGAGACGGTGGTACGGTTTGTCGTGATCGAACGGCGCATGGTCCTGCCAGTATTCCCACGCGAACATTTGTTCGTCCGGATTCGTGGGACTGAAGAGCCCGTGATCGTAAAATATCCCCTCGACCTTCTGCCAGAGGCGGAAAGGCGATCCGTCGAGCGGCATGTCGCCGATATAGACGACCTGGCTTCCGTCCGGCTTGATGAAACGGGCATCGATGTTCAGGGACTTGCGGTCCGCTGAATAGGTGAAATGGGTCGCTATCCGCTCCATTCGCCCGACGGCCAGCTCCCTCGGAAAGCGGTTTATCCGCACGGCCTTGTCTCCGGCATGCGGACCGCGCTTCCAGATATCCAGGTCCTGCGCCCAGTAGATGTCGCCGGTGACTAAATCAAGCAACGGGCGCCCCGCGGTCTGCTGTACTTCGTGATAGACGCGCATCTCGTCCTTCTCGAAGTCGACAATGCCTGTGACGGAAACGGCGTGCTTTCCTCCCGGGGGCGGGTACTGGCAGGTTACCCAAAGAAACCGCCCGTCCTCGGTGAGGCTCGGGTTGGTGAAGTAGAAACTTTGCTGTACCGGCGCAAGGCGCTCAGTCAAAACGAGGCTTTCAACCCCGTTGCTGGGATTCTTCCATCGCGTAAAGAGACGTGAGGTTTCGGGCGTTTTCATTGGAATAAAGTTCTATACTAGTTATTTTCACGAAAACGATCCACCCAATTTCCAACAAAATTTGATATCTATTTAACCCCGGATCGGCCCCGAAAGACGCTTCCGACCCGCTCCCTTATCGAGCTGGCGCAGGGCTCAGAACCGCATCGTCGTCGTCAACGCGAAGGTCTGGGCACTGACCTTGACCGAGCTGTTGGAGTACTCCCCCGAAAGTAGGCTGCTTGTGCCGATATTCTGCGTCACCGGTAGATCGTACTGGTAGGCGAAGTCGATCTGGAACTGTTTCCAACGATAGCCGATACCCGTCGTGAAAGTATGCTCCATGATGGCGGCTGTCATCGGTGTCAGGGTCGAAGTCGGCACCGGGCTGTTGCCGTAACAGTATCCGGCGCGCAGCACGAGACTCTCGGTCACATTGAACTCAATCCCGGTGCGGTAGACAAACTCGCTTTTCCAGCTCAACGGCGCCGTCTCGTTAAAGCCCGAACCCAACGCCCCGTTCACTGCCGGATTGTTCCCGTTGCTGAAGGTCATCGGCAGATTGTTGAAGGCATCCTTGTAATCGATCCAATCGAGCTGGCAGGCCAAGCGCCACTGGGGATGGAATTTCCAGGAGACCCCGGCCTTCACTTGCTGTGGCAGCTTGACCTTGACCTGCGCATCGTAGTGAAAAGGCAATGAACCCATGGGCAGGCCGAATTGCAGGCTTGGATCGCCCGAAGCGCTGCCAGTCGAATTAATCTCTGTCGCGCTCTCGTAGGAGAGCCCCAGTTGCAACTCAGGGAGAGGCCTATAAATTACCCCCGCCATTGCATTCCAGCCGTAACCCGAGGTATGCAAGCTGAGCAATGTCTTTGCCCCGTCGAAAGGACTGTTGTTGGGGCCGTTCGGTCCCGGCGAGAGACTCTGGAACGTGTAGGGTGAGGTCAGCTTGTTCTCGTTGTAAATCACGCCGACGCTGGCGCCCAGGGAGAGTTGCGGGTTCACCTTCACACCGAGGCCAAATGCCGAGCGGAGGGCCAGGAGCTCGGACTGGTGCTGCTGGTAGCCATAGGAGGTCGTGCCGCCGAGTCCACCGGGTGGATCGTTGTAATGCCAGTTCGCGAGCAACGTCGCCTCGGGAACAAAAGAAAGCCCGAGAACAACTGGCGAAGTCCCGACCGGAAGAGCAAAGGCCCCCGTCGGAAGTACGCCGGACGAATCACTCAGGTTACCATTCGAAACACCTGGCTTGTTAAAAGTACCGTTCACAAAACCGCCCCCGACTCCAAGATTGAGTTCCGGCCTCGAAAGAAAACCAAGGCCGGCGGGATTGACTCCCATCGCTCCAAGCGGGTCTGCCGCGTAGGCCACGTCCGCGCCACCCATGGCCATGGCCCGGGCCCCTACACCGTTACCGTAGATGCCATCCGCCAGCACGCCCAGCGAGCCGGCCAGGAGAAGAATTGCTCCCAGGCTAAAGCGGGTCAGTCGATCTGTGATGGGATGACGTACGGTCGGGCCTTTCGTGCGCATGGCTATTTTGAGGTTGGAGAGTTGAACCTTGGCGCGAGACGTTCAAGTCCCGACCACACAGGCGCTTCCTGACCGTGCCTCGGGTGTCGGGGCTTCATCCAGAATCGCCCGTACCGTCTTGAGCAATTTCTCAGCTGTATACGGTTTGGGAAGAAAATATTTATGGTTGGCCATCGAGGCTTTGTAGGCGCGTTCGTTGGTCATGAAACCGCTGGAGGCGATGATTTTAACCTCAGGATCAAGTTTCATCAGATTCCGGATCGTGGCCGGACCGTCCATGACCGGCATCGTCATGTCGGTAAGGACGACCGCGACTTCGTCGGCATGCTCCTGGTAGATACCCACCGCTTCCGCGCCGTCACGCGCCGTCAACGTCCGGTAACCGAAGGACTCCAGCGTATCGCAGGTGACGGTAAGGATGGAGGGCTCGTCATCGACCACGAGGATGGTCTCGCCGGTCCCGCGGGGAAAACTGGCCAGTGTCCCCGAGTCCGTCAGTTTCGGGGCTGGCACGACCTCTGTAACCGGAAGATAAATCGTGAACGTGGTCCCGCGTCCGGGCTCGCTATGGACATCGACAAATCCTTCGTGGCTCCGGGCAATGGCGACGACGCTCGAAAGCCCCAGGCCGGTCCCTTTGCCGATTTCCTTCGTGGTGAAGAAAGGCTCGAAAATCTTGTCGATCGCCTCGGAAGGAATGCCCTGGCCCGAATCGGCAACGGTGATGGCCACATAGCGCCCCGGGCGGGCATTCGGAAATTTTGCGACATGTGCCAGGTCCAGCACAACATTTTCCCCGGATATCTTCAGGGTGCCACCACCCGGCATGGCATCGCGGGCGTTGAGACTGAGATTGAGAAGAAGCTGATGCAGTTGGGCCGGATCGCCCAGGACCGGCCAGCCATCCTTGGGCAGCGAAAGATCAAGCCGGATATTGGGAGGGAAAGTGTCGTGGATGAGGGTCTCAATATCCTTGAGCAGGCGCTTGGGCTGGATCTCCAGGCGTTTGCCGGAAATCCCGCGGGCAAACGAGAGCACCTGCCGCACGATGTCCGCGCCCCGCCGGGAATTGGTCTCGATGGTCTCCAGGATATGCCGCGCCCGGGGATTCCCCTCCATCAGTTTGAGAAGCTCGATGGAAGTCAAAATCGGGGTCAGGATATTATTCAGGTCATGGGCAATGCCGCCGGCCAGTGTGCCAATGCTTTCGATCCGTTGTGCCCGGGCCAACTGGGCCTCGATGGCCTTCTTCTCCGTGATGTCCGTATTGATCGCGAGCACCGATTTGGGCAGGCCGTGCTTGTCGCGCAGGAGAGTCCAGTGGGCCTCGATGATCAATTCCCGCCGGTCCTTGGTGAATTGCCGGATCTCTCCCGACCATTCCCCGTGTTGCACCACATCGCGGCTGGCCTCCTCGAAAATCGAGACATCGGCGTAGATCGTCGAGGTAATATTACGACCGATGACCTCACCATGCGTCCAGCCGTAGAGCCGCTCCGCCCCCTTGTTCCAAAAAAGGATATTGCCGCCCAAATCGCGAATGGCGATGGCATCACGCGCCTTGTCCAGCACGGCAGCCTGCTCCGCGATCTTGTCTTCCGTTCGCTTGCGTTCGGTGACATCACGGGCAACGGCCATCAGGTAGATACTGCCTCCCATTTCGATCCGGTTGAGGCTGACGTCGGAATAGACATGCGAGCCGTCGGCATGGTTGACCATCCATTCGAAGACCTGGGGCTCGCCCTGCAGGGCCTTCATCACTAGTTCCATCGCTTTTTCTCGGGAATTACGGCCATCGGGCTGGGTGGGAGGCGCAAATTCGTCCGGCGTATGACCGACGATTTGGTCCCAGGAACGGCCATACATGAAAAGCCCCTTGGCGTTGCAATCAACGAAGATTCCATTGTGAAGCATGTAGATGGCGTCGTGGGCCGAATCAAACAACGCGCGGAACTTGCGCTCGCCTTCCAATACGGCCTTCTTCGCCTGGTCGCGATCGCGCCGCAACCGGCTCTGCTCGAGCGCCTGGCTGACCGCGGCCCCCAGCCGCTCAAGGCGGTCCTTCATCAAATAGTCGGTGGCACCCAGCTTGATCGCCTGTACCGCCTTCTCCTCAACCATGGTGCCGGAGACGATGATGAAGGGAACTTCGTAGCCACGGCTTTTTAGCAGTTCCAGCGCCCGCATCCCATTGAACTTGGGCATGGTGATGTCGGATATGACGATATCGGTTTCCGGACGGAGCTTGATGAGATAGTCCAGCTCGGTCTCAACACGATACCAATGCGGATCGAAATCCGCCCGCCGCAAGGCGTGGATCATAAGTTCCGCGTCATTCGCGCTGTCTTCCACAATCAGGACTTCAATGGGCTGTGGCATGGGGAACAGCTCCGGTTAAAGTGGGGGCGCGAAGAATTCCAAGGATAATCACAACAAATCCAGTGGTAGTTTGACTGCCTAGTCCTGCCCGGTCTGACTAACTCATCTTAGTACAAACCTACGCTGCATCTCGCGTACCAGCAAATGCGAGTGACTGATTGTTGTCGTTGTTGGATTTGCAAAAGGTCCTTTTTACGTCTTAGCGCAAAATGCAAGATGGGCTATTTTCGTCCTCCTCAAATGCATGACGTTCACCTACGTAGGAACGCCATAAATACACCCCCCCCACGGCTAGACTATCTTGGCGACTTTTTTACGTCACGGGAGCAACCTGCCAGACATCCACCATGCCCGCGAAGATATCCTTGGTCGTCTTGACCGCACTTTCCGTCTTGTTCACGGGGAGTGGATGGGTGTCCGGCCAAACACTCATTCCCCAGGGAATCCAGGCCCTGCAGGATGGTCCCGGCAAGATCTCGGAGGTCCCGGGTCACGGCGCTGTCCTCGAGATCGTCAATGCCGATGCTTCGACCTCGGTTCTCCGCTCACTTGTCCTGCCCCTTGAGCAGGTCCGCGGCAATCCCATCGTGATCGACTGCGACATTTCCGCCGAAAAAATCTCGGCCAAGCCGGAACCCTGGAATGGCGTCAAACTCATGGCCCACATCGAGTACCCGGGAGGCGATTCATGGCAACAGGCGAACTTGCCGATCGGCACGTTTGACTGGCGGCATGTTTTCGTCCGGTTCGATATCGCCGCCAATGCCACCAAGGTCACCCTCATCCTCGGCTTGGAAAAAGTGACTGGCACTGCGCGATTCGCAGCCCTGTCCGGAACAGTGGCGCCGAAGTTTGTTCCTGCCCCTGCGACCGCGGCGGACCAGCCGATCTTCACAGGCCGCAATGTCCCTCGTCTGCGCGGTGCCATGGTCCATCCCGAGATCAAGGAACCGGACCTCGCCAACTTCGCCGACAACTGGAACGGCAACCTCATCCGCTACCAATTATTCCGGATGGACCCGGCCACGCCCGAGACCGATTTCGTCGCCTACGACAAGTGGCTCGACGAAATTCTTGGCAAGACTGACCTCGTCCTCCAATGGTCGAAGCAACATCACGTCAAAGTCGTTGTCGATCTCCACTCGCCCCCTGGCGGAAAGTTTCCCTCCACAGGCAATCTCTTCAGCGATCCGAAAGCACAGGAGCATTTTCAGGAGGTCTGGAAAAAAATCGCCCAGCGTTACAAGGGCAACACGACCATCTGGGGCTTCGATCTCGTGAACGAACCAAACGACGACCAGGTCTCGCCGGAGTGCAAAAACTGGCAGAACCTCGCCCTCGCCGCAGGCAAGGTCATCCGGGAAATCGATCCCGACCGCACCCTTATCGTTGAGCCAGCAAAAAACGGCGGAGCCTCAGGCTGGGAACATTTTAATCCCCTGCCCCTCGATCACGTCGTCTACAGCTTCCATGTCTACGATCCGATCCGCTTCACGCACCAACACGTCTTTAATCCCAAGGAGAGCCCGGTTTCTTATCCCGGTGAAATCGACAAGGCGATGTGGGACCGTGACGCACTGGTCAAGGCGGTCCAGCCCGCGATCGATTTCGCCAGGCGTTATCGTGTCCATATGTATGTGGGCGAATTCTCCGCCATCCGCTGGGCACCCGGCGCGGACAAGTATCTCGCCGATGCCACCAGTATTTTTGAAGAACAAGGCTGGGACTGGTCCTACCACGCCTATCGCGAATGGCAGGGCTGGAGCTTGGAAGTCGGCACGGATGAGAAAGACGAAAAGCCCTCCGCCGGACCGACCGCCCGTTTTGAAGTCCTCGAGAAATGGTGGAAGCAGGACCTAAAGCCCGCCGACTAAACTCTGGACAGGCGCCACTTCGCCCTCCGTCTCCACCCCACGACTCCCGCCATCGCGAGGAAATTGCAGAGCCAATATGTCGAAGGTTCCGGTGCCGCGAGAATGCCTTTGACCGAAAAGACCCCGTCATAGGCATCATTGGAATTGGGGCCACCTGGAGTAAAAGTCGCGAAGTCGACCCATTGGTTCGTCAGCGTGTCGTAGAAAAAGGAAAGATCACTGTTCGCACCGTCCGGCTCCCAGACGTACGGAATCGAACTGCTGCCATAGTCGACCTTGATCGCCAGCATCTCGTTCATGTAGAGAGTCAACGGCAAATTCAGGTCGAAAAGAGAGTAGCCCTCCTGCAGAAAGGTGACCTGCTGCGTTTCCAGCAAACTGCCGAAAGTGTTGGTCCCCACGTCGAAGCCATCGTAGAGCGAGATCGTCGCGGTTTTCGTTGCGCCGGACTGGGCATCGAGAGAAGTCAGGCCCAGCGCCAGCAGGACTCCGGGCGACGTAATCGTAAACTGACTCAAAGCCAGGGTGGCCCGGGAAGAGTCGATGATCCCCATGCCTGTGGGGTTGGAGGCATTGGCTCCGTTAGTGTTTCCGGTCGGGCCCAATTCATTCTGCAAGACAAACGGGCTGTACTTTCCAATCGGCGCCATTTTGTAGGCCGTCACCCCCACCACTCCGATATAGGGATCATTATACGGCGCATAAAAGGTCCCGTCATTGGACGCAAGGGTGCCGCCCCAGCTGCCCCAACTGTTCTGTACGATCCAAGCCCCCGTGGTTCCGGACCCCGGCACTGTAATATTGTCGTTCCAACCGATAATGGTGACGGCGTGATCGTAAGCCTTGTTGCCCGGATTGTACTCGTAGGTGACGTTGCCCACCGTGTTAAAGACGGAGACATCGTGGCCGCCTTCCGTGTAGCCCCCCGCATACATATAGGTGGCGAGGGCCCCGTAAGTCTGGACGGCATTCTTGACGATATCGATCTGGGCGGAGGCGTTCCGGCCCGATCCGACCTGGTCAAAATAAAAGGCGTTTTGCGTGATAAAGGGCACCGTCTGACCGGAGGGCGGAACATACGGTGCAAGATTTTGTTCGTTATTCACTGCCGTCAGCGGAAAGGCGTTGAGCGGATTGTTGGAGACGAGAACGGGGCCGCCGCTCATCGTCGTGATGTTGTTCGTCCCCGGTGACGGAATGTTCCATGTACCTTGGCCGCGCGTGGCGAACGCCGTTGTCTGGAAAGTCCAGCCTCCCCAATTGATCCATTCGTTTTTCGACGTGTCTTCCGGCTGCCCGTTATAAACGGAGAGATACCACGAGGAAAGCACGATGGGCGGTGCCGTGGTGGAAGTCGGCAAATAACCTTGTTGGATCAGGTTGCTGTCCATGGCCGTGGTGGTCGCAAACGTCCAGCAATCTTCCTGGTTGCTTTGATTTTGAATCGCGGGCACCAAGCTGACTCCACCGGGTCCCGCACTGCGAAGATCCAGTGTATCCGGAAAAGTCTGCGCCTCCGCCCCGCCAACCAATAAAGCACACCCAACGATGAGTAAAACTCGTCGAAAGAAAGCCGGTTTTCGGCGAGAAAAACTCCTCATACGAAAGAAGACAAGTAATTGATTGTAAACCACCTGTCAAGAATCCGCCCAAGCCCTGGCCCTAACCACAAGAGCCCCCTACGACCTCAATCATCAAGAATAAGTACCTTCGACTTAATTGTTCCATCATTGCTATCCGTCCAAAATCTCGTAAGCTTTCTTCAGTAACCTTCCTTTTATGAAAGGCATCCTTCTTCTGGTCGGGGTGTTGGCGTTCGCGGTTTCTTCCGCCGAGGCCGGAACGAATATTTCCATTAACTTCGGCGGAGGCGGCTACCACTACGCGGGCACTTCGTTTTGCGCCACCGGCACGCCCCGCTGTACCTATTCCGCCGGCTGCATCGGCGCCTATCCGACCTGCGGCTTTGTCGGCGCTTATCCCTGTTACGGCTACGGCGGATACGGTTATTACTACGGGGCGTACAGCCCGGCCTATTACCCCGTCAGCTACGATTCGGCGGTTTACACGACGAGCTATGTTCAACCGGTTCCCGCCCCGCAACCGGCAGCCCCGCCTCCAGCGCCCGCGCCGCAAGCCGCTCCTGCAACCCCCACTCCTGCCGCCGCCCCGCCCCCCGCGCCAGCCCCGGCCCAAATGGCCTTCGGCATCCTGGATGTGAACGGTTTCGTCCACTCTCCTTACAGCGATGCGATCTTCAAGGTCCCCGGCGTCCGCAACGCCCAGGTAGTCTACGATCCAATGACCGGCAAGCCGTTCTTGGTCCGCTGAGCCTCCCTCGTTTAGACCGATTCCCTGTCTTTGACGTTCCGCTCTGGAAGCCGTTTTTCTGGCTGAAATGCCTTATAGATGCACCAGATAAACAGGACGAAAATGGGGAAGATGGCGAGAAAGAGCGCCACGCGGGACCGGAACAGCGCCAGAAGATTGTCAAATCCGACAATCAACAACAAAGCAAAAGCCACCGCCACGAGGATGGCGAGGAGACGGAGAAGTTTCATGTCGGCTTCCCCAATATAGCCTATTTATGCGGTAGCGGGAGAATAACGGAGGTCGCTCCCCCACCTCCATTGCTGACCAGGCTGTCCGGCGCCTTGCCATCCCACTTATTGATCAATTCCAGGTCGATGACGGCGGGATTTTTGGCCAACGCCTCACCCTTGATCTGGATCGCCTCCGCCTCGCCCCGGGCCGAGGCGACTTTCTTTTCGGCCTCCACCTGGGCTTGCTGCAGCTCATACTTGGCCTGTTCCGCCCGCTGTTGCGCGACCTGCTTGGCCTCAATGGCCTTTTCGTAGTCTTGTGAAAAGGTGACGTTAACGATGGAAAGATCGCCCACTTCCACAAAACCCTTCAACCGGTCCTGGGCGGCCTTGAGCGCCTCACTGCGGATTTTGTCCCGGTTCGCGATGATCTGCGCCGCCTCGTATTTGGCCGTCTCGGCCTTGAGCGCATCCATGATCTTCGGCATCGCCTGGCTCATGTATTCGGTGCCGTAGTTCTTGAAGATATTGGTCGCGTTTTCCTTGGTGATGAAAGTCTGCACCGCCAGCGTGATGTTGACCGCCTGCAAGTCGCTGGAGAAACAAGGTGCCTCCGTTTGCGTGGTGATCGTCCGGACGCTGACCTCCGTGACATGATCGACCGGCCCCACAATATGCCAGCCCGAATCAAGCACTTCACCCGTGACCTTCCCGAAATTGGAAATCACTCCGACATTGCCCGTCGGCACCGTCGCAGTAAAGAAGAGCATGACAACCAAGACGGCGAAGAGAAGAAATCCCAAGCCAAAGGCTGAGGTCAGGTATTTTAAGTTCATAGATGGTAAGGAGGAGCTCTCCTCAACGGGTCTGGTTATACGCTTCATCGGTTCAATGACAACTGTGGGTTAGCGAATGAGTTGATCATACTCGGCATGATGTCCAATCCAGAACCAAGTGACTTCATCGCCATTTACCTCAGCCAATGCTCGGTAGTGATCGCCCACTCTTACCGACCAAACTTTGCCTTGCAGACATTTGAATCTCAATGAGGGATGACGGGAATCCCGCACCCACAATTGATAATTCTTACGGGCAACTTCCTGCACTTCGACCGGCAACACATTAAGAAGTCGCCAAAACCGCTCCGAACAAGTCGAATTCACGGAAAAGGCCTGAGCGTTCCCGCCTCACGCTCCTGCTGCACTTCTTTAAGCAGGAAATCGAGCTTGCCCGCCTGAACATCACGACGGATTTGCTCGTCCCAAGCCTCTTCGAAGAAATCCTGGTACCACTGGTTAAACTGGGCCAGTTCTTCTTTGGGCAAAGTTTTGATGGCGGCTTCGATTTCGGCGACGCTCATGGGAATAGCATACCCGAATGGCTTCAGGAGGCAATCCTCTGGAACTAATGAGGCCTAAACGCTCGCCCCGCTCCACTTCAGTTTCTGCCGCAGCACGCGGTAAAAATCCGAGTGCGGCAGATAGGCGAGTTGCACCTTCGCTTTCGCGGGCCGGATCTCCAGCCAATCGTGGGCGCGGAGGTTGCCGCCGGGCGCTCCGTCAAACTGCACCGCCGGTGCGGGGACTCCCGCTTGCGGAACGACCCGGATACGAACGACCTGGTCCGTGCCGACCACCAGCGCGCGGTTCGTCAGCGTATGCGGACAGATCGGCGTCAGGACGATCGAGTCCGCATCGGGACTCATGATCGGACCGCCCGCCGCGAGCGAGTAGGCCGTCGAACCAGTCGGTGTGGCAACGATGAGCCCGTCACAGACATATTCCGTGACGAGATAATCACCCACTTCCACGCGGATGCGAGCCAGCCGCAGCGCATTGGCACGCGCGATCACGATGTCGTTCAGCGCGCAGGGGACCACATGCTTGCCCTTGGCATGGTGAAAGGTCGTCTCCAGCGCCATACGCGGACTCAGGAGCAGGTTGTCCTCGGCCAGGTAAGGCAGGATCGATGCCATTTCGGTTTCGGCCACGGCCGTCAGGAAACCGAGACTCCCGATGTTGATCCCAAGGATCGGCACCTGCGAGGGATAGACCGCCGCCACGACATCCAACAGCGAACCATCTCCCCCCGCGACGAGAAGCAGGTCGGCTTTTTTCGCCAGCTCGGCTTCGGAGACACCCGGCTGCCGGATCAATGCTCCGGTCCGCTTTTCATAGTGCAACTGAAGATTGGTATGGGCCTGGGCAAACTCAATGAGTTGATAAAGCACCGACTTGGCCGCCGGTTTCGAGCGGTTCACGATTACCCCGACATTCAATTTTTTTGCAGCAGCCATAAAAATTCCTCGTTTCCGTCCCGGCCCGGCAGCGGAGAGGGAATCACTCCCACCGTCGTCACCGGATAGTCACCCGCCCACTGGCGAAGGTCGTCCACCACCTTGGCCCGGACTTTTTCGTCCCGGACAATTCCACCCTTGCCGACCTCGGTGCGTCCAGCCTCGAATTGCGGCTTGATCAGCGCGCAAATCCGCCCGCCGGAGCCAAGCAGATCAAAAGCGGAAGGCAAGACCTTGCGCAGGGAAATGAAGGAAACGTCCGCTACCGCAAGATCGAAGCCTCCCGGAAAATGGTCCTGGGCATACGCCCCCAGGTCCCGCGCGTTCACGCCCTCATGCACGCGAACCCTGGGGTCGTTGCGCAGTTTCCAATGCAATTGCCCGTGCCCGACATCGACTGCCACGACCTCCCGCGCGCCGTGCTGCAGCAGGCAATCGGTAAAGCCCCCAGTCGAGGCGCCGAGATCAAGGCAGCGTAGACCGCCCACGTCCAGTTTGAAGCCCTGGAGCGCCCCTTCCAGCTTATGACCGCCACGGCTGACAAAGCGGTCGGCCCCGCGCACTTCGATTGCGGCGGCGGCGGCACACGGCTTGCTAGCCTTGTCCCACCGTTGACCATTCACCCACACCTCCCCAGCCAAAATCAGCCGCTGAGCCTGTTCGCGCGATTCGACCAGGCCGCGCGAAACCAATTCAAGATCAAGGCGGCGCGGTTTCATTTTCAGACCAGACTAGGCTTTTCGGAGCCAAGCATAAGATCAAATTTATTGTATTCACGCTCAAATATCCCTTGTGCGTTTTCCGCTTCACTCTAAATTTGTATCCCCATGCCTCTTAATCAAGCCATCCTCGATCAAACGGAATCCTTCCAGGGTCTGTACGACCCTGCCCATGAGCATGACGCCTGCGGCGTCGGCTTTGTCGCCAGCATCAAGGGGCAACGTTCCAATGCGATCCTGAAGAAGGCGCTGACCTGCGTCTGCAACCTGATCCACCGGGGCGCGATGGATGCCGATGCCAAGACCGGCGACGGCGCGGGCATCCTGACCCAGATTCCGCATAAGCTTTTCCGCGGCGAAGTCGAGAAACTCGGCCACAAACTTTTCCAGGATTCCGACCTCGGCGTCGGCATGATGTTCCTGCCCACCGATCCCTATACTCTGGCCCGGTGCCGCCACATCACGGAAGGCGTCCTCAACCAGCACAAGCTGTTCATCTTCGGCTGGCGCGTGGTCCCGGTGAACCAGGCGGTGCTCGGAGACAAGGCGCTCCGCACCTGTCCCGCCATCGAGCAGGTCCTCATTGGCCGCCCTGATCCCGCCGTGATGAGCGACGACGATTTCGAGCGGAAGCTCTTCCTTTGCCGCAACGAGATCGAGGACCAGGTCGAAAGCCAGGGCATCAAGGATTTCTACATCCCGAGTTTCTCGAGCCGCACTCTCGTTTATAAAGGCTTGGTCGCCGCGCCCACTTTGGAGCGGTTTTACCTCGACCTGCGCGATCCGAACTACACCACGGCACTCGCCGTCTTCCATCAGCGCTACAGCACGAATACCTTCCCGACCTGGCCCTTGTCGCAGTCGCTGCGCATGATGAGCCACAATGGCGAAATCAACACCGTGCCCGGTAACCGCATCTGGACCAAGGCGCGCGAACCGGAACTCCAAAGCCCTCTCTTCGGCGACGCGATCAAGAAACTGCGCCCCATCATCCAACCTGGCGGCAGCGATTCCTCCGCGCTCGATAACGCGCTGGAACTTCTGGTCATGGGCGGACGCGACCTCCTCCACGCCATGCTCATGCTCGTCCCCGCCGCCTGGCAGGGCGATGCCTCCACCCCCCAGGAAGTGAAGGAATTCTACGAGTATCACCAGACCCTGAACGAATCGTGGGACGGCCCCGCCGCGCTGGTCTTCAGCGACGGTCGCACCATCGGCGCGTGCCTCGACCGCAACGGTCTGCGCCCCTCCCGCTATAAGATCACGGATGACGGCCTGATCTGTCTCGGCTCCGAGACCGGCCTGCTCGCCATTGATGATGCCAAGGTCATCGAGAAAGGCCGGCTCGGGCCTGGCGAAATGATCGCCATCGACACGGTCAAGGGCACGCTCCTCAAGAATGACGAGATCAAGGCGATGTACGCCAAGCGCAAGCCCTATGGCGCGTGGCTCCGCGACAACATCAAGGACATCATCCCGCATCTTTCGCTCGAGTCCCAACCCTCGCCCGGTGCGAACCTGCTCCAGCACCAGCTCGCCGCCGGCTTCACCGAGGAGGAAATCGGTATCATTCCTGCCTTGCTCAAGACCATGGCCGAGTCCGGCGAGGAAGCCATCGGCTCCATGGGTGAAGACGCGCCCCTGGCCGTGCTCTCGAAACGGCCCCGCCTTCTCTATACTTACTTCAAGCAGCTCTTCGCGCAGGTGACGAATCCGCCGATCGACCCGATCCGCGAAAAACTTGTCATGTCGGTCGAGGTCCTGGCCGGCGCCCATCGTAACTGGCTCGAGGAAACCCCCGAGCACGCCAAGCTGCTCCGGCTCCAGTCGCCAATCCTGACCAATCCTGAAATCGCCCAGATCCTGGCGTTGACTAACGGAGGCTTTGCCTCGCGTACGATCTCGTGTCGGTTCCCGGTCAGCGAAGGTCCCGACGGACTCAAGAAGCACCTCGACCGCATCTGCGCCGAGGCCGAAAAAGCCATCAAGGAAGGTTCCTCGATTCTCATTCTCAGCGACTGGGACATCGACGCATCCCATGCTGCCATCCCGATGCTCCTCGCCACCGGCGCGGTCCATCACCACCTGATTCGCGCCGACCTGCGCTCCAAGGCGAGCCTCATCTGCGAGACGTCCGAGTGCCGTGACACCCACCAGCTCGCCTGTCTGCTCGGTTACGGTGCCTCGGCGGTGAATCCCTACGCCGCCCTCGCCACGCTGAATGACCTCCTGACTCGCAACGAGTTGAAGGTTGCCGATGCCGCCACCGCCGCCAGGAATTACCGCCACTCTCTCGAAAAGGGGCTGCTCAAGATCATGTCCAAGATGGGCATCTCGACGCTGGCCAGCTACAGCGGATCGCAGACCTTCCAGGCCATCGGCGTCCATCCCGAAGTGATCGACTTCGCCTTCGTCGGCACGTCTTCGCAGGTCAAGGGACTGAGCTATCGCGAAATCGCGGAGGAGACCCTCGCCCGCCATCAGCGCGCTTTCGGCGCCGAAGCCAAGCTGAGCGATGAAGGCGTCTACCGCTATCGCCGCGACGGCGAACTCCACGCCTGGACCCCTGCCGTGCTGCAAAGCTTCCACACCTTTGTCGGCATCAAGGGCATGGACAAGGCGAACAAGTGGGAAGACTACGAGAAATACATGGCTGCGGTCGAAGAGGCCGCCCCGGTCGCCCTGCGCCAGTGTCTCGCCGTCAAGAAGGGCAACCCGATTCCCCTTGAGGAAGTCGAACCGATTGAGGAAATCCGCCGCCGTTTCACCACGGCCGGCATGTCGCTCGGCGCGCTCTCGCCCGAGGCCCACGAAACCCTCGCCATCGCCATGAACCGCATCGGCGGCAAGTCGAACTCCGGTGAAGGCGGCGAGGACCGCGCCCGGTTCACGCCGATGGAAAATGGCGACTCGAAGAACAGCCGCATCAAGCAGGTCGCTTCCGGCCGCTTCGGCGTCACTGCGGAATATCTCGCCAGCGCCACCGAAATCGAAATCAAGATGGCCCAGGGCTCCAAGCCCGGCGAAGGCGGACAGATCCCCGGCTCCAAGGTCAGCGGTCTCATCGCCCGGCTGCGCCACAGCACGCCCGGCGTGATGCTCATTTCGCCGCCACCGCACCATGACATTTACAGCATCGAGGACCTGGCCCAGTTGATCTACGACCTCAAGCAGGTCAATCCCCGCGCCAAGGTCTGCGTCAAGCTCGTCGCCGAGGCAGGCGTCGGCACCATCGCCGCCGGTGTGGCGAAGGCCTATGCCGATATCGTCCTGATCTCCGGCCACGACGGCGGCACCGGCGCGTCTCCCCTCTCCTCCGTCAAGAACGCGGGCGGCCCGTGGGAACTCGGCCTCGCCGAGGCGCATCAGGTGCTCCTCCTCAACGGCCTGCGCAATCGCGTCACGCTTCGCACCGACGGCGGCATGAAGACCGGCATGGACATCCTCATCGCGGCAATGCTCGGCGCGGAGGAATTCAACTTCGGCACGGCGGCGCTCATCGCCACCGGCTGCGTCTACGTCCGCAAGTGCCATCTCAACACCTGCCCCGTCGGCGTCACCAGCCAGGACGAGAAGTTCCGCGCCAAGTACAAGGGCTCGCCCGACAACGTCGTCCTCTTCTTCAACGCGGTGGCCGAGGAAGTGCGCCGTTACCTCGCCAGCATCGGCGTCCGGACGCTCAACGAAGTCATCGGTCGCACCGATTACCTCGAACAGCGCGAAGTGCCGAACCATCCCAAGGCCAATTCGATCGATCTTTCCCGCCTCCTGGCCATGCCCAAGATGGACGACGGCGCGCCCCGGTTCCACACGTGGGAACGCAACGACAAGCTCGAAGACCGCACCCTGGACGAAGTCGTCCTACAGGACGCCAAGAGCTGTCTCCAGAACAAGACTCACCAGACCCTGAGCTACAAGGTCAAGAACACCTTCCGCAGCATCGGCACCCAGCTCTCCGGCGAAATTGCCTACCGCTACGGCGATGAGGCCCTGCCGGAGGGAACACTCCACCTTCAGCTCAGCGGCAGCGCGGGCCAGAGCCTCGGCGCCTTCCTCGTGAAAGGCGTGCGCATCACCCTGACCGGTGAAAGCAACGACTACGTCGGCAAGGGCATGAGCGGCGGCGAGGTCATCCTCGTCCCTTCTGCTGACGCCAAATTCGACGCGGGCGAAAACGCCATGTGCGGCAACACGGTGCTCTACGGGGCCACCGGCGGCGCGCTCTATGTGCGGGGCCGCGCCGGCGAACGGTTCGCCGTCCGCAACAGCGGCGCGACCGCGGTGGTCGAAGGCATCGGCGACCACGGCTGCGAATACATGACCAACGGCCAGGTCGTCGTCCTCGGTGGCACGGGCAAAAACTTCGCGGCCGGCATGTCGGGCGGTCTTGCCTATGTACTCGACATCGAAGGCACCTTCGAGAAGCGCTGCAACACCTCCATGGTCACCCTGCACCGCCTCTCCAGCCCGGACGAAATCACGGCGCTCAAGGGACTCATCTTCAAGCACCTCGAGCTGACCGAAAGCAATCGCGCAAAGGACATCCTCGGAGAGTGGTCCAAATACGAGCCCCTCTTCTGGAAAGTCACGCCCCTGCCGCCCTCCCTCCCGGCTGCACCGGCTGTGACGAGCGCCCCCGCAGCTTCGGGCGAACCGGCGAAAGCGTAAAGCTCCTATCTCCTCCGCAACTGCTTGATGATCGAGGCCACCGGAAAGATCCAGTGGAACTCATCGCGGCGGTGTTCCGTGGGCGGGTAGGCCGGGTTATAGCTCGAAAACTTGATCAAGTCCTTGTTGAGCTGGACATGCATGATCTTGCAGAAAACGCCCTGCCCCTTGAGATTGGCCACGACAACGTCCCCATTGACCGGCGGCGTGCCCGGCAGAAGGATGGCAATGTCGCCGTCCGAGAACTTGGGCTCCATCGAGTCGCCCCGCAGCCGGACTCCAAACGCGCGCTCATCTGCCACATCGCTGGGCACCGTCTCATGTCCTTCCCGGGTGCTTTCCCTGATCTCGAGGAGGTCCCCGGCTTCTGTCCACGAGAGCACCGGTAGATTGCGTAAACCGAAGGCAGCCATGTTCCCATTGTTTTTGATCCAGAACGTTTTCTCAAGCTGCAAAAACCGGAGCCGGAGCGCATTGCCCGGAACGCGCCCCCGTTCGACCTGGGAAAAATAACTCCGGTCGATGTCGAGCTGCTTCGCCGCCTCCGCCTGGGTCAGTTTTTGACTCGTCCGCCAAAATCGGAGCCTCTCGGCGAAATGATCGCTCAGGTTGGAATCGGGAGGAACCATAGTGGACAACCGCCTTCGGGGACGGAAAAAGCAAACTGCTACCTTAGATTATCGGCTCTTTTCCCGTCCACGTTAAGTTCATTTGAAAAATAATGGATTGGCCGCATAATTTCGGCATGAAGAAACTCGCGCCCCTGCTTTTGGCTGCCCTCGCATTGCTTGGCGTTTCCCGGCCCCTGGCCGCCGCCTCGAATCCCCCCTATCACCTGACCACGGTCAGCTGGATCGTCTCAACCAAGGACAACAGCGACGTGGACGACCGGTATGTTACCCTCATTGGCCGCATCACCGGGGTGGCCAAGAACGGCGACTACATCTTCACCGACGGCACCGGCACCATCCTGCTCGACGGCGACAGTCACGCCCTGCCCATCGGCAAGAAAATCGTCATTGGCGGCCGCATCGACCAGGCCTACTTCGGCTGGGGCAACCTCGAAGTCAACGTGAAGCAATGGCACGAGGCGAAGACGCCGTAATTTCCCTGAAAAGTCCACCTCCGGTCTGTCCTATTTTCTTCAACACCGCCGATTTTCATCCGCGGTGTCTTTGCTGATCCGCTCATTTTATGTCCACCCCCTCCTCCACCAACTCCTCCGTCACCCCCGAACGCATCCTGCAAATGTCCTGGGGATATGCCCCTCCCCTCATCCTGGAGGTCGCCGTGCGCAGCCATGTCTTCGATTATCTCGACCAGGCCCCCGGCCATACGGTCGAGGAAGTGGCCACCCATGCCGGCGGCAGCGAGCGCGGATGGCGGGCCATCCTCAATGCCTTGGTCGGCTTTCAATTCCTGAAGAAGGACGGCGACCGGTACCAGACCACACCCGAAAGCTCCGCGTTTCTCGTCAGCACGAAGCCGGCCTTCATCGGTGGTCTGCTCCGGCATGTCTCGACCCAGTTGATCCCCGCATGGCTCCATCTGGCCGAAGTGGTCAAGACCGGTGCCCCCGCACACGTCGTCGACCAAAAGGAACATGGGGAGGAATTCTTCATCGAACTGGTCAGCGACATCTTCAACCTCAGTTATCCCTCGGCCCGGTTGCTGGCGGACCATCTCCAGCTCGCGAAAGGCACCGCGCCCGTCAAAGTCCTCGACCTGGCCGCCGGCGCGGGCGTATGGGGCATCGGCCTCGCCCAGAGCTCGCCGCAAGTGGCCGTGACCGCCGTCGATTGGCCCGGCGTGCTTCCCGTCACCCGCAAGCACGTCGAGAAATTCGGCCTGGGCGGACAATTCTCCTACGTGGCCGGCGATCTCCTCACCGTCGATCTTCCGATCGGCATGGATATCGCGACCCTGGGACATATCATCCATTCCGAGGGAGAAGCCCGGAGTCGCGCGCTCTTTAAACGGCTCCACGCCGCCCTCAAGCCCGGCGGCACCATCGCCATCGCTGAGTTCACGCCGAACGCCACCCGCACCGGCCCTCCCCAGGCGCTGATCTTCGCGGTCAACATGCTCGTCAATACCCAGGTCGGCGACACCTTCCCATTCGTGGAAGTGGAAGGCTGGCTGAACGAAAGCGGCTTCGTGAACGCCCGTGAATTGCCCTGCCCCGGACCCGCGCCGCTTATCCTCGCTACTCGGTGTTAGAGGAAGCCAAACCGTCTCTCAGCCCGCCCAGCGCCCCGCCACAAAAATCATGACCGTGATGCCAAGGACCAGCCAGGGCCGCGGGTCTTTGCGAAACCGGGTGGCTGGAGTGGGCGCAAAGAACCAGACCAGTAAACCGCTGATCACGAACCAGGCGACAAAATTCTGTACCGGGATGACGCCGCCGGACCAAATCCAATAGCCTTTTGCCGTCGTGGCGAACGGCTCGAGGATAAAATCGTAAATGGTGCAAAGCAGGGCCGTCAGCGCCACCTCACCCATCCGGGGAAGATGCGGCGCAACGAGCCGGACCAGGAAGAGCGCATTGGTCACCACCACCTGCCACGCGAGCGGAATCGTCATCGGTACCACGCCGAGCAACGGCCCAAAGCGGTCGGTGTAATGGTAAGCGCCGAAAGGAAAACCGGTGCATGCGCCGAGCGTCTCCACGGCGAACGAAGCGCCGATGACAATCAGCCCCCAGCGTCGTGCCACGGAGGGCGTCCATTGCCGCGCCGCGTGCAGATGCGTGTTGGCAAACGCGAGCAGGATCAGGACCGGATCGCCCGTGCGAAGGCAAAACTGGACAAACTGAATGAGCCACACTGGAATGGGCCAGCGCATGACCGTAAGGGCCGTGATGTGCCCCAGCGTGAAAATAAGCCCCGCCGCGCTCCAGAAAAGAAATGCGCCCAGGGCGACTTTCTCCCAACGACTCCACCGCCTCATGCCGCCTCCCTTTGGATCAGATCGGCCACCATTTTTCCGCTCAGCAAGACCAGCGGAATCCCGCCGCCCGGATGGGTCGTCCCCCCGGCAAAAAAGACATTCTGCGTTCCCGGCGCGCGGAGCGGCGGACGAAAAAGCGATGCCCCGATCGAGTGCGAAGCCCAGCCGTAAAGCGAACCGTGATATGCCAGATCGCGCGCAGCGAAATCGGTCGAGGTAAACGCACTCTCTGTCACAATTCGCTCCGTCAGACCGAAGATACCAAACCGCTCCAGGCGCTTGAGGACGAGATTGCGATAAGCCCGCGTCTCGGCATAGCTCCACGGCTGGCCTGGATCGCGGGCCGGTGCATTGACGAGAATGAAGTAGTTGTCGTGCCCCTCCGGCGCATGCTGCGGATCGGTCCGCGCGCTGACGGAGATGTAAATCGTCGGCTCTCCCGGATTGATTTTCTCCCCATGAATCTCCTCAAACTCGCGGGGGTAATCGTCGGAAAAGAAAATATTGTGATGCCCCAGCCGCTCCTCGCGCCCCTTCACCCCGAGAAAAAGAATGAACCCGGAAGTGGAGAGCGGAGGTCGCTGCGCCTTCTCCCGGTCCTGTGTGGTAAAGATCGAAGAAAGAAATCCTGTCTGCGCGCCCAGCACATCGCCGTTGCAGACAATAAAATCGGCCCGGCACCGCGTGCCATCCTGCGCGCTTGCCTCGTTCTCTTTCCAGGCAGTCGCGGTCGTATTGAAGCGAAACGTGACCCCCTTGCGTTGGGCCAAAGCAGCCAGCGCCTCGGCGATTTTGGCCATGCCCCCCCGCACATACCACGCGCCAAACTCCGCCTCGACATACGGAATGATATTGAAGGTCGCGGGCGTAAGATAGGGCGATGAACCGTTGTAGGTCGCGAAGCGAAGAAAAATCTGCCGCAGATGCGGATCGGAAATCCGCCGCTCCACCTCCTGGGCCAGGGTGCGTGTCGTCGCCACCTTGCCGAGATGCCGCAGCTTCGCCCAGTTGCGCGGCGTGAAGGCTCGCCAGAATTCCGATGGCGGACGGCTCAAATAAGCTTCGCCCGAAAGCTCATAAATCCCCCGCGCATACTCGAGAAACTTCGCCACCTCCGGCCTCTGCCAGAACGCCTCATTCTCGTCGACGACGGTGCCATCCGTCCAAAAATAGCGGCAAGCCGAATCAAGCCGGATGAGCTCCAGATGGTCCTCCATCCTCTCGCCCGCATCCGCAAATAGCTCCCGCAGGACGTGAGGCATCGTCAGCAGCGACGGCCCCATGCCCCACGAGAAACCGTCCTGCGCGAGTTCCTTGACCTTCCCTCCCGGTTCGCCGTTTTTTTCCCAGACCTCGACGTCATGTCCCGCCCCGGCAAGCCGGATCGCCGCCGCCAGCCCCCCCAGCCCCGCTCCCACGACAAGAATTTTCATCGATTGCTCCCTCGACAAATCCGAAGCGATTGGTTGTGATAAGCCACAGTACCTTTATGCCCATGCCCGCCTGTTTCATGCACGTATGAAATCACGCCCGCTTCTCTCCCGCCTGGACGAGGCCCGTGCCCTCGCCGTCGATATCGTCAGCTTCGGCTTCGTCAACCTCCTCCAGTCCCGCCATCCTCTCCCGCCCGATTTCCGCGAAGAGTGGGACCGGTTCACGTCCGAGTGGTCCAGCCGCCCGACCGAGGACTTCTATCGCATTCCCGACGATTTCGTCCCGCCCGAGTTACCGGACCGGGGGCGCCTGATGTTCCCCAGCCCTTATCCCGGGGATCATATTCCCAATAACAATGCCGCCTTCGATTTCTTCCCCTGCAAGGAGGGTTGGACCGCGCCCACGATGTTGCTGGCCCATGGCCTGATGTCCGTCAGCGATTTCGGTTATCGCCTCTGGGCGCGCCGCCTGAATGCGCGCGGATGGAACGCCGTTTTTGTTCACCTTCCCTACCACTACTCCCGCCGGCTTCCCCGGCATTTTCATGGCGAACTCTGCGTCAGCGGCAACCTCCTGCGTAACGCCGCCGGCATCCGCCAATCGGTGGTGGAATGCCGGATCGTCCTGCAGCAACTCCAGAAAAAGGGCGGACGTCTTTTCGGCGGTTGGGGCACCAGCTACGGCGGCTGGATGATGGGGCTGTTGGGCTGTTTTGAGCCGCTGCTCCAGCGCATGGTCCTCGTCGAGCCCATCCTTCAGATCGACAATGCGATCTGGAAGTCGCCCAGTTCCGTCACTCTCCGCAACGCCTTGCGCAAAGTCGGGCTCGGCCCGGAAGACACGGCGGGCGCGATGCGCCTGGTCTGTCCCGGCAAGCTCAAGCCGCTGCTTGATCCGAACCATGTCCTGATGATCGCCGGCCAGTATGACCGGATCGCCCCGCCTGGGGAAATCGAGGAACTCGCCCGTAACTGGGGCGGCGCCCATTTTGCCTGCTATCCCCAGGGCCACGTCGGTTACACCCTCATGCCGGAAAGCTTCCGCATTGCGCAGGAAATCTGGGCCTCCGACTTTTCCACCGGTCCCTCCTTCACCGCTCCCGACCTTAAGGGCGAGGCGCTGGACGCGGCGTGAAACGGCTTCTCTTCCTCATAGGCATTTTGCTATCAGCGAGCGGCTGTTCGCGACCTGTAGAAAAGAGTGAGGTCATTGGAACCTACTTATTGGACAATGATCATGCCCATTACACGTTAGTACTAAAAAGTAATGGTACTTATCTTCATTCTGTTACCAGCAAAGACGGACAAAAAATAACGCTCACGGGCCAGTGGCAATGGGATGACAACGAAATCGACAATAAATTGTCTTTGAATGATTTCGAAAGTTTTCCAGACGAGGACATAGGCCACTTCCCGAATGAGCCCAGCATTTTTTGTATGTCGCCGGAGCGTTCGTCGCGAGGAATACGCCTTCCAGTTGGAGATCCCGATACTCCCTCTCACTATTTTTTCGAATCCTCGGCCCGGACGGAGCCGAGCCCCCCATGAAAGGCAGCCCAAATTATTTATTTTTGTTATCTGCAACGGTTTTCCTAAATTTGACGTTATCGGCCCAGGACCAGCCCTCCACCGCTCAAAAGCAAATAGCGCCCGATCCCGAAGCCTCCCCGTGGGGTATCGCTTCCTCTGCCAGTTCGTCCCACACCGTCTCCGAATGGTTCCCTGAAATGTCGAAAGCGGGCATCGTCTGGGTGCGCACCTTCGCCGAGTGGGGCCAGATCGAACCGGAGAAAGGCACGATGAATTTCGCGCCAACAGACGCGATCCTCGATGCGGCGGCGGCGAATCACCTTCTCATCAGCGGGATGTTCGCCGGTTCCCCTAAATGGGCCGCGCCGAGCAGTCACGCGTTCGCCATGGACCATCTCGACGACTGGAGCAGCTACGCTTATGCCGCCACGTCGCGTTACAAGGACCGTATCCACTACTGGGAAGTCTGGAATGAAGGCAACGCCGGTTTCAACGACGGGCACAATACCGCCGCCGATTACGCCCGTCTCGTTTCCGCCGCGTACGAGGGAGCGAAGAAAGCCGATCCCCATGCCGCCATCGGCCTGAGCGTCGCGAGCTTCGACGCTCCCTACATTGGCCAGGTCGCCCTCGCCCAGGCCGCGAACGGCAAACCCGGCCAGTTCGATTATCTCTGCCTTCATCCGTACGAGACCCTCGATGGCCTCCATAATCCCGACGGAGAAATCCCTTATCTCTGGATGACGAAAATGTTGCGCGATGAATTGCGGTCGACCGTTCCCGATCGCGCCAACATTCCCGTCTGGATCACCGAGATCGGTAGACCCGTTGGTCAAAAAACCAGTGACGAGGACGCCGCCCACGCCATGGTGAAGTCCTACATCATGGCCATGGCCCAGGGCATTGCCCGCGTCTGCTGGTTCGAGGCGCGCGACCCGGTTGGCGAGCAAGCGGGCTTCGGCTTGCTCCGGCGGGACGGCACACCGCGCCCCTCGTACGCCGCCATGAAGACGATGACTTCCGCTTTGGGCGAAGTCCCCGGCTATATCGGTTGGCTTGCGCTTGGGCAGGAGGGCCGAAGCTACGGTTTTCTCTTTCAGGGCACTACGGGCCCTACACTCGTCCTGTGGATGCCAGCCGGGGAAACCGATACCAGCATCGCCTTCCCGAATGAGGTCAAAGTCCTTGAACCGTTTTCCGGTCTCGAGACACCCCTCAAGGCCGGACAAGCCCTCAACCTCACCAGCACCCCGCTGATGCTGACCGGCCTGCCGGACGCCTTGGTCGCCCGGGCCAAGGCCAATGCCATCAAAGCTTTTCCGTGGGGCGGCGACTATTCCACCGCGACCACGGTCAGCCTCGAGTTCGGCCCTGCGCCCAAGGCCAGGGGCATTTTTCAACTCCACCCCACAGCCACTCAACTCCACACCTTCGACGACGGCTCCTCCGGCATCGTCATCCCGGGCGATTTCAAGCATCCCGTTTCTTTCTATACCCATCCCTCGTTCGCCAGCGTCATGACCCGCGACTACTATATCCGCCTCGCCTACCGGCGCATCACTCCCGGCAATGTCGGCTGGAACTTTCATTACGAAGTCGCCGACAGCCACGCCAAAGGCCCGATGCGCTCCAACGGAGGCTGGTTCAGCGCCAGCCCCGACATGGGCTGGCAGACGCATACCTGGCATGTGACCGACGCCAGCTTCTCCAGGATGTGGGGCTACGATTTCAGCTTCAACCCGGAGAAATCGGTCCCTTTCGTCATCGGCAAAATCGAGGTCAGTACCCGGCCTTTCTAGAGACAAATTCATTGCTTCTCCGGGCAAATGCTTTAATTGCTGGTTCGATGCTTTTCTCCATTGTTGTGCCAACCTGCAATCGGTACCCGGCGCTGAGCCGATGCCTTGCGGCCTTGCAGCCACAACTCGAGAAGTTAGGCCCGGAGACCTGCGAGATCATTGTCACCGACGATTCCCCCGACGACGCATCGAAATCCAAAATTGCGACCGACTTCCCCGGCGTCCGCTGGCAGCAAGGACCCCGGCGCGGTCCCGCCGCCAATCGCAACAGCGGCGCGAAGGGATCGCAGGGCGACTGGCTTGTTTTCGTTGACGATGATTGCATTCCCCGGGCCAATTTACTCTCCGCCTACCGCGAAGCGATGGCGCAAAATCCCCGCGTCCTCGTTTTTGAGGGAGCCATCGTGGAGGAATGCCCCCGGACCCGCCTGGACGAAGAGGCCCCCCTCAATAAAAACGGCGGATACCTCTGGTCCTGCAATTTCATGATCCAACGGGAACTCTTTTTTGCCCTCGACGGATTCTGCGAGTTATTTCCGTACGCAGCCCTTGAGGACGTGGATCTTCGGGAACGCTTGAAAAAGAAAGGCCTCCCTTTTCTTTTCGTGTCGGAAGCCAGCGTCATTCATCCCTGGCGGATCTTCCGCCCCGCACGACAGCAAATCAAGATCCAGACCCTTTCCCACCAGCTTTTTTATGCACGCCATCCAGACCAGAGAGAAACGATTCCTCAGGTGCTCCAGAGCGGCGCACGATCCCTGTTTCGCGGCTTGTTCATGGACGGCCCCCGCTTGCACTTCCGGGGAGCAACCAACTGGTTCACGGCCACGCTGACCAGTATCTATTTGGGCCTTTCTTTCTGTTTCAAGAACGACTCTTCATCTTTCGATGCCACTGGCCCCCTCCTGTGACCGTTCCTCTTCCCGGAATTTGCCGACGACCCCGCATTGACTTTTGCGCAGGGCACCGGATGATTTAGGTATGCCCAGTTTCGCCGCCTCGCGACTTGTCACCGGCCCCTTCGATGAGGCCGTGGTTCGCGATACGGCAACGCAGTTGCGCGAGGAGCTCAGCGACAAACCCACCTTCGGCCTCGTCTTTGTCACCCCCGACTACGCCGAGAAAGCGGAAGCTGTCCTGGAACTGGTCCGCATCTACGGCCATGTCCCCACCCTCATCGGCTGCAGCGGGACCGGACTCGTCGGCCTGTCGCAGGAGCAGGAAGAGGGCCCCGGCTTTTCCTTGATGCTTGTCTCCGTCCCTGGCGGCAAGATCACCACCTTTCCCTTCAGCGGCGATACCGTCGAGGCCTCAACCGGCTCCGAGTACTGGCACCGCAAGACCGGCCTCAAGCCCGCCGACGTCAAGGCCTGGCTGGCCTTCCTGAATCCCCACACCCTCAACGCGGAAGTGTGGCTCAAGCAGTGGAATCAAGCTTACCCCCAGATACCCGTCTTCGGAGGACACGCCGGCGGCTTTCAGGGCGATCCCGAAGCGTGGGTCTTCTGCGACGACCGCATCGTGCCGGGCGGAGTCGCCCTGGCCCTGCAAGGCGACATCGCGGTCCATTCCGTCGTCTCCCAGGGTTGCAAACCGATCGGCGAGCCCCTGACTGTGACCCAGGCCGATCGCAATGTCCTCCTGACCCTCGGCTCGCGCCCGGCTTACGAGGTCCTTTGCGAGGTCTACAAGGAACTCAGCGACTCCGAACGCGAGCAGGCCAAGGGTCACTTGTTCGCCGGCCTCGCCGTCAGCGAGTACCTCGAGGAATACAAGCGGGGCGATTTCCTCGTGCGCAACATCATCGGCGCCGACCAAAAAAGCGGAGCCGTGGCGATCAATGCCGTCCCGCGCGTGGGTCAGACGCTTCAGTACCAGTTGCGTGACTCCCGCATGGCCACCGACGAACTCAAGCGCCTTCTGCTCGATCAGGCTGGCCGGATGACCCCGCCCCCCTTTGCCGGGTTGCTTTGCACCTGCCATGGCCGGGGTCGCGGCCTCTTCGGAGGGCCCAATCACGACGCCAATCTCATCAACCAATTCTTCCCCGGTCTGCCCATGGCAGGCCTCTTTGCGAATGTCCAACTTGGCCCCGTCGGCGATCGCAGCTTTGCCCACGGTTATACTGCCTCATTGGCGCTAATCTCGTCCACCGCCAAGACTTGATTTAGATTGTCGATCTACAATTTAAACATCCTGTCATCAGCAGGTTCCAACGATTGACTTGATAAAGTCATCAATCTGCGCCAGTATAGTCTACTTACCCCATCAAGTATTTCCAAGGAACCCATGACTCAAATGCCCAAAGCGCTTCCTGCCGACCTCCGGCAGCCCGAAGAACCGCTCGCCGAAATCAGCGCACGTCTGGAGAAAGTCTCAGCCGAGGAACGGGTACGCTGGGCCCTCGAACGCTTTCGCCCGGAGATCATGCTTTCCACCAGCTTTGGCGCTCAATCGGCGGTCTCTCTCCACATGGTCACCCAGCAATGGCCGGAAATTCCCGTCGTTATGGTCGATACCGGCTACCTTTTTCCCGAGACCTACCGCTTTGCCGATGAACTCACGGAACGGCTCAAGCTCAACCTGAAAGTCTACCGCCCCGAGACCAGTGCCGCCTGGCTCGAAGCCCGTCACGGCAAACTCTGGGAACATGGCCTCGAGGGAATCGAACGCTACAACAAGATGAGCAAAGTGGAACCGATGAACCGCGCGATCCGCGAACTCGGCATCCGCGGCTGGATCACCGGCCTGCGCCGCCAGCAGGCCAAGTCTCGCGCCGAGCTCGGCGTCCTTGGCCGCCAGAATGGCATCGTCAAGATCCAGCCCATCGTCGACTGGACTGACAAGATGGTCTTCCAGTACCTGACCAAGCATGATCTTCCCTACCATCCGCTGTGGGAAAAAGGCTACGTCTCCATCGGCGACGTCCATACCACACGTCCCCTCACCGGCGACATGACCGAGGAGGAGACCCGCTTCTTCGGCCTCAAGCGCGAGTGCGGCTTGCACGACTCCGGCACCCTCGATCCGGGCCTCTGATCCCCCGGCTCAATTTATTTTCAATGGCAAGGCTCCCTCTTGCCGTATGAAAATATTCACGATTCAAAAGCAAAGACTTTGTCCAGCAGCTGGCGTCGAACCAACATGCTTGGTCCAGATTTGCGCGATTTTTCGAGCAACTGTTCTATAAATTTTTGCCGCGGGAATGACTCGCCTTTTTTTGGGAATTCATTTACTCTTCGAAAAGAAATACGGGCGTTGATTCTTGCTTGACTCACCCCCGGTTTATGGCGTTGAATCACTAAATCTGTCATCGTGCAAAACATTGCTGATCAAGAGGTTTTATCCACGTATCTCGTCGTTGACGGCGAAGTGATCTATGAGATCGCGCCGAATTCGGTCCTGAACATCGGGCGTCTCAATTCCAACGACATTGTTCTCGATGACTACAAGGTCAGCCGGGAGCACGCTGTCCTCAAATTTAGCGGCACGGAGTTCATGCTTCTCGACCTCGCCAGCACGCAGGGCACGTACGTCAATGGCAAGCGCATAGAACGTTGCGTTGTCGATTTCAACGACAAGATCCAGATCGTCAATCACGAGCTCGTTCTCAGCCGCGAGATGCCGGAAAATCTTGGGGACGACACCGGCCTTATTCCCAAGCCCAAGATGGCCCGCACGCTGGACCGACGCTTGAAGTTTTTCGGCGGCCTCAACGAATTCGCCCTCATCACCCTCGTCCAGTTTCTCCATCAGGAAAAACAATCCGGCCTCCTCCTGTTGGAACTCGGCCAGAATCCCGGCCCGCGTATTTACTTCCTGAACGGCGACATCATCCATGTCTCGCAGGGCGAAAACCTCGCCGAATTGCTCGTCCGCCAGAACCACGAGCAGAGCCTCTTCTTCTATTTTCATCACGAGACGAATTTCCCGGTGCGTACCATCGAGGAATCGACGCCCAATTACCTCATGGGCCTCTGCCACTCGCACGACCAACTGCAGGTTCCCGACATGACCGATGTCGCCATGTCCCGCGCGACCAAGCCCCAGGCCGTGACCTCGCGCATCGACGCCCCGCCGATCATCCGGTGAGGTTGAATTCAGTCTGTAGCGGCGGTCTATGACCGCCGCTTGGCTTTGCCACTGTCATCCTTGTATGTCGCCAATGAGGTAGGTTAGGCGTGTTGGCCGCAAAGATGCGGTCAACAACCAAAGGGGTCTCTGGTGGCCTGCAGGCCACCAGAGACCAGCAGCGGTGAGGTTGTTTCATCCCGGCACACCTGAAGTGCGTCGCTCAGCTGAACCCG
>Ga0268266_10000461_pt1 | contig 59111 bp, 56 predicted proteins | sample KBSS13metaG_FD_190356 | JGI IMG/M metagenome (GOLD analysis project Ga0268266, IMG submission 190356) | Switchgrass rhizosphere microbial communities from Kellogg Biological Station, Michigan, USA - KBS S1-3 metaG (SPAdes) (version 2) | ecosystem: Host-associated > Plants > Roots > Rhizosphere...
GGGCGCGCCGATCTGGCTTTGCGGCTCCAGTGCGATGCCCTGCGCTTCGAGACTCCGATGGTCGATGCGCGCGTCGATGTCGAGTTCGGCCAAGCGCTCATTGGCGATCTCCGCCCAACGCTCGCGCCAGCGCTCGACCATCTCCGTGCGGTTCCAGTCCCGCGCCTTCTGGCCAAAACCGTTCTCGTCTACCGCGCGCATGGTCAGCATGACATGGGCATGAGGTTTGGGCATGCCGTCCTCGGCCATGTCCCAATGCACATTGAGATCGGCGATCATGCCCCGGTCTACGAACTCAGCCTGCACGAAGTCGCGGGCCATCTCGATCCCCTGAGCCTGGGTCATCTCGCGGGGAAGCGCGAATTCCACCTCGCGGGCAAGCTGCGCGTCCTTGCGGATCTCGAAGACTTCAACATCGTTCCAAAGCCGTTCGCGGTCGCGCCACGCCTCCGGTGCGTTCTTCGGTAGCATCACCTCGGAATGCACGACGCCGCGCTTGGTCGAAAAGTCTTGGGCACGATCGAGGCGCTCGTCGCGCAGCCGCGAGGCCGAGCGGTAGGCGGCGGACGCTACAGCGCTGCTCCCGGCCTTGCGGCCAATGACCTTGACATGAAGATGATAGATCGCCATCGCGATCAGATCAGTGGCACGGCGGAGCGCACGTCGGAACGACGTATAAGCGCGCCCTCCCTCGAAAAATTCTCGGGCGGGATTACGCCGTCTCAAACCGTCCCGGCGACCTTACAGCATTATGCCTAGGGCTCAACTATCATCCTCTCATCAACATTGCTGGGGAACGTGATGCGCAAGCCGCGGGATTTCGACGGGGAACTGAAAGCGCTTCAGGACAAGGCGCGCGACCTCAAGAGCCGCAAGGTGCAGCAGCTCGGCGAGCTGGTCATCGCCACCGGGGCAGATAGCCTCAACGTCGATGAACTGGCAGGCGCGCTGATCGTGCTGACTGAGACCAAAGATGCTGGCAAGAGGGAGGCGTGGGCCAGGCGAGGAGCTGCGTTCTTTCAGAGCCGGGCGCGGCGAACTGCACCGGCAGCTGAGCGCCACACTGGCGGCGCTCGGGCGCAACAGGGCGGCGCGCAACCGTCAGCAGGCAGCAAGGGCGCGGCATGATATGCGCGCATGGCAAGTCGAGCGCCGCAAGCGCACGCGACACCTGATCGAACTGGGCGGCCTCGTCGTCAAGGCTCACGTCGTGGACCTGACCGGCGATGATCGCGCCATCATCCTCGGCGCGCTGCTCTGGATGGCAGACAAGCTCAAAAGCAATCAAGGCGAGCAGGCCCGAGCGCTCTGGGCTGCAAAGGGAAAGGAGGCATTCGCTGTGGAACGGGCGATAGATGCGCCCACCATCTCGCAGGAAACGCCGCAGGATCGGGCATGACCGATGGCGGCCGGCGCGGAGACTCCAAATATCGCAGCGCCGCCGCCATCGCGCGGCTTGGCGCCGACCGGAAAGTCACCGTACAGCATCCGTGGCTCCCTGCGCAGATTTTTGTCAGCAATTGCTGTTCAAGGGCAATGTCGATCAGGTTGTTATCCGTGATCATTCGGAACTGGGCGCCAAGGTTGTCACGAAGATCGGGACTACTGACAACGTGCACTTCCAGCCGAAGTTGTGAATCGGCGCTGGGTCCCGACACCGATCGGCACGTCAAGTATTGATCCAATTTGCGGTGGAAGGGTCACTCTCGGGCGCTTATTCACACCGAATTCGACGGCCGTCGCGAGATTCGGTGCGGTCGTGACGTCATCGCCCGCGGACCGTCGCTGCGACGCCCGGCGCATCAGCTCGATCGCCTCCTCGGGTCCGACACCCGGACATAGTCGCGATGAGGTCGTCGATTTCCAGCGCCATCAGAGCATCTGCAGGGACCGAGACGGCGGCAGCGGGAAAGCGGTCGCGCATCGCCCTGTCCTGCAGCACTGGAATGCTGACCGCGGCGAGAATGGCGAACACCCGGCCCACGGTTGTGACGGTCGAGAGCACGCCTCCTGCGGCAGCGGAGCCGAGCAGGGCGGGGGTTTTGGTCGCGCGGCCGCGCCCATCGCGCCGATCGTGGCAGTGCTGGACACCAAACCGGAAGCGAACTCGGCAATCGGAAGACCGGCGTACGCGCCGAGCAAACGTATCGAAATGTGTCCGGCAGCGCCGCCCATCCCTGACCTCGTCCTCTAACAATACGGAGCGCACAAAGGCAAGCAGTTTGGAGCGAGCCGCGAGAAGCACAGTGAGTGCACCGCAGATACCGGCAGCCAGGCCCCGGACGCTGCATGGCGAGGCCGCCGAGGAGAACCGTCAGCACGAGCGCGACTTCGGATGTAAGCCCCGGGATCGTCACTGCGGAAGCGAAAATACGCGATCGCTGTCAGCGCGATCATTCCGGCCGTGACGAGTGCAAGCAGTCCTGTGCCGCCCACGATGAAGCTTATGGCGCCGGCAAGCGAGGCTAGGGCAAACGTCCGCAGGCCGGTGGGCCCTCGCGTCACGCCTTCGCCCTTGCGGCGCTCGCGCTCGAGCCGACCAAGAGCCCGATCCCGAGTGCGACGGCGATCCTTGCGACGACAGGATCGAATCCCAGTATAGCAGGATCGAACAGTGACATGCGCCAATGTCCTCGGACGGGTGGTATGCGCGAGCGAGCCCTAACCGGCGCTCCAGTCCTTCTGCCGACCTTCCGCGCCGGGTTTCAAGCAGTTTTGGGGTCGACAATCACCGGCCTTGGCACCACGTCGCGGTACGCGGAGCAGTATCAAGGCACCGACCGCAGCGACGTGGAGGACGTGCGCGAGGCGCGGCAAGCTCCTGGCGGCTCAAAGGCCACGCTCTGCACGCTACGCGACACGGTTCTAAGTAAGCGTGCAAGGCACGGGCGAATGCGTCGATAAATGTTCGAAGTCGCGACGAGCGCTCAAGTGCATGACCTCTACGCATTCGGCGTTCAGACGCTCGTTGTCGGCGAGCCTTTCCGCCAAGACCAGCGCTTGAGACAGTCCGTCACACCGAGGCGCTCACTGGGCACATCAAAACCATTCCGCGCCTTGCTCGATGGCGACACCAAGCTGCCGGCAACCAGTCCGGCGCCGGTTGCGCGCCACTTCCCGAAACGCGGAAGTTTATTGCGGTCCGGAACAGAGAGGAAATTCAGCGGGATGGTGGACGCACAAGGGATCGAACCTTGGACCTCTCCGGTGTAATGGGTCCCCCAAGGGGGGTGGTGTGGCGATTTTTTCAGAACCGATTGCCCGGCGAAGATAACTTCCGTGTAGCGCCTTTGATCACGATTTAGGCGAAGCAAGCTTCGCAGGCCAAGCAACCTCTACGGCAAAAATCCCTGCAAGAACCGCGCTTTTCGCGATTGGCACACTCGTTGCTGTTGGAGCTTCGAGGGCGACCGCACCTAAACGGCTTGCGCGTCCCTGCATCCGACTGGTCAACCCGTGGGAGGACGAAATGCAAAACCCGCTCAGCGAATACAACCCGGAAATGGAAATCTTCGAATCCGAGTTCGAGTGGACCGGAGAGGCCTCGGGCGAAGTACTCGGCGAGGGCGAAATCATGGAACTCGCGGCCGAACTGCTCGAAGTGAGGGACGAGCAGGAGCTCGATCGCTTCCTCGGTGACGTGTTCAAGAAGGTCAAGGCGTTCGCGGGTTCGTCGGCCGGCAAGGCGATCGGCGGCATGCTGAAGGGCGTATTGAAGAAGGCGCTGCCGGTTGCAGGAGCTGCCGCCGGTACATTTTTCGGAGGCCCCGTGGGCGCCACCATCGGCGGCAAGCTCGGCTCGATGGCCAGCAACCTGTTCGAGATGGAGCTGGAAGGATTGAGCCAGGAAGACCGCGAGTTCGAAGCCGCCAAACAATTCGTGCGCTTTGCCAGCGACGCGGTGAAGAACGCGACCACCGCGCCGGGCGGCAACCCGGTTGCGATCGCGCGTGCCGCCATCGCGGAAGCGGCGCAGCGGCATGCACCGGGGCTGCTGAACGGCTCGTCAATGTCCTCGATGCCATCGATGTCGTCGCAATATGGCGGGACCGGCCGTCCCCGCAGCGGCCGCTGGCGCCGTATCGGCCCGAATAAGATCCTTGTCGAAAATTGCTAGCGGCTCCGCCGTGGCAACATTCGGCGACGCGCGGGAACACCAAGCATGGAGGAACATCATGCATGACATCGATCGTACCCAGCTCGAAGCCAATATGGGATTCGGCGAATTCGAGCAATCCGAATTCACCGGCGAGCTGCAAGAGGTTTTCAATGAAAGCGAGCAGATGGAGCTTGCCGCCGAACTGCTTGAGGTCCGGGACGAACAGGAACTGAACTATTTTCTCGGCGACTTCATCCGGAAAGCAGGCGGCGTGCTCGGTGCGGCGATCCACTCGCCGCTCGGGCAGCAGCTCGGCGGCATCCTGAAAACCGCCGCCAGAAACGCGGCGCTGCAGGCCGTGCCGGTGGTCAGCGACGCCATAGGCTCGCGGATCGGCGGCAATTTGGGATCGTCGGTCGCCAAGGGGCTGACCGCGTTCGGGACCAGCGCGCTCGGCCAGGAGTATGAGGGATTCAACCAGGAAGACCGCGAATTCGAAGGGGCGAAGCAGTTCGTTCAGCTCGCCGCGGACACTGTGAAGCACGCGCTTGCCGCGCCGTCAGGTGCAGATCCACGGGCCGTGGCCCGCTCCGCGATCGTCAAGGCCGCGCAAACAATAGCGCCGGGCTTGCTGCGGTCGGAAGGCGGCGCAATCGCCGCGCCGCAATACGGCGCTACCCGCCAGAGCGGCTTCTGGTACCGCCGCGGCAGCAAGATCATCCTGCAAGGCGCGTGAGCAACCGATGGCACTCGATTCCCACACACGAGCGATGCTGCTGCACGAGACGCGCTCCCTCGCAGTACGGCTGGCGATGGTCAAGCCGTTCGCGTTGCAGGAAACGATGCTGCCGGCCGCGGCGCTGCTCCCGATGGCGCAATCGGCGATCGACCGCTTTCTGGTGATCGGGCGCCGTCAACTCCGTCACCTGTTGCACGATTTCCTGCGCTGGCTGCAACAGTCCGCCAGCGATCGCGCAACCCCGGAAGAAGCGCAGCGCCGTTTCACCATGCTGCGCCTGCGGTTCAATGTCGTGCTGACCCAGTTCGACTTGTTTTCGGACGTCATCACCCAGCGCAGCGAGAACGCGACTGGCGTGTGGCTGGGCGGCCTCGACGTCGTCTCCGCGGACGCGCTGGAACTGCCGGGCTATTACCAGGCGCCGCCGATCATCTGTTATCTCGATCGCGACATTGGTGCGGCGATCCGGCGCGCGCGCACGCGGCTGCCGGGCGGCGGCGAAAATCCGGTCGCCATCGTTCGCGTGCCGCGCGAACGCATGGTCGGCGCCGGCGTCGCATCGTCGCTGGTGCATGAAGTCGGGCACCAGGCGGCGGCTTTGCTCGATCTCGTCAATTCGCTGCGGCCGGTGCTGAAAGCCTTGCAGCGTGGTTCCGCCGCGAGCCGCAAGCCGTGGGAGCTGTGGGAGCGCTGGATTTCGGAAGTCGTCGCCGATTTCTGGTCGGTGGCGCGAGTCGGCATCGTCTCCACCATTGGATTGATGGGCGTGGTCAGCCTCCCGAAGCCGTTCGTGTTCCGCCTCAACGTCGACGATCCGCATCCGATGCCATGGCTTCGCGTCAAACTCAGCGCCGCGATCGGCGAGGCGCTGTATCCGCATCCACAATGGCGGCGGCTCAGCGCGCTGTGGGAAACCTATTACCCTCCCGTTGGATTGCCGGCGCGGACACAGGACGTGCTCGTTCAACTGCTGGAGAGCATGCCGGCCTTCGTGGCGCTGCTGGTCAATCACCGCCCCAAGGCATTGCGCGGGCGTTCGCTGATGGAAGTGATGGATATCACGCCACGGCAGCCGGCGCGGCTTGCCGCGCTGTACCGGCAGTGGGGCTCCAATCCTTCGGACATGTACCGCGCGTCTCCGGTGCTGGTCTTTGCCGTGATCGGCCAGGCCCGCGCCGACGGCAACATCAGCCCTGAAGACGAGAGTGCGCTGCTGTCCAAGCTACTCACTTACTGGGCGCTCCGCGCCACCGTGAACATGTCGGAACTTTGTGCAGCAGCACCGGCGGCCCGCAAGGCTGCGGCGTAACGATCAACGATGGAGGATAAAATGGCGACTTCGAATCTCAGGCTCACGCTTACCCTCGATCACTATGTGATCGTGCAATCCGCCGATGTCACGGTAACGGTAATGCTGTCGAGGACGGTGGAGGAATTGAAGGCCGAAGGGATCGATCTCCATTTCGCCGTCGACGGTAGAATCACCAGAGAGACGAGTGACCGCAAGGTCGTGACAGCCACTTGGAAACCCACCTTGACTGGAAACGCACCCGGTAAGGCTTCCATCACCGCCAGTTTGAGATCCGCCGGCAACGAACTGGCGTCGCACGGTGCTAAGGTGACGGTGCTGCCCAGAGTATCTATAGATGCGAAGATAAACCCTCTAAAAATGCAAGAGGGTGGTTTAGTCCGGCTCGAGGCCGCGGTAGCAAGGCAGCCGCTGGATTTCGTGGATCTCGACGTCTTCGTGAATTGGGTCATACCCGATGATGCGACGGTTTCTCCGGACGGAAGCGATCGTCTAAGGGCCACGTGGGATACGACGGGCATGGCTCCAGGAATCTATCCGATCAAGGCACAACTGAGCGATCGCAACGGCACTCCTGTTGTTAAGCTCGATGGATATCCGGTCGAGTCCGGGGAAACGGAAGCTGAAATTCTTCTGCGCCCGTTGTCGCGCGGCGACGTGCTGCCGGTTACGCTCAGGCGTACCACGGCGAACCGCACGAAAGACCAGATTCTGTGGTCGCTGGTCCGCGAACGCACCGGCGCGCTGTCGTTCGTGAACGGTGGATACAAGACTTTCGTCGACAAGGTGTTGTGCGATCCGGATTCGGCATCCGATCCGCGGGTGCGGCACCGGCTGGCGCGCCAGGTCAAGGACCTCGGGACCAATTCTTATGGCATGGCTGCCTACGAACTGCTGAAAACGGCCACCGAAGTCTATCTGCTGATCGAGTGCGGCGTGGCGATCGACAAATCCTTCGACGGCCAGGGATTCGACATCGACGCGGAGACGGAGCGGCTCGGCGAACGGGTAACGCCCGCCGAGTTTAGAAACCGGCTGCACCGTTACTTCTCTCACGGCCGGCTTCCTTACCTCGATCGCGTTGTCAATGCGGTATTCCCCGACGGGCGTACTGACGTCGACAGCATCTTCTGTCCCGACGCGCTCAGCTCGCGCGTATCGGCGCCTTGTCTGCTTGAGCTGATCTGGTCCTACTGGCACGAGGAAGGCATGTTGGTGCAGACCATGAACGCCATCAGCCGGCGCTTCCAGAATGTCCGCGGTCCGGGCGATCGCGATCCGCTGGCGCATCTGGAAATCGATCCGCTGCGGCCGCTTAACAACATCCTGTGGGGTTACATCCAGGACGAGCAGAACCTGCTCACGGTGAAGCGGCGGGCCTACGAATACGACCATCATTACGGCCTGACGATTCACGGCAAGGCGGTGCCGCCGCTGCGGCCGGCCGACAGCCGCTCCAAATTCCTGGAGGGTTTCCACAATTTGCTGCACGTCACGTCGATCTTCTATAAAGAGGACAACGACACCACGGTGATCGCCGACGGTTTCCCGCTGCTCAACGCGTTGCGCGAGGTGCACCTGCTGCTGGCGCAAGGCGCGCACAACCAGTTCGGCGACCTGCCGTGGACCGCGCGCGCGGAGATGCTGATGCAGCAGTGGCTGCTGTCGCAGCCGCAGATGCGCGAGTTTCTGCAGAGCCGTCCCATGGTGCCCTACAAGGAGCCGTGGATGGCTCAAGTCGACACCATGAAAACCTTGCAGGGCTGGTCGGACGTCACCGTGACGCACTTCCGCGATCTCGGAACCTATGGTGAGCAAATTCTGTTGACCGTGCGCTACGGCGACTGGATCGACATCAACGACGAGGACTCCGCCAAGAACTGGGCACGCTACTGGCGTCCGGAGATTCAAAGCTACATCCATGCCTATCGTACCGTGACGGGAATCGACCTGACCAATCCCGATACCGTCGATTACACCATGCCGGCCGTGCTGCTGCAGAAGCGGCTGGCGATGCAGCGGGCGCGGTGAGATGCGTGCCCGTGCTCGACTTCACCTCGGCGCTCTATCTCGGTCTGCGTCACCCAAGCCCGTCGCTACGCTCCTGGTCGGAGCTCACGACGGGCAAGCCCGCGGCGCTGGAGTCACCGCCGCTTAGTACTGCCATTGCCGGCAGGTTCGCCGCGTTGGTGGGTTGTGAAAGCGCCGTGCCCATTGCCTCGACGCTGCATTTGTTCTGGGACCTCTTTGGACTGCTCGCAAGTGACTGGGTGAGGATTTACATGGACGAGGGCACCTATGCCATTGCGCGATGGGGCGTTGAACGGGCAGCAGCGCGCGGCGTACCTGTACGCCGGTTTCCGCACCACGACGTCGCGGCGCTCAGCACCCTGATCGGGCAGGATCGCCGCAGCAGCCAGCGTCCCGTCGTCGTCGCCGACGGCTTCTGTCCAATCTGCGGGAATCAAGCGCCGGTGGCCGAATTCTTGCAGTGCGTAGCGCCGCTCGGCGGTCATGTCGTGCTCGACGACACGCAGGCCCTCGGCGTGTTTGGAGAACAGGTCGGCACGCCTTACGGGCGAGGCGGCGGCGGCTCGCTACGATGGCAGGGCGTCAATTCGTCCAATGTCATTGTGGGCAGTTCGCTGGCCAAGGCATTCGGCGTGCCGATGGCGATGCTTGCCGGCAGCGCCGCCATGATCCGGCGCTTCGAACTGCAGAGCGAAACGCGCGTGCATTGCAGTCCACCATCGGTGGCTAGCTTTTATGCAGCCGAGCACGCGCTGGCGCTCAATCGCACCCACGGCGATCGCCTGCGGCGACACCTAGCGCAGCTGGTCCGCCAGTTTCGTGCCGGACTCCGCGCGCTTGGTATCGTGGCGGACGGCGGACTGTTTCCGGTGCAGGCACTGAGGCCGGCCGGCGTGGCCGCGGAGGCTTTGCATGGGCGCCTTCTTCGCTTGGGTATCCGCTCGATCCTGATCCGGCGCTGCCGCGAAATCGGCGCGCGGGTCGCATTCTTGATCACCGTACTGCATCGGCCTTCCGACATCGACCAGGCCGTCGAGGCGATCGGCCGCGCGATGACGTTCGATCCTTTCACCCAAGTGACAGCGAGGGCATCATGACTTCGCATTTCGAGTTTGAAACCATTCCGTGGACTGGTGAACTGACCGAGCTGGAGAGTCCATTCGGCGCGGGCGAAGCCGAGTGGGAATCCGAATATGGGCGTCGCAAACGGCCGCCCATGCGAATGATGCGACGGCCGGCGAAGCGCCTGTACAAGCGTCCAGTTTCAAAACGGCGGCACTGGCCGTATCTCCCGCGCCCGATGCCGCCCGCATTCCCGGTCATCCCGTGGTCGGGCGGAGCGCCAATCAACGCGCCGGTTGACGCGCCAATGGACGAACCACCGGCTGAGCCCGTCATTGACGCGCAGCCGCCGGCAGACGACGGGCAGCCCGCGGACGCCGCGACCGACGCGGCGCCCGATGCAAGCGAGCCGGCCGATCAGGACGCAGCCTCCGAATTCGAAACCTTCGGTTTTGAAACCGAGACTGCAGAGTTCGGGGGGGCCGGAAATGCCGGTGCCGCGGCCCGCCCGGGCGGTACGGTGACGATCGACAAGGTGCCGCTGCTTCGCAAGCACGCCGGTATCGGACCGGATCTTATCCTGACCTGGAACGATCTCAGCGTGGTGTCGGACTCGGTCGACGTGGTGGTCCATTTGCATGGCTATGCGATGTTGGCAGGCACAAAGCTTAACATCGTGCGGGACCTCAAGGTACGCAGCGGCCTCGATTGGTCGGACCCCACGGGCAAAGTCTCCAGGCGCGGCCGAACCCGGCCGACGCTCGCATTGCTGCCGCGCGGGAATTTTGTCGGCGGCCCCAGCGGGCGAGCATACAACTTCCCGGCGCTCACCGCCGGCGGCGGCCTTCAGCTATTGATCGCCTTCGGGCTGCAGCGGCTATCGGCGACGCTCGGTCTCGCCGGCCTGAAGTGCAATCGCCTGATCCTGACCGCGCATTCGGGCGGCGGCGCCCCGCTGATGCGCATCCTCACCACCGTTGATCCGCATGAAGTCCATGTCTTTGACGGACTCTATCAGAGTGCCGATGCTCTGATTCGCTGGGCCGGACGCCGGATCGCCCGCGATCTCAGCGCAGTTGGGCAGGATCCGGCCGGCGTCGCGCAATACATGGCCGAGCGCGGCGGCGCGCTGCGCGTCCTGTATGGCGCCGGCACCGCACCGTATAGCAACACAGTTGCAGCTGCGCTTCGCAAATCGATCCCGGCGGGTTCGCCCCTGCGCAAGTGGTATCGCGTGGAACGCACCGCCACCGCTCATCTGCAAATTCCGCCGATATATGGTTGGCGGCTGCTAGCCAACGCCGCGGCCGATCTGCCGGGCGTGCCTTACGTTCCCAAGTCCATACGTCCGCGTCCCGTCGCGCATGAGATGGCCGGAGAAGTTTCCAGCCGGGCGTTGGAGTGGAACGCGGGCGAAACGGGTGAGTACGAAGTTGCCGCCGCCGGGCCGCCGCCGGCCAGTAGACTGACGTGGCCGGGCGCGTCCGAAGAGCAGCTCGATTTCAAGCGCAAGGTCTATCGGCGGCATGTATCGCAATCGGAGGCGAAACGGCGCTTTGTGCCCAGCGTGCCGAAAGCGGATCTGGGCAACGTCGAATTCGGCCAACAGATGCGCAGAGCCGCGGCTGCCAGTTGCGTGGCGCTGCTAGCGAAGGCGCGAGCCGCGCTTGCCGGCGAAAAGGCGCAAGGTAAGGCCGCTGCGCTGAACGTGAAAGCGTTCGGCGCACGCAGCGGTTATCGCTCGGTCGAAAGGCAGTTCAACGGCTGGCAAGGAGCATTCGGTACCTATTATCGGGATACGCAGGCGCAGCGTGCGAGCCTGCAGGGCGGTGCGCACGGCGAGGCCGCCGTAAAGGTCCTGGCGCAATACGTCGGCCGCCGGCTCGGCGCGCCCGGCTTCAGTCTGCACAACACCGGCCTGGCGATGGACTTCTTTACCAGGGAAGGTACCCTCAGCCTTGGACCCAACACCAGCGCGAAAAGCGTCGCCGCCTGGAAGCGCAGCTGGCTGTTCGATTGGCTCAAGCGCAACGCCGCGGCATATCAGTTCTTCCAGAACACCAACATCGACGAGCCGTGGCACTGGGAATATCGCGGTCCCACCAATCAAGCGGAAAGCGAATGGGCCAGTGAATTTGAGCTCCAGCCCGAGACGTTCGAATACGAATTCAGCCAGGGCGAATTCGAGGCGTGGCAAGCGGAGACAACGCCCGGCTGGGTTTCGAGACTGATCCCGATTCTAAACCGCTATCGCGGCGACATACCCCTCGATTTCCTGATCGGGTGGATCTCCGTCGAATCCGGCGGAAACATCAAGAGCACGACCAGCCTGGATGAGCGCGGATATTTTCAGCTGCATCCGGGAGAGTCGAAGGTACTCAAGGTCGATCACAAGCGCCTCTCGACCGATCCGGCGTATTCCGTCCGGGCCGGCCTCCTGCTGGTGCGGCGTTTGGCCGAGCAGGCGAAGAAGCTCGGCTTCAGCTACGGCAGCGATCTGTTCTGGCATGTCGTCAAGCTTCTGCATTGGCTGCCGGGCGGGGTCAGGGTGATCCTGGACGAGATGCGCCAGCAGAACGTCAAGCCTGCGAACTGGGATGAGTTCAGGGGCTTCGTGACGCGGCGCCGGCCGCAGATTATGGCGCTCATGAAGAAGCGCTTCAAAAAATCCTGGGATCCGCTGCGCGGGCTCGCCAACGTCAACAAGCTGTTCGAACGGGCCGCGTTGCTTGAGGGAGCGCATCACGCGGCTCCAACAGCGACTTCCAGCACGCCCGCTGCGACGGCGACGAGGCCCACGGCCACAGCCGGCCGCAAATACACTGCCAGCCCCCATGAAGTCGTGACCAGGACGACCACGCCGACGCCGCGTCAGGTCGTCGACATGCTGGTCGCGAACTGGAACGCGCTGACCGAAAACGGTGCGCGCACATTGACGGCGCAGTTCATGGCCGAAACGGGCGGAGGCAAGTATTGCTTCAACTGGAATCTCGGCAATGTGAAAGCCGGAGCCAACGAACCGCACATGTATTTGCGCAACGTATGGGAGTGCGCCAGCGCCGCCGGCGCAGCTTCCCAGGTTGCAACAGGCAACGGCCTGGCGCGGATCGCAACCGCCGACGAAATCAAGAAGCACGGCTGGAAATGTCCGGTCGCCACCGTCGTGTTCGAGCCGCCCCACGGGCAATGCCGCTTCCGCGCTTATGCCTCGCTGCAGGACGGCGCGAAGCGATGGCTGGGGCATCACCAGCGCATCGCCGCCAAGGATGCGGGCTATGTCACGGCTCTTAATGCGGGCGATATCGCAGCCGTTGCGCATGCGCTCAAGGTCGCCCGTTATTACACCGCGAGCGAGACGGATTATGCGCGGAACATGACGCGCACCAGGGCGCAAATCGACAAGGCGTTGGGACCGCTTCCGTGACGAGGCTGATATGTCGCCGCTGTCGCCATGCTTTGCATATGCGCGAACCGAGCGCGCGAGGTTCGTGGGCGAACTGAAAGAGTTCGTTCGCTTCCCGTCGGTGAGCGCCGAGCCCGAGCGCGCTTCGGATGTGCGCAAATGCGCCGAATGGCTCGCCGCGCACCTAAGCGCCGCCGGGCTCGAGCATGTGCGGATCGCGCCGACGACTGGCCATCCGTTGGTTTATGCCGATTGGCTGCATGCCACCGGACGTCCAACCTTGCTGATCTACGGCCATTTTGATGTGCAGCCCGTAGATCCTCTGGAAGCGTGGCTGTCGCCGCCATTCGAACCCACCGTGCGCGGCGAGAATCTCCATGGCCGCGGCGCCTCCGACGACAAGGGGCAGATGTTCGCCCATGTGAAGGCGATGGAGAGCGTGTTGCACACCGCCGGCGCGCTGCCCGTCAACGTAAAATGCCTGTTCGAGGGCGAGGAGGAAATCGGCAGCCCGCATCTGCCGGAGCTCCTGCAGCGTCACGCCGGCGCACTCGCAGCCGACGTCGCCGTGCTGTCCGACAGCCGGATGCTGGGCCCGGATCGGCCTGTCCTCACCGAGTCGCTGCGCGGCGGGCTCAGCATCGAGCTGGAGGTCCGCGGACAGGGACACGATCTTCATTCCGGCAATTTCGGCGGAGCCGTGCACAATCCACTGCAGGCGCTGTGCGAGATTCTTGCCAGGCTGCACGACGCTGGCGGACGTATCGCCATTCCGGGCTTCTTTGATCGCGTGCACGCGTTGACCGAGCGCGAACGCGCTTATATGCGGCGGTTCGGACCGTCGGACGCCGCGATCCTTGCCGATGCCTCCGTTCAACGGGGCTGGGGCGAGGCGGGCTATACGCTCTACGAACGGACCACGATCCGGCCGGCGTTGACCATCAATGGCCTGACCGGCGGCTATCAAGGCCACGGAACCAAGGCGGTGATCCCGACCCACGCCTCGGCAAAACTCAATTTTCGACTGGTGCCCGACCAGGATCCGAAAGAGATTGATCGGCTGTTCCGGGCGCAGATTGCGAGGATCGCTCCTGCGACGATGCGGGTCGCGATACGGACCGACCTCACCGCCAAGCCCGCCATTACGGAGCGCGGCCATCCGATCGTCACCGCCGCCGCGGCCGCCTACCAAAAGGGATTTGGCGCAGCACCGGTATTCGTGCGTTCGGGAGGCACGATTCCGGTGGTGAATCTGTTTCAGGAGTTGCTCGGCGTTCCGACCGCGCTGATGGGATTTGCGCTTCCCGACGACGGCTTGCATGCGCCCAACGAAAAGTTTCATCTGCCGACGTTCTTCAAGGCCATCGCGACCAGCATCCATTTCCTGACCGAGGTCGCTCGCCTCGGCCCGCCGGCGTTGCGACGTCCAACAAGCCAGCTTTCGTTGCCGCAGCCAAGCGCTCACGGATAGGGAGGCGCGCGGCCATGATCATTGACTGTCATTGTCACGCCGGAAAGGGCGACGGGTTGACCGGTCCCTGGGATACTGCGGCGCCGCTGGAAAAATACCTGCGCTGGGCCGCAGCGGCCGGCATCGACCGCACCGCAATCTTCGCCGCGTTTCACTCCGACTATGCCCTCGCCAATCGGGAAGTTGCGCGCATCGTTGCGAGCCGGCCCAATCGTTTCTACGGACTGGCCTTTGTCCACGCCGCCAGAGACCGCGGCCGTATCCGCGACATGGTGCAGGTTGCCGTCGAGCAATACGGATTCGTCGGCATCAAGGTGCATCGCTACGACGCGCGGCTGTCGCGCGAGATCTGCGAGGCCGCACGCGCATTCGCGGTACCGGTGCTCTATGACCCGATCGGCGAAGTTTCGATCGTGGAGCTGATCGCCGCCGAGTATCCGGATGTGGCCTTCATCATCCCGCACATGGGAAGCTTCTCCGACGACTGGCGCGCGCAGCACAGCCTGATCGACTATTTGGTGCGCCATCCCAACATCTACACCGACACATCCGGCGTCCGCCGCTTCGAATTGCTAGAGCAGGCGGTGCAGCGCGCGGGGCCACGGAAGATTCTGTTCGGATCGGACGGGCCGTGGCTGCATCCCGGCTTAGAGCTGGAGAAAGTCCGCTTGCTGGGCCTGTCGCCGGCGGACGAGCGACGGGTGCTCGGAGGCAATTTCCAGTGGCTGATCTCGAGGCGGCGGGCGCAGCCGCCTGCGCTTTCGGAAGCGCGCGGCGACTACGCGCCACAGAGAGAGGCCGTGCCAATGTACAGGGAATACCGCGATCCTTGGCACGCCGATCAATCCGGCGCCTGATCGCCCCCGCTATTGTGCTGGCGACGTGCCGCGCGGCGCATCTGCAGGGCGCGATCGGTGACGCCGAGCCTGCGGGCTGCGCCCTGCAAATTGCCGTTTTCTTCATGCACCGCGATACGGGCCGCGGTGTCTGCGGCGGCCTGGCTGATTTCCTTCAGCCCGATCCCCAATGACAGGGCCTGGGCGATGGCGCGTTCGAATTCGGGGACGGGCCAGTTTTCTTTCGCGGGCGCACCGGTGGGGTGTTCGTCGTCAGGCAGATCCCCGACCGTGATCGGTCCGGGGCCCACATGCCGGCCACAGATGCGCGCGATCAGTTGGCGCAGGTCGCGAACGTTGCCGGGGTATGCACGGTTGAGCAAATAGTCTCGTACCGGCGCGTCGAAATCCGCGATGGAGCTGCCGCGCTGGAATGTGCGGAGGAAATGGCGCGCCAGGGGCAGAATGTCTTCGCGCCGTTCTTGCAGCGGCGGCATCCGAAAGATCCATCCGCCGATCCGGTGATACAGGTCGTGGCGGAATTGGCCATTCTCGATGCTGTCGCGCAGGTTCCTGTTGGTCGCGGAAACAAGTCTGAATTGGCTGCGCTGCCACGCATTGCTGCCGACGCGCTTATAGGTGCCTTCCTGGACCACGCGCAGCAATTGCGCCTGCAGGGTGAGCGGCAATTCTCCGACCTCATCGAGAAACAGCGTCCCGCCGTCCGCCCCCGCAAATGCGCCGTCGCGCGTACCGATCGCGCCGGTGAACGCGCCGCGCTCGTGGCCAAAAAATTCGCTGCCGGACAGTTCCGGCGCGATCGTGGTGCAGTCGACGATCACGAGCTCATTGTCGGACGCGTGTGGATCGAGCTCGTGGACAAGCCGCCCAACCAATTCCTTGCCGGTGCCGCTTTCCCCGATCAGGAGCACGGCGGCAGTGGTGAAACGCGCGACTTCGACGATCTGCCGTAGCACCAATCGCCATGCCGGGCTTCCGCCGATCAGATTTTCTTGAATGGCCGGCGACTGCAGCAGTCGATCGACCGCGCGCCAGCGGTCGAAGCGCGCCTTGGCCCGCTCGGCCAATTCGGATACCGACGACCACAGAAAAACGTCCGACGCGCCGGCGAGCAGCAGCTGCCAGGCCTGCGTGCTGTCGAGCTGCGTCCCGGCGACCGGGACCGCCAATACTCGCTTCTCCCGGTTGTGGCTGACCTCGCGGACGAATTCGTACAGATCGTCGTCGACGCTGGAAAAACAGATGATCCCTTCATCTGCCGGTGTGTTGAGGTCGAGGGATCGAGTGGCTATTCCATTGCTCGAAAGGCTATCAAGGATGGCTTGCCTCGCCGCCGGGTTCTTTGGCCCGCAGAAATGTATCCAAGGATCCCCCATGAGGCCCCCCAGCATGACTGCGCGGCATGGCCCCCGTTTCGATCCCTCGCATCACCCGGCAAATCGAATAGTGCGATTTCGCTGAAACGTTGTGAGCAGGCGAAGTCATTACACCAAGCAACAAGTACTGCGGTCTACAACCTTAATCCATTGGATGGCTCGGCGGCAACCAGGCGTCCATTGCGTTCTCGTAAAATCGCACATGCCACCCACCTTGGGCTTCGTCTCGGATCGACAGTGGCCCTGACCATACTGTTGCGCAATTGCTTCTTGAGTCCGTGATCATCGCTGGCCGTGTTCGTCCCGGTCGACCGATCCCTCACGGTTTGGAGCTTCGGATCGCGTTGCGCACGTGTATGTCCTGCCACGCTTCAGCATCTGCGCCTCGAGATCGGCGACATGGTTTTCCAATCAGGCGTCTCTCGAGCCCTGAAGCATCGTTCGTCGGCCGCAGCAGCCTCGCGGCGGAACTCAAAGCCTCCGAGCGGCGCGAAAGCTTCTCGCATAATCGCGGGTGCCGTCGAGAATCGAACGACCACCCTCGTCTCCAAGGGTCGGCCCATTATGAGTCTTCCGACTGGAGATGAAGCGATGGTGACCCCCCTCATCAGGCCCCAAGTACATGCCGACGTGATCAAGGCGTGGACCGTCCTTCGTATCGCGATCGAAGAATACAAGATCGCCGATCGCCAGTGGGGATAGGTCAATGACCTGCGCATGCATGTTCTTAATCACGATGACTCCCGGTCCTGACGCGTAGATCTGGTAGGATCGGCGCGGAATCGCCGCTCGACCGGCGGAAGGTCGGTAGCACAGCGGAATGCTGGCACGGCCGAGGCCAGCCGTGTTTTGCCGATAGCCCCAGATCATCCGCATGAAGCCGGAGCAGTCGAGACAGCGGAACTCGTCAGCCTCCGGCGGGTCGACGCGGCCCTCGGCGTAGGTCCGTGTCACGCCCAGATAGTCGTTGAAATCGCTCTCTTCCTGCCGAGCGCCTTTGCTGTCGAGGGGTCCATAATTCGCGTCGCCGGCGATCTGCAGGTCGCCATCGTAGATCGGTGGCGCGCCCCGCAAATACTGCATCGAGATCGCCAGAATATCTGGAAGCCCTGACCGGTTGGCTTCCAAGGCATTGTCTAACCAGGCTCGATCAGTGCTGCCGCTGAATGGCTCGGGCAGGGTCCGAACCCATGTGTCGTGCCGAACCGCAAAGGCGGCAGCTGGTTCAGCGAAAGTCCGTTCCGGCCCGATCAGCCTTACAGTCGAGGCGCCGAAGGTCAGAGTCGCGATCCAATCTGCCTCGGTGGTGACCAACGCGATCAACTCACCAGGATCGCCAGACTCGACCAGCGATTGCCCAAGCGAGGGCATCGGGATCTCACGAATGCTGTCGGCCATTTTGCGCTCCAGTCTCGCCCATTCTTGATGTGATAAACACTCCCCGCGGAATAGTTGGTGGTCTTGTTTGAGCATTTCATCCGAGGCGGCGCTGGTTGGAAGCGCGGGCGCGCTGCGACTTGAGGAAAGCGGCCGTCGCGCCGGGACGAATTCGCCCGTCCCACTCATCGACGCTTCCAGGTGTCTCATCGCCCCTTCGATGTTGGCGGTGATCATAAAGAGCTGTCGTGGCCTGGTCTGTGAACCACATCGCACTCCTCGCATGACTCAGAACTACAATTGTTTGTGACTCGTTCACAGAAGCAGGGGCCATGGCGAAGAGTATTTCGCGCTGCTGGAAGATCATGCATTCGCGACCTTTCGACCATGCCAAGTGCGACCAGTGGGCAGCGCTGCCTGAAATCTACCACCGTCGCCCGTAAATTGCCGGCCGACAGCGACGTATAGAACCCCACAGACAGCCGGCCAGCCTCGCCGCGTCCGTTAGACTTGGCTGACGTAACCAGCGCATCCATCTGTTCGAGAATCGACCGCGCCGCAATCGGGCGGTTATCGGATATGAAATGACATTATAGCGACGAGAGAAAACAGCAACATCGAAGCGCTCATTGATGTCGCAATGACGGTAGACGAGCGCGGTTCCGGATTTCGGAAGGCAAATCGCTGGATCAGGTAGCCCGCAAGTAGCCAAATTGCGACGCCGACGCCGAGTGTTGCGCCGCTAATCGCGGCTTCCACAATCTCGTTCATAGAGCAAGTCCATCAATGATTTCGCCGGATGACATCCAGTGATGAAAGCCCGATTGGAGCTTGCCTGCGGATCGCTGTCGGTTCGATTTGTAACCGTCGGGCAGGATGTCCCCCGAATTTCGTCAACTGGTGCGCCAGTGCATCACTCCGGCAGCGCGCCGATGCATCAGCGGGCCCAGAACCCGCGCGTTGAAACTAACAAAGGTTATATCGGCGGCAGGTAGGGCAGGTTATCCGGGGGTCATAGCTCGCAAGCCCATCATGATGGTCTCCGCACCGCTACGCGGTTTGACAAGACGGCGATTTGTCCTGTTAAAAGCATTTTAGTTTGACGTGAAAGCGAACGCGTCCAACCTTGCCCGGCTGGAAGAGCATTTCACATCGGACGATGAAGCCATCCAACACAGCAGAGACCTAGCCGCGCGGTTTCGGCAACAACCAACCGGGCCTTGCGATCTCGGTCCTCGAAAAATCAGGCCGCGAGATATATAGCGAAGATGTTTATCCCACGAGCAAGCAAGAGGTAGCGTGGTCAGGCGGCATCCGACCGAGGGCGCCGCGCCCATGCGTTACTGCGAGGTCGCCGCTACCAGAGGCCAAGCAGGATGATGCCGCATCAGCGAGCTACTCACGGTCAGCCCTGACGAAGCGGAAGCCACGGCCAGCATCCAAATTCTCGGCAATCAGTGTCAGCCAGTAGGCCTCGGGCTGTTCCGGCCATAGGACTGTTTCCGCCGCGGTGAAATCTGCCTCGCTATTACCTTGCGCCAAATGGCGTTGCAGCGCCATGGCCCCGCATCGCGTCCGTGTCGGTGCTCGACGCCGATGTTGAAACGCTTCATGGCTCCCTCCAGCCGGCAGCCAGCCGTTTGAAAACCGATGGCCGCGGGGCGTGGCAACAGCGGTGCGGTGGGTTTTCGGTGCAGTGACATCAACGCCAAGCAGCAAAGACCCCGCCGAAGCGGGGCCGCTGGTGATGAAACCGCGCTGGTGCTGAAAGTCCGAATAGGCCTGATCCGCGACTCGCTGTCGGTTCGGTTTCGTACCGCCGCTCCGGGCTGTCCTCCGAATTTCGTCAGATGTTGCGCACGCGCATCATCCCAGATCGTCTTGATCTAGATCAACGAGTCCAAGGGACGACGGGGGCTTCGCTATAATTCCAACGCGTCCATTGATGCGGCACGCCAGCCCGCCGCGTTCGATACATCATTTGGCAGAAGCCGCGCCGGGTTCGCCTTGCGCAACCTCGCGAGGCATTTTGCGGCGCGCGAAGTGAACCGTCCTACGGTCGTCGCCGCGACGCCGCTTCCTTCCGATACGAAGCCTCGACCGCGTTGCGATTTCAGTTTTGTGCGATCAGCGGATCAATCGAGACCTTGCTCACCAGGGGCGTTGCGCCAGTGCCCGTAACACCCACGTAACCGCATTGCCACACCAGCGAAAACCCGTTCCTTTGCGTTCACTTACTTGCAGACGAGTTGGAAGGAAGGGTAGCTTGTCTTGGCGGCGCGGCGAATGCGGACCCGTCGAGGGATTGCGGTGTTTCCAAAACCTCGAACGGGTCCGCCCGCACGGCTCGCACCTCGTTCCGGTTCAATGCCCGCAGCACCGGGTTACGAAACCAGCGGCAATGCCATGGCTGCAATTCGCCAGCCAGCCAACGCGCGGCCTCCGGTGACCAAACCAGGTCGCCATCACACGGACGCGGGGGACGCGTGATTGTGAGGTGGAGAAGCTTCCACTGCCGGACGCCCCGCGATAGCCCGGGTAAGTTCGGCGCCAAACAGGAATATCTGAGCGCAGTAATAGGCCCATAGCAAAACGAGCACGAGCGCGCCTGCAGCTCCATAGCCTGAACTGGCTGCCGTCGTGCCGAGATACCAGCCAATTAGTGATTTGCCGACCGTGAACAGCACTGCGGTGATAAGAGCGCCGATGCCTACCTCGCGCCAGCTGATGGGCGTGTCAGGCAAGACTTTGAAAATTGCGGCAAATAGAAGCGTGAAGAGCCCAAGGGAAATGAGAGTATTTAGTGCCGCGAGGAGCAGCGGCGCGAACGATGTCAGGCTATCGAGATAGGAGCCAAGCGCCGCAAGCGCGGTGCTCGCAGCCAACGACACGACGAGCAAAAAGCCGAGAGCGGCAACCAGCCCGAGACTGGCTGCACGGGCCCGCAACATCAGGAGGACGGGCTGATCTGGAGCTTTGACCTGCCAAGCCTGGTTCAAACCTGTCTGCATCTCGCTGAAGACCCCGGAGGCGGTGACCAGAACCGCCACCGCTCCAAGGACCGAGGCCGTCGCTCCGGATTTTTTATCGCTTGAACTCGCAAGCATGGTCTGTATGAGCTCGCCGCCCTGTTCACCGAACAGACCACCCAGCTGCTGCACTAAACTCCCGCGCACGGCATCTGGACCGAAGACGATGCCGGCCACGGCGACGACGATGAGCAGAACAGGCGCAAGTGAGGTCACGACGTAGAAAGCGATGGCGGCGCCTCGACTGAGAGCACCGTGCGCGATGTATCCCTCCACAGCACTTTTCAGGATGATCCACACCGCCAGCGTCCCTTCCAAATCTTCAACCGTGGCACTTCGGCTTCAATCGATTTACCCGATGCCAATGCCCCGGGGGGAGTCGGGTTCCTCGGGACGGCTATTCACTGCATGCCATCTGCACGGTGGGAGGAGTGGAGTGAGCCGGCGATTTCTTTCTGAAATTTGAGAACCTGTGCGATTTACCTTTCCCAAGCTGGGGTGACGGTCAGGAGCGGAGAACCGCAACTTCTCCAAAAAAGGCGGCCGATTGCCCCATGAGGTAACGGGCGGCCCGCGCCGTACGGCTTGGGGCCGCAATCGGGCGCCAAACCAACGACGACCCCAGCCAGCCGCTTGCTCCTCAAGTGAGGTCGGCGACCAACAGCGCTCAACGAGTGAACGCCGGAGGAGTTGCTCAGAAGTCTGAAAGGTGGGGCCGCCAGATATTGGACGGGTATCCTCGGCTGACGGCCCCTGCCGGCCGCGACAGCTGGGTGAGCACACGACCGACATGCAGCAACGTAGTGAGGGCTAACCCTGTTCCTAATACGATGTTCTAGGAACCGTGGCGGCTAGGCACGTTGACGCACGAGCATTGTTCGCTCCAAGGCGACGAACCACACTAAGGGCCCCGCACCTTTCCCCAGGCTCGGGGCCGTTTTTATGAGTTGACCTCACTGCTCGTTCTGAGGGTGAAGATCCCACTTTTTGGCCTCCAAATCCGCGATTAAATCTGCAATGCCATCGAGCGTTTGCTGATCCGATATCCCCAACGCGAGAGTTCTCAAGCGCTCAATCTTTCGGCCGATCTCTATGCACTCGTCGCACATGAAGTGCCCGCATTTGCGCGAGGGTCAATGTTCATGAACTGCCTTATGACTGCTTTGTTTCACCGGACGGGCACGAAGGGCCGCCGCTGGGTTAAGTCAGCGATGGGCGAGTCGGCCAACTTTGAGTATGAAATTCTAGAGTGAAGGAGGCGCCCACTGGGGCCTTCAATGGAGCTTGCGGCGGAGTTGTCACTCCAGGTTGCTAGCAGGCGGGTCGGGGATGCCGAGCAGATCAGTGTCGGAGGCGGTCTATTTGGACTCTGAAATTGACCTGTAGCACCGGGCCAGTGTCGTCACGGACCTCGATTGCCATGTGGTGATCTGCGCCGCCGTGAGGTTTTCGGGCCGCATCCTTCGCCATCTCTGCCAGCGAACGGACAGCTTCCTCTTGAACGCGGTGCATGGAGGGAAGGTCCATGCCTTCGTCGTCTGTGGTGATCTCACCAGAATCCAGGAAATCAAAAAAGTAGCGGGCCATGGCAACCTCAAAGTTCTCCTATTCAACGAGTTTGAGCCCGAACGTTGCTAACCGCCAATTGTAGTTAACGAAAACCCGGCACACCGGCCGGGGCAATTCGAAGTAATATTTGGTGCTGAACATCGACAATGAAGCGCGTAGAAATCAGCACGTCTGTTCAAAAGTGAACGTATTAGGGGCGTATAAATACTGCCCCTAAGGCCCGCGGCTCCGCGCCTTACGCCGATCAAGCTACCAAAGTAAGAGCAAGAGCCGCATCAGGTGGCGATTTCGCGAGAATCTTAAATGAGCCGCAAAGCTGCACGCTTTACCCAAGCCGATGTCGCACGGGACTTGCGCGCTGCAATACAAGCTGGCGCAGCGCCGTCCTGATTATGCCAGATGGCTCGATCCGGATCGAATTCGTTCCGACACCACCGCAGGCGCCGGCGGAAGAAGAGCCTTCGAGGGCACAGTTCAATTCCCGCATCCGGCAGAAGCCGCCACTACGGCCCGGCATGGCGGCTCTTCGAATAACAGTAGTTCAAGCGACAATCTAAAGCGCGGCGCTGAAAGTTTGGTGTTCTGGAGCACCAAGTTGCGCTTGACCTTCGACCTGGTCTCCGCGGCGCGGCCGTAACTGGAGTAAACGAATTGATGCAGGATGAAATTGTCAGGTTTGCCTACCACGAGTTTTGACCACGACCAGCTCATCTCGGTATGGCAATGCGCACAGATCGGGGGCTCCATCTGCCCAGCGACCTTTTGATGGTATTCATCGCTCTGGTGAACGCGGTTGCGTCCCGGCAAAGGTGCAATACGCACGAGGTGTCCATTGAAGACGATGCGAACCACATCGAGTGTGTCCGAGAAGCCGGTCCCATTGCTGAAAACCCGTCCGAAAACGCCGTACCGTTAATCCACCTCGAAATCTTCGGCGGCTGGCAGAGGGAACCTCCCTCGGTGTTGCTGCGTTCAGGCCTTCATGACAAACGACGATGCCATACCGTCGATCGAAAGCGCCGAACAACGACTCGACCACGCCGTGGATGCGATCCGCAACATGTCCCAAGACCGCGCCGACGAGGTCGCTCCGCGTTCGACATGGTTCGACCAGATAAGCGCGGCAACGCGCGAAGCGCCCGTCCAGTCGCTGGTAGTGGCGTTCTTGATTGGCGTCCTACTCGCGCGTCGATGATGCCGACTGGCGAGCCGAGCAGGAACGAACTCCTCCGCCGCGCGGAGCTGATCATGGCAACACGGACGTGAAGCACCGGACAGCACGTCTAAGGGCTTGCTGCGGGCGAGCTCCTTCAAAGGCTTGTCGACAGGAACAGAGCGGGCATAACAGCGTTTCCTGTTCATGACCCGGCTGCTTGTAGACCTGATCGAAAACTCCTTTCGGATTGCCTGGGACTACCTTCAGGCGTGAACTGGGCAACGTGGAAGTTGCTACCGGTCACCTGCTTGATACGATCGAGGTTATGATGAAACACGGCGAGCGCCGCCGCCTGATTCTTTCCAACAAGGCCATCGCGTCCTATCAGCGGCTTCGAGCGGAGCAGAGGCTGTGCCTAGCCTCGTAGGAACAGGGCGTTTCTGATCGCGTTTTCCTCTTCGGAGGTGAGCGATGGGCAATCTTGCCAAGCGAGATCAGCCCGACCGTGACAGAATCAACACGCGAGGACTTTGAGGTCAAATACTGGACTAAGGAGCTCGGCGTGTCGAAGGAGGAATTGCAGAAGGCGGTTTAATAAGGTTGGGAATTCTGCCGCCGCTGTCCGCAAGGAATTGCGGCGTAACTGGAGGCGCGCGGCATCTCGCAATTTTTGGAGCGAGGTCGGCGCGCCTGTCGCATGATAATCCTCATTACCCAATCCGCTTCGGAATTGGTTGGGTGTGTAAAGGCGACCCGCTCGAGCGAGCCGCAACCTGGTTGGATAGCGAACTGCACACCCTCACGATCCCTACGCAAACAGTTCGCTGCGGAGCGTGTCACGGCGGTGGGTTCGACCGATTGGGACCAAGCGATATTGATCTATGCCTGCGGGCGCGATTGGTCGCGTACGCCGGCCCGCGTCGGGCACGACCAGTTGCCGCGCACCTGGCGAAGCACGGCATCAACGCGGAAAGCGGAGAAAAAATCCGGAAGGTACGGGTGACTAACGCCGCGTGCAAAGACCAAGCAACGTTTCGGCATTGCACGTTTTTCCCGAAACTCGGGAACTTTGCCCGTGCCAGCAAATTGTCGGTTGAGAAGTGGGGCAAGTACAAGGGAGCGAGCTAATGAACGGACTTATATACCTCGTCGGTCTCGTCGTAGTGATTCTGGCAGTTCTTTCCTTCTTCGGCCTTCGCTAACGCCATGGAAATGTCGATGGAAAACATTCCGCCAGCGGCCCGGACCGATACTACCTTAATGGCCCGAAACGATAATGGCTGGCGCTTCTTGGAGTGGTCGCCAATTGTGCTCGGCGCGTTCGCAGCGACCGCGCTATCTTCGGTCCTGCTTGGTTTTGGGGTCACGGTAGGTCTTGGCATCTCGTCGACCGCGCCTACCTGGCGCGATGCGTCCGCGGCGCTCGCAATCCTGTCCGGTCTCTACTTGATTCTGCAGGCTATCATTAGCTTCGGGTTTGGCGGATACCTCGCCGGCCGCCTCAAAGCTGCGGCCGGCGGGAGGCCAACTGAGGTTGAGGACACCGAACGGACCGATGGTGTTCACGGTCTGGGTGCCTGGGCCCTGGCGGTGGTCATGGGCGCGATCCTCGCAACGCTTATCGGCGCAGCCACCGTAAGCCGGACATCCCCAGTGCGCAGCGCCTCGCAAGCAAGTGCGGCGGAGCCGCTGCTAAGCTATGAGCTCGACAGGCTGTTTCGTGCCAGCCGCCGCTCGCCCAACTTAGATCTCACCGCCGAACGGGCCGAAGCCGGCCGCATCCTCCTCACTACCTCAAGTCATAGCGGTGTAACCTCGGACGATCGCACTTATCTCATTCAGCAGGTGGGTGCGCTGACAGGTCTGTCGCCGGCGGATTCGGAGCGTCGGGTCGATAACGTGCTCGCCAGTGCCAAAACGGCAATTGCGAGGTCACGGCGCAGCAGCATTATAGTCGCGTTTTCTATCGCCACAGCCGTGTTGCTCGGCGCTGTGGCGGCATGGGCCGCCGCGTGTGCAGGTGGACGGCACCGGGACGGTGCGCCCATGCCGGACTGGATGGTGCGGTCGGATAGGTTGAGTCGGCACGAGCGCGTATTGCCGTAGAAGCTGCGCATCATAACGCGAGCCGCTGGAACGCTCCAGCGGCGTCGTTTTGTCGTTGATACTGTAGATGTGCACAGAAATGCGCGTCCGATGCAGAAATCGAAGCGGCCGTTCGGAATGCGATCAAGCTTCGCCCCTCTCCCTGATGCCTGACAAGCCGGTAGTAATCGCGGCGCCGACTGCTTCAACCGGAGTTACGTCACGTCGACCAATCCCGCGTCTGCCGGCGCCAGCGTCCGAGCCTTCATGAAGTCAGTCCGAATGATGGCCGAAATCCAGGAGGCTCAGGTCCGCATCCTGTAAGCCTCGTTTGCTCGCAAGCGGGAAACGGTTGCCGACGCCGTTGGCAAGGTTGCTGAGAAATCCAAAGCCAGGCGATGATTTCTTATCTATCATGGGACAGTTGCCAATGACCTTGGGTAAGCGTCCCTATCGGTGCTCGGCCTGATGCGATCACCGGAAATGAAGCTGATCGACGTCCATGTGGTCAAGGTTCGCGCCGCGCTAAAGAACTCGGCAACGACGTTCGGACCGAATGGAGCGCGGGCGGTTGGGCGCTTGCCCATGCGGATAAGCTGAAGCTGCGAGGCCTGATGGCGGGCGAGGGCGATGTTCTATTTCTCGCGTCTCGGCAAATGCTCAGCGCCTAGTTCCTGCAATTTGAAACGTTTCCGAAACGGAAGATGAAACGATAATAAACACAAATGGTGTCGCCGAACTATTGCGGCTGTCTCTGCTCCAGGTCTGCTCGGGAACAAGCCGGGATGAGCGGCATTTCCTGGTAGCGGCGATCGCAATTTGAAGCTCTAGCTAATTCTGCGCCGTTCCATCTGAACCGGGAGTGACCCGTCTCGCGAACGCTCCGAAGGCACGACGGAGAAAAGTTGGGCCGTGCCTGCTCAGAACAGTCCTTGCTCGCGCGGTCGGCTCTGACGGACTGGGTCGTTACTTTCTCTGCACAGAGTCAGAAGAAGAGAACTCGCGATAGCAGATAAAAAGCGTTTGCTCACCTGCAGGTTTTGAAAATTGCCGCACTAAAAGCAAAAGCCCTGCCGAGGCTGGCTCGGCAGGGTACACGCAGAAAGTCGATGGACGCGCAAAGCGGCACCCTTGGTGGTCCATCGAGGACTGCGATCTCGTCGCTGATCGAAAGATCAGTTTTCCGTGCAAACCTTCATCGTCTTCATGCCGGTTTCCGCCTCGGTCCGGGTCTTGAACACGCCGTTATCGACGATGGTCGTTGTGGTGGTCGGCTTTTTATCGACGATGGTGCATTTTTTTGTAGTTGCATCCCTCACGACATAGTATTCGCTCGTGACAGCCGTCTGCGCAAAAGCCGAAGAGGCGGTGAAAGCGACGATGGCGCTCGAAAGCAGAAATTTCTTCATCAGCGTTTCCTCAAGTTGATTTATCACCTGCGTAAACGTGAACGATTGCCACTTGTTCCCGATAATGCTCGCGTCGATTTCGCCATCCTGCTCAATTGCTGGTTTTGACATGCCTCCTCATGTGCAGAATCGCGAAATAGCAGCTCTGGCAAACCGCCTAGGCCGAACTGCGACCTGCCATCGTTTCCCGTAGCGATGCCCTTTGTAGAATTCGCTCGTTGCCATGCCGATCTATCGCCTGCTGCAAACCATGCCTATGGGACCCGAAGAAATCAGCCGCTTAGCGGCGGCTTACGAGCTTTGCAGGGCTTTGGTTTGGTTGACCACACGATGTCAGCCATACGCTCGGTTTGACCATGCTGGCGCGTGCGGGACGATCTACCAGAAGGATGCTTCAGCTAACTGTTACGCGTCGGCGTCCGGCCGCAAATCAGTCGCGGTAGTACCGATTCCTTGGGGCTTACCGGGTCGAGCCCGGCCGTCGCAGCCGGACTTGTGGCAGACGCGGCTACATTCAGGGAATCAGCCCCCAGTGCCATCATCATCTTCCAAGGCAGCATAAGCACATCGGCCCAGAACACGAAAGCCTGCATAGGCCAAAACGCTGGGTGCATGTACTTCCCTCTTTTCACTGCAATGCACGGCAGGCCAAGGTGTTCCATGTCCGGAAGATTATCTCCGACTTTGGATTTGAAGCCGACATCGCCATCAGAGGGACCGACGCGGAAGTCAGCGCCGATCTTGCTTCGAGATTCGTATGCCGATCTGATCGATGCGCGTCCCGTAATCACGCACATCCTTGAAAGCGCCGTTCAATGGCTAGAGGAAGGCAAGCCGCCGCCTCCACTAACGCGAAGAACTGCTCGAGCAGCCGCTGATCTGGTTTCGCATCGGAACTGGCAAGGAACTGGTATCGTGTCTCAACGTTTTTGTGAAATGCCGCGAAAATCTGTCACGATCGAAATTATCGAGGAGGAAGACGAACGCTTCCTGCTCAAGACCTACGCTGACGGAACGGAGGAGCGGCATCCGATCGTGAAAGAACCAAAGAAGAATAAACGCCTGTCGGCTAAGATTGCTTGGTATTGGGATTTGAAGACTGGGCGGAGAAAGTTCTATTGATTTTTGAACCGGAGTGTCGTCGCTTATGCCGCCCAGCGCCTCGTTCTGCCGAACCGCGAGCACGTCATTGCGCTTGAGCCTCTGAGGAAAACGCCGCTACGCTATCCACAAGATCTGCGCCGCAGAGGAGCACTTCGACGGCATCCAGGATGCAAAGTCACCAACATATGCTCGATCTCGCCAAGCACATCGTCAATCTGAAGGCGGAGCACTTCTAGCCGGGCAAATTCGAAGACCAGTACGAAACTGCCCTAGTTCATCAATCAGAAGCGCGCCGGCAAAACCCATTGCCGCGAAAGAGCGTCCCCGGCGCGACGCCGTGGACCTGATGGATGCGCTGTGCAAAAGCATCGGCGCCGCCGAGCCAGCCAAGAGTTCAATGCCTGGCCGTCTTCGGCTCAGCAAGGTCCAAACAAAGTGCTTGAACTATTTCCAATCGGGCTCCAACGTTGACCCCACACAGGCGCTACGGGGTGCCCTGCGAAATTGATGTGTCGAAGCCACCGGTTCACGCTGGCGGGCCTTTCCGTAGTGACCGCGATGTACGGACCACTTTTAGCTCGGACTTGGAACCAAGCCCCGGCCAGCGTAGTTTAAAGAGGTATCACCGCACGGCCCTCGGCAGTTATCGGTGATGAGAACGCCAGTTGCGCTCCCGCCCATTGCAACGGGGAAAGGAGCGCGCCATGCAGGAGCGGCGCCGTTTCAAACAGATCGATTTACTCGACATGCGCCTTTCAGCAGAGGCGGGGCGTCTGCGGAAGGAGCCCAAGGTACTTCACCTGGAGTAAAGCGCGACAAGCTTATTCGCATGGCGCGACTTGCGGAAACCACCTCCCGAATGAGCGACTGGCTTTCATCGCCCGGCTTGAAGACTCCGACCTGAAGGCAAGGACGCGATGCACACCTCATTCACCGACAGCGACACCTTGGGCAGGTTCACCCCTCCCTCCTACGCGAACTGGCTTGCCAAACTTCGCACCCTGTTTCCTGTGCAGGATGAATTTCTTCTGGCGGATGCGATCTTCAGTTTCGAAAACGCATTCGAGGAAGGAAAGACGCCGCAGGAGGCTTACGAGGCGTTCGAAATTTTGGTCGGTGCGGAGGCTTGAACATCAGCCGCCTCAGTTGGCGGCCTCTTTCAGAACGCGTGCTCCGCGGTCGGAGCGGGTGAGGGATGCTTCGGGCGGCGCCGCCAGGCACAAGTCAGTAAGGCGCCTTCGGTCAAACGAAATACCCAATCCGCCAGGCCGCGGTTGCGATCACGAACCACGCCGTCAGCGCCAGAAGCATAACTGTCCAGAACGGTAATGCCGTCGCCGACAGCCAGACCACAATGGCGAATGCAAAGAGGCCGGCGCTGCCGAATGTTGCTCCAGCGGCGTCGAGAGCTGCTGCCTGACGCCCGCGGCGATTGCCGTGCAAACCTCTCTCCCGCTTTCGCCGCCGTTCATGCGCCTCGATAAGGGTCGCGCTCGCGAGAAAAATTGCGGGAAACGCCAGAAAAAGACCGCCCAGAGAGGGGCCGCCGAAATCCGCGACGAGACCTGCCAGACAAGTCGCGAGTCCGCCGAGTACAAAGCGAACGAGATATTCGTACCAGCGGCTTTCCTTCAGCGCAGAGAACTTGAGGTGTATCATTTCCCACGTCATCTTATCAAAACCTGTTCGAGGCCGAGTGCGGCGGCAAACCAAACCAACAGTCCCGCGGTCGAGGCTGCAAATGCACTCAAGTTCAGGCGCATGATGAGCTGGCATACGGAGAAGCTGAAAAATGCGAACGCCAGAGCGCCTACTGCCATCGATCGAGCCTCGAAGCGACATAATCGGCGCCGTGTTCGCCGAATGCGAGAGTGAGGGTCGCCAGCGCTACGGATGGAGCTGCACCGAAAAGGCCGGCAAAGCTTTTGGGACGAAGCACGTCGGCAAGGCTCGCAACTGCCAGCACCACGATGCCACCGGCTATGAACCGCACTACATATTCCATGACAATTCAATGAAGCGCCCCGCAGCCGTATGGTTCCAAAATCGATCGGAACCGACCGTTATCCGTGACGTTCTTGGGTCATGCCCGCGGACTGGTGCCGACCAAAGGATTTCGCCATGAAGCCCATGAAGATGGATGGCCAGACCGTGCAGGTCCGTGACGTCGAGACCATTGCCCACACCAAGGGTAGGCTAATCAGCGTGAGCTACGAGCAACACCGGCGCGACGGCGACTCGCAGCGGCGCAAGCGCGAGATTTACGATAACGGAAACTCAGCCGTCATTCTTCCCTACGATGCTGACCGCCAGACCGTACTGCTCACGCGGCAATTACGAATACCGGTATTCCTGCAGGACGGCAGCGAGCGAACCATGGAGGCGTGCGCCGGAAAACTCGATGGTGAAAACGCAGAACGACGCATCGTGAAAGAGATGCAGGAGGAGCTCGGGTACAAGATCACGAAAGTGCAAAGGCTGTTCGAGCTCTATGTAAGCCCAGCCGCTATCATGGAAAAGATCGTCTTCTTCACCTGCGCCTATTCGCCAACAGACAAGGTGTCTGACGGCGGTGGGCTCAAGGAGGAGGGGGAGGATATCGAGGTGGTAGAGACCCGTTTGCAGGAGGCAGCTGCGATGATTGCAGCCGGCGAAATCGTCGATGCAAAGACGGTCGTTCTCATTCAATATTTGAGCAATCGCATATTGGCTGATGCTTCGGGCTAAATCGAACACCGGCCCGGCCCGCGCTCTAAAGGGCCGTCGTTACAGGAAGGGCTTGCCGCCGGTAACGGCGATGGTCGCGCCGGATACGTAGCTCGAAAGCGGATCGGCCAGCATGACGTAGGCCGTGGCCAGCTCGACCGGCTGACCGGGGCGCTTCATTGGGACCTGTTTGCCGAAATTCTTTACAGAATCATCTGGCAGGGTCGAGGGAATGAGCGGTGTCCAGATCGGTCCCGGGGCGACCGCGTTGGCGCGAATGCCTTTTTCGGCCAACATCTGTGCCAGACCTGCCGTGAAATTATGAATCGCGCCTTTGGTCGTTGCATAGGCCAGCAGTGTCGGGTTGGGTACATCCGAATTGATCGAGGCCGTGTTGATGATGCAGCTACCCGGCTCCATGTGGGCGACCGCAGCCTTGGTGAGATAGAACATCGCGTGGATGTTCACCTTGAACGTCAGTTCCCATTCTTCGTCGCTGATCTCGTCGATTGATTTGAAGCTGGCCTGGTGCGCCGCGTTGTTGACGAGGATATCGATCCCGCCCAGCTCCGATACTGCCTTGGCGACGACTGCGCGGCATTGGCCCGGATCCTGGATGTCGCCGGGCAATAGGACGGCCTTTCTGCCGGCGTCTTTCACCAGCCGCTCGGTCTCCCGGGCGTCCTCGTGCTCGTCAAGATAGGAGATCAGAACGTCAGCGCCCTCCCTGGCGTAGGCGATGGCAACCGCGCGGCCGATTCCGCTATCGCCACCGGTGATGACGGCCTTCTTGCCGTTGAGGCGACCGCTGCCCTTGTAGGATTCTTCACCGTGATCTGGCGCCGGGTTCATCGCGGCAGTCTTGCCAGGCATCGGCTGATGCTGGCTCGGGAAGGGAGGATGGGGATAATGCAGCATTTTCGGTTCTCCAAGGGAGCACGGAGTGCTCGAACGTCGCCGGCGGTGTGTGCCGTGGTTGAGGCGAATCAGGTTTCCGAATGGAGTGCAGTCTGCCGTCCGCCGTCTTGACCATCGCCGGCGTAATCCCCGGAGCGCGTCTTGATGTCCGCCTCGGCCAAAGGCCCGATGGCGGGGGCATTGAGCGGCGTGCCGTCGATGGCAAAATGAGATCCGTGACAGGGGCAATCCCAGCACGTCTCGAAGGAATTCCAGTGCAGGTGGCAGCCCACATGCGTGCAGGCGGCAGAGCGCGCATATAGCCTGCCGGAAGGATCACGGTAGGCGGCGATCTTGCTCATACCTTGCCGGATGATGGCGCCGTGTCCGGCTTTCAGATCGCTGACGTCACTCAGCTCGCCGGGCGCGAGATACTCCGCAAAGTTCTTTACCGCGGTCATATTCTCTCTCAGGAAGTTGCTCATCCCGGCGAGCGGCTTGCGCGAGGGCTCATACACTTCGGCCCATTTGGCCTCTCGTCCGAGGATCAGCGCCGAATTGATCATGGCGCCTACCACGCCGTGGGTCATGCCCTGGCCTGAATCGCCCGTATGCACGTAAATATTATTGCTTCGCGGATTCCTGCCGATGAAGCCGGCGTAATCGATGGTGTCGAGAACCTGTCCCGACCAGCGATGGGTGACGTCTTTCACCGCTGGAATGAGATTGCGCGTCCAGGCTTCGAGGGCCTGAAACCGTACATCGGCGTCGTCGGCTTCGCCGCTCTTGTGGTCGCCGCCGCCGACGATCAAAAAATCGGTGCGACCGTCGCCCGGCTGCAACCGTACATAATGGTAGGGGTCGAGCGTGTCCCAATACAGGGCGTCCGGGATTGCACCCTTCGGAATCGAAAAGGCCATCGCGTAGGTGCGATAGGGAGCCATTTTGGTGTGCAAGGCAAATCGGTCGACGATGGGCGCATTGGTGGCCACGACCGCGGCCCCGGCCGTTATCGTTCGGCTGCCCGCCGCGACGACGACCTTGCCGTCGTCGCGCTCTTCGAAGCTTTCGACGACCGTGTCGCAGTGGAAGCTGCCACCCTTTGCCTCGATGGCGGCGACAAGACCCCGGAGATATTTGAGCGGATGAAACGTGGCCTGGCGCGGATAGCGCAGCACATGCTGCTGTTCGCAATGGGCCAGGGGCACGCCGACCAGCCGATGAACGGGTGCGCCGACCTTGCGGACCGCATCCAGTTCATCCTCGATGATCTTCGCGTCGGTGTCGAGCGCTTGAAACAGATAACCGTCCAGCCGCCGAAAATCGCAATCGATGGATTCCCGCTTCTGGATTTCCTCAATGCGATCCACCGAAGCCGACTGGCTCTCGTAGAACCGGCGAGACAATTCTTCGCCCCGGAGGCTGATCATCGCCGACGTCAGATCATCGCATAGCGGCGCCAGATGAGCGCTGGTGCGCGCTGTTATGCCGTCCGCGATCTTCCCACGATCCAGCACGACGACATGTGAGCCTTCGATGGCAAGTTCATAGGCCGTGGAAATCCCGGCAATACCCGCGCCGATGACGACGATATCGCAATCCGTATCGCCCTGAAGCGGTGTGGCGCCCGGAGCTACCGCAACGTCCATCCAAATTGACTTGCTGCGCCGATCGACGAAATCACTCATCTGGAAATCCAACCGGTCGAGAACGAGGTTGAGATTCAAACGGCCGATCGAGTGACTGGTTCCTGGCGGTCTTAAGGTTGTCAGGCCTGACCCCGCCCAGCGTCTGGCATCGGCAGACCGAGGGTCGCGAGCTGGCGGGTGCTTCTTTGGAACAACGGCGCGGGCGAGACGTTCAACGGCATTCAATCAGGAGGATGCCGTGGGATTGTTCACAAAAGACATCAAGACAATGGACGACCTTTTCCAGCACGGTCTGCAGGATATTTATTATGCCGAACAGCAGATCACGAAGGCCTTGCCGAAGCTGATCGAGAAAGCCACCAACCGCGATCTCATTGCGGGCCTCAAAGCGCATCTGGAAGAGACGAACAAGCAGATCGAGCGGCTGGACAAGGTGTTCCTGAGGCTGGAGAGGCAGCCGAGCGGTACCCAATGCCCGGCCATCGATGGTCTGATCAAGGAAACCGATGAGGTGGCCGGCGAAGTGGACGACAAGGCCGTGCTGGATGCGGCGATCGCCGCCGGTGCACAAGCCGTCGAGCACTACGAGATCTGCCGGTACGGTACGCTGATCGCATGGGCTGAGAAGCTTGGCCACGACGAAGTGGTCCGCTTCCTGACGACCAACCTCAACGAGGAAAAGGCGGCCAACACCAAGCTCACTACGATCGCACTTCGGAAGGGTGTTAACACTAAGGCGTCCGACGCAGCGTGACCGGGAATGCCATTGCCAAGGCCTTTGGCGGGAAGGCCTTGGTGTGAGAGGAACGAAGCCGAACATCACCGATTGATACGAGAAGCTCCATTTTCAGGAGGGATGAACAAGATGAAGTATTTAGCCCCGTGCCTTGTCCTCACGCTTCTCGGCGCACCCGCCATGGCGCAATCCATCGGAGAAAAGACCGGTATTAATTCGACGCTCGGCATCAGCCCGGCGACGGAAGATTTCGTAAAGCAGGCCGCCGTAAGCGACATGTTCGAGATCCAGTCCAGCCAGCTCGCACAGGAGCGAGGCAATGCAGCCGAGAAATCCTTTGCCGCCACCATGATCAGGGATCACGAGAAGACGACAAGCGATTTGAAGTCGATGGTCTCGGGCGGTGAGCTGAAGATGGCGCTGCCCACCGAGCTCGATAGCCCTCATGCGAGCAAGCTCGACAAGTTGAAATCACTCAAGGGCGCTGACTTCAGCTCCGGATACAACAGCGATCAGGTCAGCGGTCACAAGGACGCCGTCTCGCTGTTCGAGCGCTACGCCAAGGGAGGCGATCATCCGAAACTGAAGGAGTGGGCGGACAAGATGCTTCCGACTCTGCGCCACCATCTCGAGATGGCGCAAGACTTGGCGGCAGGAAAGACGGTCGGAAAACACTAGATTTCTTTCGGAAGTCGGAACCTGCAACCTCCGCGTCGGTTGGCCTTCAGCCTTGGCGCGCCGGGGCTTCAGGAGGAAGCAAAAACAAGGAGACGCAGATGGATATCAAGCGATTAATTCTCACCGGCTGCTCGGTCGTCGTCTTGAGCGCCGGAACCGCATTGGCTGGCCCATGTGACACCACCGGCCGCACCGCAAACAAGGATGCAGGGTCCGGACCGGCATCGCAAAGTACCAGCCAGACGGTCGGCATTGGCAACGACAGCAAGGAGCACCCGCCGACAAGCGCCATGAACCGCGCCAGTGGAGAGGTTGCCGCCTCGTCGCAAGACTCTCAGCGGCAGATGCAGGGACAACCGACTGCCGCGCAACAGGCCCAAGGTGCCAAGCCTGGTGCCGAGATGGGTACTCAGGAAGGGCAGAGGCAGATGCACGCCCAGCCTTCCGTTGCGATGCAGCCAAAAGGTACTAGTGGACAGACCGCCGATCAGGGCTGCTGATTAAGTGAGAAGAGGCGAGCTGTGAGCAGTCGTCGGCCGCCGCTTGGGCGGGGTCGGCGCCGGTTCGCGCCGTGACTCCATGTGCCAACCATCGGGCGTCGCCCCAGCTGGGCCGAAACTCGGGAATCCAGTGGGCCTGGGACATGCAGGACCATCTGGCGAGAAGCTCCCGTGCATTGGCCGGCAGTGATGCGTTAAAGCGGTTCGTGTTGCCTCCCCATTACCTTCCAAGGAAGCTGGGCCGCCTTCCGGGGTCCCAATCAAGTTTAATGTAACGGACAGAAACTCGCCAACTTTGTCGCCCAAGACCGACTCATTGGGCACAATAAGACTGGCGTGAGTGTTCCGATAGCGCATCGGCATCGCCGAGTGTTGCCATCGGTGGGTTTCGGTTGCCTGGTTGTTTGCTGCTTGCGAGTCGTTCTAAGCGTGCATTTCACTAAGGACTGAAGATGATCAAGCGAGGGGACCGAGTAAAGCTCACCGCGAGCGTCGCAGCCGCGTTCAATAACAGCAAGCGCATTGACTGGACCGATCGGCGCGGCGTGGTCGAGCGCATCACCAACAGCAAAGCCGCCGCGATGGTGCTGTGGGATGGTCGGAAGTCGTTGGACGGCGTGCCGATCCGAAGCATTGAACTGGAACTAGCAGAGTTGGGATAGCTATCGAAACGGCCCCAGCCGCCGGAACGAAGCTGGGGCCGCTTTCTCCCGGTCTGGGGCTTTGGGAGGCACATGTCCGGAAGCGCAAATCAGACTCTCCTAACCGGTGTTAGTTCCTATGGCGGGCCTATGACCTCATACTCAAAGGCCACGCCTTCCGGATCGTTTTCGGCAAACCAGGCCTCCGCGGCATCGGCATTCGCGAAAACCTTGACGTGCTCGGCATCGCCAACCTGCTTGCTGGTGTTGACGTAGACAAAGACGGTCATTGGTCTCTCTTCGAATGAAAAGACCCCAGCCATCTCAACCGATAGCTGGGGCCGCCAACCCCGAGTTTTTCTTCCGGCAGGGTTCTTCGGGAGCAAAAACCGGAAGCTATGGTGTGACTCCGCTCATAGCCGCGCGTTCCTAATAAATTGCCGAATTTTCCCGGTCGGTCTCAGTTGGAGAGGCCCGCCCGGTATCGGAATAAAAACGGCCCCAGCCTGGGGGGACAGAACGCTGGGGCCGCCATTCCAATGCGCCAGGCGGCGGGCGTGGCGCTTAAAACCAACGTGGGAAGTCGGCGCCCGTTCCTAGAGGCGGGTATGCGTGACCGGAGTGGAAGGACCGGCGCGTGTCGTTTCGTCGCGCGTCGGGCCGCCTAGTGCGCGGACCCATCGGAGGGGCGGGGATTACGTTAAATCGCTCTCCGCGCCCTCGCTGGCGTTCCTGGATAGCATCTACGAGCGTGCCACCTCGGTCCCAGGAACCAGTCCAGCATCGACGCGTTCAACGTTCATGACAAACGACGATACCATCGCAACGGTTGGGAGTGACGAACAACGAATCGATAGCGCCACGGATGCAATCCGAGGCATGTCCCACGACCTCGCCAACGAGGTCGCGCCGCCACTGACATGGCTCGACCGGGTAAGCGCGGCGACGCGTGAAGCTCCCGTCCAGTCGCTCGCGATTGCATTTCTGATCGGGGTCATCCTAGCGCGCCGATGAGGCGATAGGGGGGTTACGCCGTCCAAGCAAGTCGCCAGTGGAGCAGCCATGACAAGCGTGACAAAAAAGACGACGCCTGACCGCAGCAAAATCGAGGTGCAAGATCCCAAGCAGGTGAAATATTGGACGAAAGCGCTGGGCGTGTCGAAGAGCGATCTCTTCGAGGCCATCGACAAAGTGGGTAATGCAGCAGCTACGGTGAGGAAAGAACTGCAGAGAAACGGGCACGCCATTCCCGACGACGACAAGCCGCTCAAGCCCGAAGACTTCCCTGTGAACGCGGAGGGGAAGAAGATCAAAAAGCAGGATGGCACCCCGATCGCTGAAACGGCAGATCCAGCTGTGGCCGAGGACGTCGCGGATCGTCTCAACGAAGATGAGGCGCGGCGCGAAGAAGGCAAATGGTCCGCTTAGGCCCAGTCCGGTTGCGAGCCGTATCCTGACAGCGCAGCGTCGGCTTGACCAATACTCAGAGGGCTACCGATCCCGCTTGAATTTCCGCTTGCCCCAATGTGTCTCTTTGCGATCGGGATTGAACACCCGCTCGACGGGCGGCGCATGGCCCGCGCCGGGCGCCTACTTGGTGCCCGGGCCCAAGACGGCCGAGATCACGTTATCACGCTCCCCGTGCCACCGCTGGCGATCCTGGGCATCGCCGACCATGCTAGATGGTGTCGACATAAGGTTGTGCTCATAGATCCTCGCGTAGACCTTTGTAAAAGGGATGGCGCACCTTGCCCTCGGCGGATTTCGCCCGGTACTCGATTTCGGCGAGCAATTCCGGCTCAACCCAAATACCCTTGTGCGCGATCCGCCTGGTGTAGGGCTGGGTTTTGCGGATCAGCGGCGTTAGGCGCTTGCGCAGTTCGGCGGATGACTTCTTGTCGAAGCCGTGATCGACCTTGCCGGCATAGATCAGGTCATCGCCCTTGCGCCGGCCGAGATAGATGCCGTCCCAATCGTTGCCGTCCAGCGCAAAGCCCGCGATGGTCAGCGTTTCGCGTTGCGCGCAGGTTGTCTTGACCCAGTCCCTGCCGCGGCCTGATGGATAGCGGCTGTCGCGGACTTTGGAGACGACTCCCTCCAAACCGACGTTGCAGGCGTGAGCAAACATCTCTTTGCCGTCGATCTCAAAACTTTCGCTGAATTGAAGGTCAGTCCCATCGATGATCTTCTTCAAGTGCTTCTTGCGATCGGTCAGCGGCAGCTTTCGAAGGTCATGGCCGTTGAGATAGAGGAGGTCGAAAGCGACCAGGACGATCTTTGTCGACTTTCCCTTGAGCTCGTTCTGAAGCACGGAAAAATCCGTCGTGCCGTCAGCGGCGGGAACGACGATCTCGCCGTCGATGATGGCCGAGCCGGCGCCGATGTGCCAGGCGTCGTCGGCGACCTTCCTGAAACGCTTGGTCCAATCATGACCGCGGCGGGTGTAGATTTTGATCGCTTCGTTCACCAGATGAACCTGGACGCGATAGCCGTCAAATTTGATCTCATGGAGCCAGCGCCCGCCGGACGGCACCTTGTCGGTGGACGTTGCGAGCGCAGGCGCGACGAAACCGGGGAAGGGCGCTTTCACGCCGATCGCCGCTGCCTTCTTGCGCTGAAACGCCACAACGCCCACTCCAACCTTTTTATACGGTGGGACAAGCTAGGCGCGGCCCTCGATTGCATTCAAGAACTCGGCACAAGCGAAGCGTGTCATCTATTGAGCAAGTAGCGCCGGTCGCTCTGTCGGCGATTCGTACAAGACCACAGGGCGAAAGGCGGGCCATGCTGGATCGTCCCTTGGCTGAACACTGTCGTAAGCCTCAAGAGCAAGATGAGTAAGCAGCTCAAAAAGCCCAAAGCAATATGGGTTGAACCGGTATTTACAGCGGGAATTGAGCACCGCGGACATCACGTCCGAAGGACTGCTGCGCGAATTCGTTCAAAGGGCTCAAGGGAACAGGGCGTTCGTGAAGCCGTTAACTTGGCATGACCAGCGAAACTGATCACAAATTAGAATGCGCGCGAGTGGCCCGCCATCAAGCAGCTTGCTCGCTCCCGGTAAGCCCCGGGATGCTCTGATGGAAAAGGTCAGGATATACGAATCCGAAGTTCAGGCGCCGGTCCCTATCAAGGCTAGTCTCGTTGATTGATGAACCGTTGCGCGGCCCGCCTAGAACGTTTCCATCCTCGCTGAATGAACAAAGCTGTGACCTGGACCGTCTTACTAAGATGGAGAGGGTCATGGACCAAAATGACGATTCCCGAGACCTAGAGCGTAAGATTGAACAGGCGGCCCGAATCGCTTCGCGTGTCAGCGATCCGACGACCCTGGAGCGGCTGAGGGCGTGGATCGATGATCTGAAGCAGGGGCTGCGGCAGCGTCGGGAGGCGAGAGGCGTTAAGCAGGAGATCACCGTACGTGCCCAGGAAATTTGGGAAAAGAACGGACGCCCCTCAGGCCGCGACCTGGAGTTCTGGCTTCAGGCCGAGGCTGAGATCGGCGAACGCAATCGGCAGTAATCAGTGCCTCAGCACTGGCCGTACAGACGTGTGCCTGAATGTCTCGATGTGTCGATCCAGTTGCCATAGCTCAACATCGTGACCATCAACGATTTGCTTGGCCAGCCTGATAGCTTCGACATCATCATCGCATCGCAGTTCGACACGATTTTGGACATGGCCGTCTGGCCCCATGATGTAGGCGCGATAATCTGGCATGGCCGTTCACCCAATCTCGGAGGCCGAGTCGTCTAAATCCAAACTTCAGGCGGCGATGGCCCGTTCGGTCGACCGCAACCGGTAGGGCTTTCCGCCGGGAGGGTTGCGAGGACCGCCATCCAGTTCGCAAAAGGCATCGAGGATATCGTCGATCGACACCGGCTTCTTCAGTCCGGCAGGAGAGCGCAGGGCCGGACAGGACGCGATCGCAGATGCATCCGATGCCCATGACGCGAGAATGGCTCGTTTCTCCGCGGTTGTTAGGCCGGAATGGCGCACAACGTCCTTCGGATGCTCGAACACAGTGCCGGGGTGAAGAAGCGCGTTGAAGTCAAAAATGTTGTCGTGCGCGGTCGTCGTCCGCATGGTTCCCTCCATTTCTTTGACGAAGTAGCGGCGGCCGCGCGACGAATCGCGCGGCGCCGACAATGTCTCAAGCTTAGGCGGCCTTAGCCTCCAGCTGCTTCTGTACGTTGTCCGCCGGCACGCCGTTGATCGCGATCCGGCGAGGCTTCATGGCTTCCGGGATTTCCCTTCCAGCTCGATCTTGAGCAGGCCGTTGTCAAACGCGGCGCTCTTCACCTGCACGTAATCCGCCAGGCTGAATTGCCGTTTGAAGTGGCGAGTCGAGATACCGCGGTAAAGGAAATCGCCCTCGGCCTTCTCAGATTTGCTGCCTTCGATGGTGACCACGTTCTGTTCGGCCGTGATCGAGAAATCTTCGGGCGCAAAACCTGCGACCGCCAGCGAAATCTGGTAGCGGTCGTCGGCCAACCGTTCGATGTTGTACGGCGGGTAGTTATCCTCGCCGGCCCGCTGGGTCAGTTCCGCGAGGTCAAAAAGGCGGTCGAAGCCGATGGTCGAGCGCCATAGGGGAGAGAAGTCGTAAGTGCGCATAGCCAAATCCTCCAAAGAGCAAGATGGTTACGAGCGGCACCGGACACGACCGGTGCCCGTCTCCTTGCCCGGGCCCAACTGGCGCCCGGACGCTACCGGAAGGTAGCGACGGAAAAATTAGCAAAATCATTTTTGGTTTCAAGAGGGGCCATAAAAAATTTGGTCTCGGCGGATCAGGCTACTGCGAGCGGAAGCCGTCACCGGCTGCGGCGTCGGGTACTATTCTTCGTGTTGTTCATAGGCGGCATTACCAGAGGGAGGGAAAGGCCCGAGTCGGAAAGCCGACCGGGCCTTTTCTCGGTTCTCGGCTTCGGCAAACGTCTAAAAGGGCGATCCGCCCATCCGGATGGCGGGCAGAATTAAGGGTCCTAAGAATGGAAACGCCAGGAACATTCGTCCGCGCGTTCCGTTTCTAGAAGCACCGATCAACCTTCGGAGGAGGATACAATGCAGAAAGTCCTGGCCGCGGCTCTCCTAAGCGTCGCCGTCTTCAGTGCTCCCGCTTATGCGCAAACCGCCCAGCCCACGGATCGCGCGGCTCCAGCTGCGACGACTGCCGGCTCGCAGGAAAAGATGGCGCTTAAGGGAAACTGGCGCGCTTCCAAGCTCATGGGCCTCGACGTCTATAACGAAGCCAATGAAAAGCTTGGCGACATCAACGAACTGATCCTGGACAAGAACGGCAAGGTCAATGCCGTGGTCATCGGTGTCGGCGGCTTCCTGGGCATGGGCGAGCATGATATCGCCGTTTCCATGGACAAGCTCAAATTCATGGAAGAGCCGGTCCGCACCAGCTCGGCCGCGCCCGCAACGACGACGCGCGACAACGCAGGTGCGCCGCGCGAGACAACGACCGGCGCTGCGACTACCACCACCGCCACCACGACCTCACGCAGCGGCAATGTGAATGACTGGGTGCCAGACCACGCCGTGATGAGCGGCACCAAAGAGCAGCTGAAGGCGATGCCGCAGTTCAAGTATTCAGACTACAACTGAGCATACGATATTTCTGCTGATCAAGGCCCCATCCCGATGGGCCTTTTTCATGGGCCAATCAAAGAACGCATTTAACGGAGCGGGTCCGGCAAACGATGTCTGATGCTCGATCGCAGGAACGGAATTTAGGAACGTTGAACGTGTTGCAGGATTGGTCGATCGTATCGGTGAGACACACTCGTCAGAAACGCTTGGACGGCCTCAGCTCGTGAAGATACAGCTGAGGCCGTTTTCATTCTATTCGATCTAGTTGAAGCGCTAGGAACCATTCGCGTTGTGGGGCGGACAATCATGGGCGCCGACACACGCGCCAAGTGCTACTCGCGTGAGTCGGCCAAACAATACTGCCAAGTGGGGCGTCGATAAAACAAGGGCCCCAACCGAGGCGTCCTCTCTTTCAGCTTGCCGCATCTAAGGGGAAACGGTCCCAGCCCTTGAAACCTGGAATAGCGCTTGGGTTCCTACTTACCAGTTTCTGGCTGGCCCCGTTTAGGTTGCCCGGAGCAACCTGACTCCAGTCACTGCGTGATGTCCCTAACTTCGCCGGGCCTGAGGTTCAAAGCCGCGATCTGTCGCGGGGTCAATTGCTCCGAGAGCAGAGAAGCAGACCAACCTTCGGGAACGACCTCCAGCACCTCGTTGAGAACGTCTCTCCGGTCGCGGGCGACGGCATAGATGCGAATTGTCCGATCATCGGTTCGCAGTCTGACGAGGTGGACACTGTCATTTCCCATTCTCAAATATGTTTTTGGAAAAACTTCAGTTCCGGCGGCCGCCTCAGCGGCGAGTCTCTTTCACTCTAGAATCTCCGCAACGCTGGCGTCTGAATGCGAAACGGCCCCAGCTATACAGAGCTGGGGCCGCCACTTTCTCCCGGTTTGTCTCCACGATCCCCCGGGAGCGACCGAATCGACGCTCGCGGCTGACTCCGTCAGCAAGCGGCGGGACGCAACGGAATGAGCAGTGCCAAGCTCTCCAGATTTGATTGCTCTTCGGTCAGTCGCTTTTCGACAAACTCGCGCTCAAGCTCTGTCAGGCTGGTTTGCAATAGGTTGCGATAGCGTTGAATATTACGGTGATGCGCTTGCAAGCGAGCCAATTGTTGATCAATCATCATCATCCTTTGACGAGTGGGTTACTTCCCTTGCTTAAGGCCACAAGGCGAGCCAGAGCGGAATATCCTCGCTCGGCGGCGGTGGCATTTCCCTGGCCGGCTCCTAAAATGCCGGCTCGTTAAGTCTGTCGCGGGTTTGTGACGCTTTGATTACAACCAGATCGGGCAGGCGCATAGCGGTACTGTCCGAATTTGACCCCTCGTGATAGTTTGATTTTGGGAGCGTCCTAATTCGTTCTGGCTAGACCCCAGTGGTAAGCTGTGGCTAGCCCCGGCATTACAAGTGCTTGGTCTGGCACGCGCTACGCTCCATCATCTCTAATAAGACGATGGAATGACAAAATTTTTCATCTTTATTGCGCCGGATAGATCGCTATTTTGCGAGTTAACTGCCAAAGCTCGCTGCCGTGTAGGGCAACTACCCTCGCAGCTTCAGCTTTAGCGGCGCGCGCGCGTCACTCGATGGCCGCAAACTCCAAGACCCAGCGACAGGAGGCTGGCGCTGGCGTTTTTACCCCATGCCCAATCAGAATCCGAGGGCGATCATCGAGCGAGCCTTGCATTTCCGGGACCAATGTCTCCAAGGGGCAACAACATTCAGACACCAAAGCCAGGTTGAAAACCCAAGCCAGTCAGTGGGAAAAGTTCGCGACTAACGTCCCGCGCGGCGCTCTCAGATGATCGCAGATAGTCGCAGCTTGTTAGCCGAAGTCGACGCTATTCTAAAACACAGGTTGCCTCGCACGGCCGCGTAAGGTGGCCGCTATTCTAAGGACCTCGTATTCGAAGGCTACGCCCTTGGGTCGTTCTCTTCGAACCAGGTTTCGCAATGACAATTACCCCTCCATCACAGGTCGCCACCGCTGGGATAGCGACGGTGTCGGGCATCGGTGCCGCACAAGGCGACAAGGAAGTGGCCAAGCAGAACCGTCGCTAATGCCCAGACGACAAGGTCACCAGCGGTCCCGACGGGATCGCCGACAACGCCGCCGAACAACAGCGTCACCAAAACCATAGCCAGTACTCGTAGAGAGATGTTGCGTGTCATGGCCTTCAGCAATTCACGTGCCCATCGTGTTAGGGCAGACCCTTAACGGCCTCAGCGGGGGGAAGATGAGGCCGTCTCGGCCGTGTGTGTCATGCTGTGCCGATGTGCCTGCGGCACGGAATCGCAACACAAGCCAACGAATAGCGTTCCTAAATCTCTAAAAAAGCGGACCCGATGGAGCGCACCGGGACCGCCCCCTGCGACCCTTGAGGCGATTGAGGAGTCATTGAGCCACAGATTTGGATTCGATTCCGATCGATATAAAACGTTCCAACTGTGAGCGTCAGGCCGCATGCGTTTGAACTGTTCAAAAGTGCACCAATGCAAGGCGAACGACCGCGGCGCTTTCTAAAGGCAGCCCAGACTTCGGTAGCATTCGCTCGCGCATAGGCGCCAACGATGCGACGAAAACGGGAGGAATCGATTGCACAAAAGTGTACCGATCTCATCGATACGATTTGCATCGTCATAGCGCTCGCGACTTTTTACCCTTTTGGAACGGCCTGCAATTCGGCGGGTTGTTTTCGGAAGGGAGATCCGAACATGTTGAAGAAATCATCAGTCCTTGTGATTGCGTCCTTACTTTTTGTGCCAGTCAACACGTGGGCCCAAAGCGGCGGAGGAAGTGGAGGGTCTGGCGGTAGCAGCGGAGGTGGGGCCGCATCGTCGGCCGGCGGAGCCGCGAGTGGGCCTACTGGAGGATCCCCGAGCGCTGCAGGTTCACCCAACGCGGGTGCTACGGGAGCGGGGACATCATCAATCAGCGGCGTTCCAAACGGTCCGGCAAATCAGGGCGGGTTAAATAACTCCGCCAATGACCCCAGCGGAGCGGGCAATTCAGCTAAAGTTCCAACCGCTCCTGGGACCAATAATCTCGGCACCGCTCAATCTACAGGATCGTCAGGCAATAACGGTGCAGGCGATGGCTCAACCGCCACGACGGGAGTGGCGGGGAATCGAGCCGGCGCCAGTGGCGGACGAATTGACGGCACCGTGCAAAAAGGCCCCGCTATGCAAGGAGATGCTGAAATCAGTGCGGAGAATGCCAAAGTCGATAAGAAGGTCAAAAGTATCTGCAAAGGTTGCTGAGTCTCGTGTAGCCGAACACGATGCCGCGCCGATTGTTGTCTGCTAGAGCAAGCTGATCGTGCCGTTTCAACGAAACAAACCCTGGACTGAAGCGGATGACCGCCGGTTGATTGAAATGCGCGCTGCCGGCCGATCTATTGCTTCTCTGTCAGCCGCGCTGAGGAGGTCTGCAGGTGCCGTCTCCGGACGTATCGCTGTTCTCCGCTCACGGGCAAAAGCCGCGGCCAGTGCGGGTCGTATTTCATCCGAAAATGATGCTCGCTAACTTACAACGAGAAGGCCTGGCATCGGCAGGGGCAGTTGCACATCATGATAACGGCCTTCGTATTTATCTGTGAAATCTTGCAAGTAAAAAGGGATGTCTCGCGCCTGCAAGTCGCAGCGGCGGCGTAATTCGTGCGCCACGTCCTGGGAAACATCTTCCGACCAGCGTTCAGCAGTATTGAAGGCGATGACGCGGATCGGATTACTGTGTTGGCCGGGTGAGCACGCCCTTTCAAGGGCGGGCATTCCGAATTGATGGAACAAGAGTAACCAAATGGATGCGCTCATATCGTTCACGCATTCACAATAGGACCTGTAACTATCAAGACCAAGCTTTGGGAGAAAAGCGAGCTGCCAGCGAAAAGGCCGCAGTTCGTAGCAACCAAAACAACGAGACTGAGTTATTATGCTGCATACGCCGGGTGACAACCGGACACAATGAGGATGTTGGACGCGTAGCATTTTTCCGGTTTCTGCACGCGACATCAACGCATCGGTACGCGCTGACAACTAACTCATTCCCGGTGTGTGCATCCTCTCGGAAGAGAGCCCGGCTACTTGGCCGGGACTCTTCGTTTTAGTGCTTTACCTCCGTGATAATTTCAAGAATCACGGGCTTCAGGTCGCCCACGTCAACCTGACATTCGCATGGCCTTCCGGCCCCGCACTGACAGCCAGCCGCTTCGTCAGACCATGCCAACTTCGGGTGGTCTCGCACATCCATCCAAGTCCATGGCAGTAGGGGCAATGTTGCTCGATCATGCTGCTTGTTTGAACTCCCGAAAGGCGTCAATCGCCCGGTTCGAGAGGACCAGCTTGCGGTCCTTGCAGAGACTTGATCGTCCCCAAGAGGACTTCGGCCGTCTGTTGTGGATCTTCAATCTCGCCCGAGGCGTCAAGGAAGTCCCAAGCGATCTGGAGCGGGTTTTCTAGGAGAGTAGGAAGAGGTTCTGTCATCAAAACACAACCCTCTGGGGGCATCACGTTCCTGCATCCACGATTGCCTTCTCGACCTCGGCCGCAAGAGAAATGTAGTGCTGATAGAGTCGGTGATAGATGGCTGACTTGTCCGGGTCGGTGGCACGATCGCGTATGATCGCCGCATCTTCTGCATCCCTTCGCAGACGTTCCAGCGAGGCCGCGTAGTCTTTCACTTACTCAGAATCCCGACTTCTTGAGGTGGTTGCAAGCCGGGCGACTTCAGCCATTGATCAATGTTGCCGCTGTCTCATTCTGACGGATCCGACGAACTCATCAAAACGGCTGAGGAAGTCTACGTGCGACTTCACGGGCCTCTTCGCTGGTATCGGCACGACTACTCCGACGTAGAACTCCAGAAATGGGCCGAGAGGATCAGGGCCAGCGGGGCGAAAAAGGCCTGGCTCTATTTCAATAACGACTACAGCGCTCATGCTCCCAAAAACGCAACGAGACTGCAAGCCATGCTTCGTGACAAGATGGATTAAAGCTCGTAAATAGGAACTGTGGCCGCTTGGGGCGATTAACGCGCGTCGTTAGATCTTGCTGCCCACCCCGGAGACCGCGCATGTACCATCACGTCAAAAAGCTTATGTATACCGTTCGGGTCGACGAGCCTGATCCCAGCTTCGGCAACATGCTGCTGGAGCAGTTCGGTGGCGCCAACGGGGAGCTCGCGGCGGCGATGCAGTACTCGATTCAGGGCCTTAACTGCGAAGATCCCGACCGCAAGGACCTCCTGATGGATATCGGCACGGAGGAGCTCAGCCATCTGGAAGTGGTCGGCAGCCTTGCCCGCCTTCATCTCAAGCCCACGAAGTTCGACCGCGAGAAGGCAGAGGCCGATCCGCTTATCGCCATCGCAGGCGGCGGCGGTGTCAATCTGTTCAACTCCCAGGGCAATCCGTGGACGGCTGACTATCTCAAGATCACAGGCGAGCTCGATGTCGACCTGCGAAGCAATATCGCAGCCGAAGCGCGCGCGAAGATTGTGTACGAGCGGCTGATCAATTTTTGCGACGATGCCGGGACCAAGGACGCGCTACAATTCCTGATGACACGCGAAATCACTCACATGAAGGCGTTCGCGGCCGCTCTTGAAAGTATGAAAAGGCCGGCTTTCACTATTGGCAAGATTGCACCCACTTCCGGCCTTGTGAACCAGTTTTTTAATGATTCGACCGGGTCCGGCGATGAAGGCGAGATCGACACGCGGGGGCCGTGGAATGAAGGTGGGGATTGGGAGTTTGTACAGTCTCCCGCGCTATCTGCGCCCAACGGCGGTTCCGAAGCGCCAATCAAGACGGAGAGCTCTCCACCGACTGCGCCGGAGGGGATCAACGATCTCCTCTTGGACGAGCTTCGTGACATCCTACATGCCGAGAAGCAGTTGGTTAAGGCACTTCCAAAGATGGCGAAAGCTGCACGCTTCGACCGCCTGCGCGAATGCTTTGAGGAACATCTCATCGAAACCGAAGGCCAAATCGAACGGCTCAACGAGTGCTTCTCGCTCTTGGGAGAAACGGCGCGCGCCAAGCCTTGCAAGGGTATGATGGGCCTTGTCGAGGAGGGCCAGGAAGTCATGGAGGAGAGCGAGGAGAAGGAGGACGCGCTTGCCGACCTCGCATTGATTGGTGCAGCCCAGCGTGTCGAGCACTACGAAATCTCGGGCTACACGACCGCAAAAAATCTCGCCCAACAGCTACGTCGCAGTGCGGTCGTTTCGCTGCTCTCGAAGTCGCTGGCGGAAGAAGAGAACGCCGACCAGCTTCTGAACCAAATTGCGCGGACCCTGATGTCGGTGGCCAAGATGCCGGAGGCCATTGAGCAGAGCGCGGACGAAGAAGCCTAGTACCATAGCGGCGGGCCGCCCATCGGGGCGGCTCATTTCATGTCTGGAGTTTACGATGGTTCTCGATCGTGACGCTGAGAGCTGACGCGGTCCAGGTGGTGGATATGCGACTTCGACAGATCGCTGCGGGCAACGGCACACCTCAAGAGATGTTTTTAATGGTGTCAGAAAAGATCGATGCAGCGGCGGAAGCTCGCACCATTATGTTGCGGGGCGGCGATTGCAATCAGTTATCGACCACTACAGGAAAATCGTGTTGGCTAATGTGCAGCGATTGAACGGCTGAAGCTGCAATGCCGTCGCATTGGTTGGACGCTGAGAACAGTTATCGGCGATCTTTAAATAGCATCGATGGCGACGATGCTCTGCCGCGTGTGCCGATGACGAGTTGGGCCAGCTATTTTGGAAAATGAGAGAAACGGCGCGATCGAGCAAATCCTCGGAGCTGCGGCACTGCGCATGTGGGCCGACGTGGCCGCGCGACGTCCAGGAGCTGCCGTTTGAAGATGCCACGACGGGGAACAAAGGAATTCGGCAAGAGTTGGCGGTGTACCTCCACAGCATCAGGCTCACGCGGCCAAGCCGACAATTGTTGCCTGAGTTGTTAATGCCATTGGCCGCACGATGGCCGCAGCGTTCTCTGGCGACATCGCCGTGGCGGCCACGATGTCGGTGACTATGAAAGGACTGCATCCAGGCAGCAGTCAATCAAGCATGGCCCGAAATATTTGCGCAGGAGCGCCCATAACCTCAAAAGGTACCGACGTTTATATAGCCAAATCGTACCGCTGCAAATTTGAGATCACTTCTTTTGCGAGAGGCACATGCAGCAAGTCAGCAAGTTGCCAACACGCGTCAGCCGCCTTGTTTCGGCTGCCGATACGCTAAACCGATGAAGCCAGCGAATGCGGAGATATTAATGATGGCTTCAATCAGAGCATGATGAATCCCCAAAAAAAAGCCCCGGTATGCGGGGCTGGTGTCTGTTCAAAACTCTAGTTCGCGCTGACACACTTCGTTCCGAAAAATGCTAAAGCCCCGCTGGGCGAACAGGGCTGGCGCTACACGGGCCACAAACTCAGTAGCATGGCATAGCCGAGCATTAGTTTATTATCGGTCTGTTCTTTTCCCACTGAAGCTATTTGCAAACTTCAGGAGTCTAGGCAGCGGCCATTTTCGGGAAGGGGACCGCAGCTTAGCCTAGCTACTTCTGTTCCGAAGGGGGACGAAACACCCATTCGCGCCACACGGTCAACAGCGCTGCCATGATCACTGGCCCCAGGAACAAACCCATAAGACCGAAAGCAGCGAGACCGCCGAAGATTCCGACGAATGCCAGTAGAAACGGAAGCCGAGCCGAGTCGCCGACAAGGGTCGGCCATACAAAATGATCGCCGGCGAGCATGACGATCGTACCCCAACAAAATACGCCTGCTGCTGCCAGTCCACTGCCATCGCCTGAAACGAGGACAACTGCCGCGGCGGTGAAGGCCGCCCAGGCGCCAAATGGGATCATTGCGAAGGCCGTCGTGAAAATGGTGAACAGCACCGCATTGGGCACGCCTGCGATGAGATAGCCGACGCCGATCAACAATCCTTCGCCCACGGCGACCAGCACCGTGCCGTTCACGGTGCCGCGGGTAGCGTCAACCATTTTTTCGATCAGGCCTTCTCCGGCTTCTCCAAAAAGGCGGTCGCTCGTCTCCAGGAAGCGGTTGGCAACCGAGCGACCATTTCTAAGCAAGACGAACAAAGCCAACAAGGAAAAGAAAAGCAGAAACAATCGGTGGAGCAGTTGTCCACCGAGCGTTCTGAAAAGGTCAGACGCATTTTCAGCATTGACCGTCTTCAGCCAGGCGGTCGCGGCTTTTGGATCCGAGAGGTTGTCGCGCCACCACTGCTGCATGCTCTCTGCCGCGACCGGTAGGCGGGCAATCCACTCAGGCACTTCGATCCCGCTTTCTCCTGCCTTCTTCAGCCAGCCGATCAGAACGTCACCTTGATGCGCCAGCTGGTAGACGGCGAGGGCCATGGGAGTAAAAAGAATTAGCGCGACGATGAGCGTGAAAACGAACGCAGCCAAGTTCGAGGGGCCCGAGGCAAAGCGTTTTGCAAATTTGACGTAGAGCGGCCACAGCGAAACGGCGAGAATTGTGGCCCAGATCAGCGCGGGCATAAAGCTGGCAGCCGTCCACAACGCAAGGCCGACCAGCAAGACCGCAAGCACGACGCGGGCCTTGACGCGTGACCCGGCATCCAGTGGCAGCGGCTTTCGGACCGTGGTTTCTGCCCGCTCTTCGCGCTTCTTCGCTACGCCTGACTTCGCGCGATCGGTCATTGCGGATTACGCGGGGCTCGCTCGCGGAATTGGACTGCGAAAATTACTCCACCTTTCGTCGCCATAGTCCGCCTCATCTGATGATGCCAACGAACGCACAAAGGGCAACCATGTTCCCTGCGGTCACATGATTCAGCAGACGGCAACAGATCAGGTGATGGCAGCCATACGCGAGGTCGCGTCGCCGGGTTAAGACGGCGAAAGAATGAGCGGGCCTGCGCATGGAGGCATCGCAGTTCGTGCGTGCTTAATTCCCGGCCCGCCAATCGGTAACGTTATGCTAAGCGGCCATGGCTCTGGGATTCGAACGCTGGCCAGCGGGCTTGCCGCCAGGCGGATGGGGAGGTCCCCCGTCCAGCTCAGGCAGGGCTTCTACGATCTCGTCGATGTTACCGTTGCCCTGAGGCCCGCAGGTCCCCGCAGCGCAGGATTAGGAGGGGACCGCCGAAACATCCGATGTCCCGAGGGCCAGAATGGCGCGTTTCTCCAAAACCGAAAGCGAGGGGCGCTGCAGAACGTCCCTTGGATGATCGAAAATCGTGCCTCGTGCAGCAGTGACGTCGAAAGATTGTTCGTCGAGAGCGGTCGTCTGCCGCATGATCTCCTCCATTGGAGACTATGATTGATGCCGCGGGTCGAGCGACGCGCTGCACTTCCAATAAGATAGACTGCGCCGCCTTGGCTTCGAGCTGGTGAAACTTGTCTGCGGTCGATGCCTCGTCGATAGCGATGCCACGCGGCTTCATGGCCTCGGGAATCTCCTTTAACAACATCACTAAGGATCGCGAGGGTGGTTGGGATGTTCTGCTTGATCCTCTTTTGCGTAAAGATTTTTGGCAGCTCGTTCGGTAAGCTGTGCGTCAGACTTGGTCCGTCGTCTGTTTTTCGCAATCCCGTAGACTAGCACGAGACCGAGAACTGCAGCTCCTATGGCCCATAGCGCAACTGGGAAGTGAGAGCCGGTGTCGACCGGAAGGCCCTGAGCGTCGGCCGTGACCGACACTAGCGTCCCCAAGAATGCTACCGCTACAAAGATGGCAGGTAGAGAGCTGGGTTGGCCAGCAGAGCTCTTGTATTTGCTCTTCATTTTGTACCTTTCATTTTGCTAGTCGTTTTCTGCTCGTCTTTCGCCCGAGCTTTATTCCGATGAGCCTCAATCTGCTCCGGCTGCTGATCATCGATCTTGGTAAGGTCGGTTCGTGCGCCGTCTTGCACTCGCAGCAACTCGTCGAGCTTGGCCTGGATAGCCTGCGTATCGCGATGCTCGGAGCGTTGAATGAGAAGCGTCATGCAAAGCGTAATGAGCGCGATTGCGCCGTGAAAGTCGAACGACTTCCGATCGAGGGATATCCATAGAACAAGATAGATGATTACGAAGCCAAAAGCGGAGGGTTGGGCCATCCAAGTACCCGCTTTGGTTAATAGGCTTTGCATTCGGCCCGAACTCCTATTCATCCTCACTACTCAAGGTCCGTTCGGGCAAGGCCAATCCGCCGCCCAGCCGCAAACGGTCCGACTGTCCCGGTGAAGCATGACAGGAGGCGCAATCGCCAGCGGCAAACACGAGCTTCCCCTTGGCCGGGTCGCCGGTTCCGTCGAGCGGCGCTTCAGCGTCGCGTGCAAAAGCCGGTCTGGGCACGGGGATGAGCCAGGCTGCGATCGCGCTGCCGACAAGGCCCGCGGCTAAGATGATCGCCACGAGGCAGGTTACGCGCATGGGACACCACCTCGTGAGGCGAGGAGAATTACTAAAGCAATGCAATGGTTGATGTCGGGTTCCACCGACGCGTGCAGCAGCGTCCGCCTGTGGCATCAGTTCGCTTTTCAACGGTCGTGCTGATCACAGCGCTTGAGCTGGGCGGAGGGCGATGCAAGCTTTCATCATCTGCGGGCACCGGCTTGATGGGAGCGTTGGCAGATCCGCGGCCGATGATAACGCATGGCTAGGCTTTGTGGGGTACTGCCACGAGGCATCGCCTTCGCCGCTGTCTCGACGAATAGGAACGATAGGTTCAACCGAGAGTTCAGCCCTCTCAGTATCAGGAAGAGGGCAAACATGCAGAAGAGCGCCAATTCATCGCTCGGCGAACTCAAGCGGGAGACCGAGCAGACCCGCGCGGGCCTCACCCAGACCGTTGAAGAGTTGCGAACCACGGTCTCAGAGACCGCCAGCGATTTACGTCACCGGCTCAGTCCTGACTCGATCAAGGCCGAAGTCTCCGACTATGTTCGGTCCCGGGGCGAGCGTCTGGTAGAGGACGTCACCGCTGCCGCGCGGCGCAATCCCATGCAGGCCGTGGCCGTGGGCGCTGGCATCGCTTATCCGCTTTTAAAGCTGGTGCGGGCCATTCCGACGCCGGTGTTGTTGATCGGCGCGGGATTGTTTTTTACCGGATCCAAGTCCGGCCAGGAGGCGGTTCGAAAAGCGTCCGACATGGCATCGGACCTGACCGACGAGGTGCGCCGGCGGGGCCATGATCTTTCCGACCAGCTCAGTTCTTCCGTCGCATCTGCGCGCGATGCTGCCACCGATGCGGTTGATCGGGTCGGCGACATGATGTCCACCGGGGCGGATCGGGCGCGGACTTCGGCGGGTTCCGCGGGCGCTGCATTGAATGCACAGACTGACACCGTGCGCGACAGCACGGCTTCGCTTGCAGAATCGGCCTCCGCAAAGGGACGCGACCTTAAAGGCAGCGTGGTCGACCTAGCGGATGCGGCCGGCCAGCGCGCGAGGGCCGCCGTATCAGACGGTTCTTCCGCTCTACAGGGCGCCCTGGCCTCGACACGTGACACTGCGTTCGAGACAGCACGGGACCTCCGCGATAAGGCGGCTGAGGCCTCGGACCGCGCGGGCAAGACGGTGTTGCAGACAATTGAGCAGAATCCGCTTCTTGTCGCTGGCGTAGGACTGCTCCTGGGAGGCTTGATCGCAAGCGCGTTACCCCGCAGTGTGCTTGAAGACAATCTGGTCGGCGAGGCCAGCGAAGCTGCCAAAGGCCGGGCGCGTGAAGCCGCGTCTCGGGGCTTTGATGCGGCCAAAGGCGCCGCGGAAGAGATTATAGAAAACGTGGCGCGCCAAGCCGGTGCCGAGGGCCTTACGTCCGGCGGCTTTGATGAGGCCGCGAAAGACATCGGACAGCGCGTCCGCCGGGTTGCGGAAGCTGCGGTCACCACGGCTTTTAATCCCGATAATGAATCTACATCACCTGCCGGCGGAGGAAACCATCATGGCTGAGACATCAGGTAGAGCAGAACACGATTTGGCGTCAGGGCAGGGTGCTGCACGCGCAAAATTGGAAGAGGCGGCGGCTTCGACAAAAAGTCTTGCAGACCAGGCCTTATCGGCCGGGCAGGACCTCACCGAGAAAGCAAAAGATCTGGCCGGCAATTCTGCGGATGCGCTCAAGGTTCATGCGTCCGATCTTGCAGATGCGGCGAAAGATGTGGCGTCGCAAGCGACTGACAAGCTCAAAGACGCTGTCAACGACCGCAAATCATCCGGAGCGGAGTATGTCGGTACTATCGCGCAAACGATGCGGCGCGCCGCCCGTGAATTTGACGCGGATCTTCCAATGGCCGGCACATATATCCGTAAAGCAGCCGAGCAAGTTGACAGCGTCTCCCAAGGCATCAAGAACGGCAATCTTGGTGACCTCGTGCAAAACGCACAGTCGTTTGCCCGCCGACAGCCCACTGCGTTTCTGGGAATCGCGGTCCTCGCCGGGTTCGGCGTGGTGCGTTTCCTGAAGAGTTCCGCAGAAAGCAACTCGACGTCCGGTACCTCGGCGTCCATGCCGCATCGTGCAACGAGCCAGGGTTATGGCGATGACTTCACCAACTGAACGTTCCATACCTGAATTATTTGGCGACGCAATTTCGCAGCTTGCCAAGCTGGTCGGCAATGAGTTCGCGCTTGCCCGCGCCGAGATGTCGGACAAGGCAGGACAGGCAGGGCGTGCTGCGGCGATGATCGGAGCGGGAGCGGTCGTGATGATACCGGCGCTGGTGCTGTTATTGTTCGCAGCAGCATCGGCTCTCATCAAAAGCGGATTTTCGGATCCTGTGGCCTATTTCTGCGCTGGCGGAGGCGCCGCTGTCCTGGCGGGCATCCTGATCGCAGTCGGACTCAACCGCTTGTCGGGTGACGCCATGAAGCCTTCGATCACGTTGCAACAGGTCGAAAAAGACAAACTCGCGGCCAAGGAGTTGGTGCGATGAACGAGAAGAACATAAGCGCCTCCGGTTTTGTCGAGGATCTCCGGGACGCCGCTGGCCGCAACCCCGTTTCAGCGGCATTGATCGGGATGGGCGTTCTTTGGATGCTGACGGGTGCGAAGTCGCCGGCAGGGGTGCGCAGAGTTCTTCGAAATGCGGGCCTTGACCAGGTCCCGGACGCTTTGAGCGAGGTCCGGTCCGGACTAAGGGAAAAGGCCGGTTCGGACGTGGCGGCATCGACCTTGGAAGCAGCACGGGGGCGCGGCGCTTCCGTCATTGACGACGTTGTAGAATATGGACGAGCGATGATAGAGCCAGGGGCCGTGTTCGAAACCGCACGCGATGGCCTCTCCGAACTTTTTCGTGCGCAACCACTTGCCCTCGGAGCCATCGGTCTGGCGATTGGGGCAGGTATTGCAGCCGCGCTGCCGAAAACCGATGTCGAAGACGCTTACCTCGGGGAAGCCAGCCGGACCCTGAAGACAGAAGCCGCGGAGATCGCCGGCCAGCAGGTGGAGAAGGCGACCGCCCTCGCCAATGACGTCGTCGAGGCGGCCTCCGCGGAAGCACGCAAGCAAGGGCTGACGCCAGACGGCGCTAAAGCAGCGACGAATGACCTGACGGGGCGCGTCGGACGCGTTGTGGACGCGGCCAAGAACAGTGTTGGGGTGAAGCAAAAGCAATTCTGAGCGACTCGCAACATCCGTTCGCGGGGAACTTTGTTAGCCACGCAGTGCGGCGTTGCAAACATTGCTTGCGGCGCGGCATGACTTCTGCAGCCGAAGTTTTAAATGCGCCTCGGAGCTGACCTAACACGCCTTGCCCCCGTGACGGACGAGCTGGGAGCCTGCCAAATCTCTTTCCCAGCCAAATACTGATCTGTCGTCCAGTGCGGGTGAGGCCGTCCGCTCACCATCCACGAAGGCCTCCAACGATGGACCGTCGGCAAAACCTTCAAGCCGGCGCGCTTCGCCGTCGACGCGTTTCAGGGCTTGCATTTCGTCGTCTCGTCCGAGCTTGGCTTTCTGCACGGCCGACTTCATCACACGGATGGTTTCGTCGTAGACTTTGAGCGGAACCGGGTTAGGGATGGCGGTCCTTCCTTCCCCACCATCGCTTTTGGTTCCGGTTTTGGACAGTTTTTCCATGTGCTCGGCAGCCAGCCGGCGCCGGTCAGCCGCTCGAGTGTAGAGCGCGGCCGGCGCGCATAGGAACGATGATCACGGCGCTAGTGTTAACCCTCGCATTGGAGACAATGAGGAGCCGCCGATGATCCGGTTTGCTTGCTTTGGAGCGTTGCTTGCAGCTTTAGCTCTCCCTGGGCCAGCCTCAGCTGCAGACGGGTGCGGCGTCGGTTGTCACGGCACGTCAGAAGGAGCCTGCGTTCGCGATGGGTGGCAAGAAGGTTTGCCCGTTTGGAACGTGTGCCCAGCCACATCTCGGTCGTCTTCCCCTTGCGGCCCATATCACCGATGTAGCCGCCGATCCACGATGTGCATTGCGCGATGAGCGAACAAAACCCGCCAGCGTGGACAACGCGGGCCTCCCTTTTCAAGCGGAAGTTGATGCAGGGGCCGAGTGCGTTTCGCGATGCGCGCAAAGATCGGCCGGAGAAGTGAGGCGACGCCCAAAGCCAGCCGGTAGAGCTGAGTGAAAGCGAAAAGTGAGCGATGACAAGCACGATTTTGAGCAGGCGGACGCGGCGGCCCACGCGGCGCTCGAGTATGCCCGCAGCCTACCTCCGGGCATTCGCTCCCAGGCCATCAAGGCGGCCGGGAAGCTGCGGAGCGATGTCGACCGATTGCGCCCCCCGAGGTTGCTCCTCGCGGGTGCCGGCCAAAGTAAAACGTCAACCATGGCCAGCGGACTGAAAAGATACGTAGAGTGAATGAGCCGAGGCCGGAAAACTGGTCGCGTGGCCTACGTGATGAGCGTGCAAACCTTCCAGAGCCGAGGGTCGGCGCAGAGTGGCAAATCTACGACACCTTTAATGCCGCGGAGGAGCTGTTGCGCCATTCGAATGTCAAAGAAGTCTTCAAGACGGCAATCAACAAGGGTTCAGCAGTAATACTGCAAAGCAAATTGTAACGGCGGTTAGGTGACGATAGAGGGCGACATAGCGCAGCTCATTCCAATCGGCGAAGAAAACGCTGTGTCCGCCCGATTGCTTTGGAAGCAGCTGGGCATGTGGTCTGCTCAGAGCACAAAGCTAAACTGAACGAGATGGCGGCGGCAGGCCTGATCGAACGCAAGCGTATCGTGCGTGGACACCACGGTACCAATTTGTATTTCCGATCGCGCGCCTGAAGCGCCGCCAAGCGCGTGATTGCGCCGGCAGATGCAAGGCCTGAGTCGCGACCCGTCAATGGCGGAGAGCGTGTCCCGCTGCGATGAATTTAGCTAAGAAAAGTCAGTCGGCGGCTTGCGAATAGTCCATGAGCCTGCGCCGCCTTGGTCGGGAAAATGTTGCAATCGCTGGAACCGCGAGCTTGGCGACGCGTCGAATCTCCGCCGGTAGAAGTCATCATCCACGTCACGTCTCCGGTATCAATAACGCGAGTCTTTCGCCATTTCGCGAGGCCGATCAAAAAAATTGTCAGCCATGACCAACAGGTCGGATTAGACCGGGGTGCGTCTGCCTCTAACTTCGTCGAGCTGCCGAACTGTGCCGACTTTCCACAGAGAATGCGAACCGCCAGCGAAACCAGAAATGAGTTTTCATCTGTTTTTTTAGGACCCTTTGCAGCTCCTTTTTTAGTTCTCTACCATGGCGGAAGGCGTGCCCATTTTTCTGGCTTTCAATTTCACCGTCGTCAGAGGGCTATTCAACGCAGCGGAAGCCCGAACCGCGGAGGCTCCGGATAATATCAGGGCCTTCAAACGCTCAGCATCTTCTTGCGTCCAGATTCTGTACCTCACCGGGCTCATCGCACGCTCGCTAAAGCATATTCAATCTGTGCTTGGGCAGTCTGTTCCTAACGCTCTTCATGCGGATGCACCCATTTATGATCGCGGCGCGTCTGGGTCAGCTTGATCATCCGCACCGGCGGCGCCGAGCGACCCTTTCGACAAGATCTGCACCTCAGCGAGGCTTGTCCCCGCGACCGGCGGATGGATCCAGCAGGAGGCTCGCCCGCGTCCTGCAGCGATTGCATTCCACCTCGAGCCAGCCCAGGCCGCCGCTGAGGCATTGCCCGATCATGGGTGACGGCTGGGCGGGCCCCTTCATCCCATTTTTCTTTCGCAGAAGGTTTGGGGAGATCCTTGAGAAGCTGCGATGGAAGAATACCGCACCTGTGTGATCGGGCCGGACGGTCACATTATCAATCGGGTTGATCTCAGTTGCGTTGATGAGAATGAGGCGCGACGGCTCGCAACACAGGGGCCGACCGCTTTATAGAGCGTTTCGAGCCAGCATTAAAAACCCCCTTGTAGCATGGCCCGGTGCCGGAAAATGAAGCCGGCGATAGGACCGCGGTGCCAGCTCGAGACTGCAAAACCGAAGACGGCCTCAGCGGCGATGGACGCTGAGGCCGTGACGTGCCGATGACCAATCGGCACGGACGTAACGGCATCTTTGTCGAGATCGTTCCTATGCGGCGGCCTGAGCTTCCGCATTGACAACCGTTTCTGCAAGCTTGGTCAGCAACGCGTCGGTCTTCTTCTCTTCGGCCAGCGTCTCGTCGATTAGTTTTACAGCGTCCTTCATTCCAAGGGCCGTAGCCCAGGACTTGAGGGTGCCATAACGAGATATCTCGTAGTGCTCGACGGCCTGCGCCGATGCAAGCAATCCGGCGTCGAGAGCGGGTGAGCCGTCGAATTCGTCCATGATCTCCTTGCCCTCATCGAGAATACCCTCGATAGCATCGCACTTCTTGCCGCGCGCCGGCTTTTCCAAAAGTTCGAAGATTTGCTCGAGGCGAGCGATTTGACCTTCAGTCTCTTCTTGGTGTTTTTCAAACGCTGCGCCGAGTTGCTCGTCAGTCGCCGCTTTCGCCATCTTGGGTAGAGATTTGTAAATTTGCTTCTCAGCGTAGTAGACGTCTTTTAAGGTGTTGAGAAATAGGTCGTCCAGAGTCTTTTCTGCCATAGGGATCCTCCTGAGGAAATGAACCGGATATTCCATCCCGGTTCCTATTGTGTGAGGGCGCCAAACGGCCTCAGCGTGGATTACTGAGGCCGTCCGCCAACAACCGGAATGTGCCGCTTGTCCTCGGCACGTCATCACAACAAAAAGGGAAAAGAGATCGTTCCTAAAATCAGCGGGCCCCGGAAGTTAGAACGGCCCCAGCCAGAAGCTGAGGCCGTCTATCGAGGCTACCATGCTGTGCCGCTGTCCAGAGCACGGCACGGAATCGCAACGCAACACTGCACAAGCTCGTTCCTAAAAAAGATCGCGACAAACAAAAGCGGCCCTGACAATACGCAACGCGTCAGGACCGCACCCGACGGCCTTTGGGGGCGGAGTGAAGAGATAGGCCGGCAGGTTTTGATTCTATTGTCATTCCAGAGAAACGTTCCAAACCTCAAGGCCAGGCGCCACCGCGGAGAAAAGTGCCTCGGGAAAATCATTGACAGCAAGTGTTCACTTTTGACCGAACTTTCAAAAATGGATCATGTAAAATCACCACCACGACTCCATTCTCCGCGTCACCGGTGAGGGACATCCGTCGCCATGAACTGGACGCCCGGTGAGGACAAGCGCCTTCTCGAA
>Ga0268266_10000463_pt1 | contig 59089 bp, 60 predicted proteins | sample KBSS13metaG_FD_190356 | JGI IMG/M metagenome (GOLD analysis project Ga0268266, IMG submission 190356) | Switchgrass rhizosphere microbial communities from Kellogg Biological Station, Michigan, USA - KBS S1-3 metaG (SPAdes) (version 2) | ecosystem: Host-associated > Plants > Roots > Rhizosphere...
CGGCGGGCCTGGCCTGTTCGGGGCGCTGGCCGCGGCCGTCGCCGTTTATTTCTGGCAGGACGGACCGGCGCGGCTGTTCGTTTTCACCGTATGCCTGACGACCTGCGAATGGTTGCGCGGCCATGTCCTGACCGGCTTTCCCTGGAATTTGTCGGCCTATGGCTGGGGCGCTTCTCTGGCGCTGCTGCAATCGGTCAGTCTGATGGGCGCTTATGGTCTTTCCTTCCTGACCGTTCTTTTCGGCGCGTCACTGGCCGAACTTGCATCCCGCCGCTGGCGCGCGCCCGGCCTGATGCTGCTTCTGTTCGCCGGACTTTGGGCTTTCGGCGCCTGGCGCCTGGTGGCGACACCGCCGCGCGACGTGGGCAAAGTGTCGCTGCGTCTGGTACAGCCGAACATACCGCAGACAGAAAAATACCGGCCGGAATTAACGCTTCGGAACTGGCAGCGGCTGGTGGACCTGAGCAATCGCCCCGGCCAGCCTACCCATATCGTCTGGCCGGAGGCCGCCACAGGCTTTCCCGTAGCCCGCTCCGCCGGCGCGCTGGACCAGATCGGGCTTTTTACCGCGCGCGATCAGACGCTGATCACTGGTTCCGATCGTGTATTGCGAAGGGAGGGCCGGGTAGTCGCCTATAATAGTCTTTATCTGTTTGGACCGGGTGGCGCGCTGCCGCTTGTCTACGACAAGTTTCATTTGGTTCCGTTTGGCGAATACATGCCTTTCGCGCGGTTTTTTAATCGTCTGGGCATCACACAACTTGTGGTCGGTGAGGGATTCTCCGCCGGCGATCATCCGCATCTTCTTCAGGTTCCTGGCGCGCCGCCGGTTTCACCGTTGATCTGTTACGAGGTGATTTTTCCGCATGCCGTCACCGATCCTGCCGCGCCGCGGCCCGGCTGGCTGGTGAACATTACCGACGATGCATGGTTCGGTCCTTGGGCAGGGCCGCGCCAACACTTCCTGATCGCGCGCGTACGCGCGATTGAAGAAGGTTTACCTATTGCGCGTGCCGCCAACACCGGCATCAGCGCTGTGATTGACGGTAACGGGCGCGTGCGCGCTGCACTCGCACTCAACCGTATGGGTGTGGTGGATGCAGCATTGCCCGCAAGCCTTGCACCGACGCTCTATACCCAGATTGGGGATTGGATCGTTTTTCTCTTTATCGTTAATGCGATCATCCTCAGCTTTTGGTTGGCGCGTCGCGTCATCTGACGCAGCTTGGCGAAATTAAATGTTTGCGCTGAGCGATAGTTCGGGCAAGTTCCGGCCGGCAAAACAAAAAGATCGCCATGCCCAAGAAGCAAGCCAATCCCATCGACATTCAAGTCGGCAATCGCGTGCGCATCCGGCGCATGCTGATTGGAATGAGTCAAGAAAAGCTGGGCGATCTGCTTGGCCTCACTTTTCAGCAAGTCCAGAAATACGAGAAAGGCGTCAACCGCATCGGCGCCGGCCGCCTCTACGAAGTGGCGCGCATCCTCAATGTGCCGGTGGATTTCTTTTATGAGGGCGTGGGCAATGCGCCCGGACTCAGCGATTCAGAGGTAGCTCCGCCAGTGCTCGAATTTGTATCGAGCGGCGAGGGTCTGCAACTATCGCTGGCATTCATGAAGATCAAGGACTCCAAGGTGCGCAAGCGCGTACTCGATCTGGTGAAGAGTCTTTCCGAGGAAGAAGAAGGCAAAAACGCCTAAGGGGTCCGCGCGGCCTTTTCTTCCAGGCCGGACCTGCCCTCGCGAGCCCGCAGCACGGCATAGACCTCTGCTGGCGTAATGCCGCTGGCGGCCCACAGCACAAACAAATGATAGAGGACGTCGGCGGACTCCTTGGCCAGCTCCGTCTTATCCCGGGAAATGGCGGCGATCACCGTTTCGGTGGCTTCCTCGCCGAATTTCTTGGCGCACTTCTCCACGCCCTCCGCCAGCAGCTTGGCGGTATAGGAGCTGGCCGGGTCGGCGCCCCTGCGGGCGGCGATGGTGGCGAACAGGCGGTCAAGCGCGTCGGACATGGCGGGGTCTTAGCATGGCTAGGGCGTTGCGAACACACAGGCTCTCTCCCGTGAGGCCGGTCAGCAAAAGGTCCAGTGGACCTTTCGCCGGCCTAACGCGCGCAAGCGCGTCGCGGGGAGAGATGTCGCAACGAGGGTGAGGAAGGCGGCCAAGCCTTCCGAACGCATGCCGACCCGAGTTGCGACAGAGGGGGTGACTCTAAAGCCCAATCCGGGCGCGGATATCGGCCGGGGTCAGGCCTTCATCGCGCAAGGATTGGAGGCTGACAGCCCCGTCGCGCTTGGAGAATTTCTTGCCGTTTTCGTCCAGGACCAGGGGATGATGGGCATAGGCCGGCTCCGGCAGCCGGAGCAGCGCCTGCAGCAGCCGCTGGATATGGGTGGCGGACAGAAGATCTTCGCCGCGTGTCACCAGGCTCACATTCTGGAACGCATCATCCACCACCACCGCCAAGTGATATGAGGTCGGCATGTCTTTCCGCGCCACCACGATGTCGCCGAAGCGGAAGGGATCGACCGGATAGCGATGGCCCTGTTCACTGAAACTGAGCGGGCCGACCTGTGCCGCGGCCTTGGCGACGTTGAGCCGCAAGGCGTGGTTCTCGCCGGCTTCGATGCGATGGCGCGCCTCTTCCACGGCCAGGCTGCGGCAGGTGCCGGGATAGACCGGGCCCTCCGGTCCATGCTGCGCTTCGCCGGCCAGCGCGATCTCGGCGGCAATCTCCGCGCGGGTGCAGAAACAAGGATATACCAGGCCGCGCGCTTTCAGGTTCACCAGTGCTTCGGCATAGGCGCCCATGCGGGTGGACTGGCGCAGCGATGGTTCGTCCCAGGAAAGACCCAGCCATTTGAGGTCGTAAAAAATCGACTGGATGAACTTGTCGCGGCTGCGGCCCTTGTCGATGTCCTCGATCCTGAGAAGGAAGTCATCGCCGCTCTCATGGGCGGTAATGGCGGCATAGGCATGGCCCAGGTGCAAAAGGCCGGTTGGACTGGGTGCGAACCTTGTGACAATCATTCCGCCAACCTAACGCAAAGACGCAGACGATGGCACTGAACGGACCCACCATTGCGCCGGCCCGTGGCCCCGCCACGCACCTTGTCGTGCTGGTGCATGGCTATGGCGCCGACGGCCAGGACCTGATCGGGCTGGCCGAGCATTGGCGGGCTTTGCTTCCCACTGTCGCTTTCGCCGCGCCCAATGCGCCGACCCGCATTCCTGGTGGGCCCGGCTATCAATGGTTTCCCATCTCGCGCATCGATCCGCATGAGATGCAGAAGGGCGTGGAGGTGGCGGGGCCACTGCTCGATGCCTATCTCGATGCCGAACTGGCGCGGCTGAACCTGCCGCCCGAGCGGCTGGCGCTGGCGGGCTTTTCACAAGGCACCATGCTGTCTCTTCATCTGGGGTTGCGGCGCCCCGTCAAACCGGCGGCGATCGTCGGCTTTTCCGGATTGCTGGCGGGGGCCGTGCCGCCCGGAGACATTCCGCCGATTCTTCTGACCCATGGCGACAGCGATTCCGTGATCCCGCCCCAGGCCATGTTCCTGGCCGCCAGCCAGCTGGGCCTGGCGGGCGCGGCCGTGCAATGGCATCTGGCTGCCGGCATGGGACACGGCATCGACCCGGACGGGCTGATGATGGCGGGCGGTTTCCTGGCCATGGCCTTTCGCGGCCTGTTGAAAAGTCAGGGCGAAATACGCTCCGTCTACAAACCGTCATGACGAATCGGCTAGAGTCTTGAGCGTGCAAGGGTATTGGCCCTAGATTGCGGGCCGAAAGGGGAACCGCCTTCAGTCATCTGCATCTCACAGGACATTTCCCGTGCTAGCAGCGGCGGCGCTTTCCAGACCGGCCATTGGCGGTCACTGCCCGGCCCTGGTGCTGAATGCCGATCACCGGCCCCTCAGCTATTACCCCCTGTCGCTCTGGTCCTGGCAGGACACCATCAAGGCGGTGTTCCTGGAGCGGGTCGTCATCCTGGAAGAATATGACCGGGTAGTGCGCTCGGCCCGCTTCGAGATGAAGCTACCCTCGGTGGTTTCGCTCAAGACCTATATTCGTCCCGCGCGCCGGCCCGCCTTCACCCGGTTCAATGTGTTCCTGCGCGACCAGTTCGAGTGCCAGTATTGCGGCGACATCAAGGACCTGACCTTCGATCACGTGATTCCGCGCAGCAAGGGCGGGCGTACCACCTGGGAGAACGTCGTCACGGCCTGCAGTCCCTGCAATCTGACCAAGGGCGGCCGCATGCCCAACCACGCCCGGATGCATCCGCGCATCAGGCCGCATCAGCCGACGGTGATCGAACTGCGCGAACATGGGCGCAGGTTTCCGCCGAACTATCTCCACGAGTCGTGGGCTGACTATCTTTATTGGGACAGCGAGCTCGAGCCCTAAATTCGTTCTGAAAGTTTAATCGCGATGCGGCAGCCGGCCTTGATCGTCTCGCTCAGCAGCTTGTAGCCCGGCGCCTGCTCGGCGCCTTGCTTCAAGGCCTCTTCGCGATGGGCGGCTTCATCGGCGCGGAAATCCTCCACCGTGGCTTTCAATGCCGGGTCTTTGTCCTTCAGCGCCGCCACTTGCGATGCGTAATGCTCATCAATCACTTCCTCGACCGCCGCGGTGCAGGCGAAGGCGGCTTTCTCTCCCATCGCGGCGGTGACCGCACCCAGCGCAAAGCCCGCGATCCTCCAGACCGGCTCCAGCGCGGTGGGTCGCACGCGGCGCTCATTCACCAGCCGGTCGAAGGTCTTCAGATGCCGCTGCTCCTGATCGGCCATGTGCTGGATGGTTTCGACGTGAGCGCTTTTGCGGCGCTTCAGCACGGCAAGCTGGCCTTCATAGATACGCACCGCGCCATACTCGCCGGCATGGTCCACACGGATCATGGCTTCGATGTCGGTCGGCGGACCGGGTGCGGCTGGCTTTGGCTTACGCGGCATGCTTGCGGCTCAGGAGAAAGGCGCCCGTGGCGGCGATAACAAAAGAGAAGATCGTATTGTAGGCCGCCAGCGACAGGCCGAACAGACTCCAGGTCACGGCACTGCAGCTGACCTGGGGCTCCGCCGCCCCCGAACCCATGACATAGGCATGTGCGACGCTGCAGGGAGGCAGGGGGAAGATGCCGTGCTGTATGCCCGTTTGATAGGCACCGATCAGGCCGGAGATGGCGACCAGCACGATCGTCGTCCAGGCCAGCGCATGGGCACGAGTGCGCAAGAATGGAACAACTGCAAGGCCGATGATGGCTGCCGCGATATGCGGCCAGCGTTGCCAGTGGCACATTTCGCATGGCGGCAGGTGTGCAAGATATTGAAAGCCCAGTGCGCCGGCGATCAGCGCCAAGGCGCCGGCACCGACCATCGCCGCAATCTGTTCATCACGAAACATGACGGGAGAAATACCTTCCGGTGATCACGCCACCTGCGCTAGAAGTATCTCCCATCTCCGTGTCGCAGGCAAATTTCGTGCTCTTTCGTAAAAAGCCTTCCATTCGTCATGAGCTGCTGAAGATCGACGGGCAGCTTCTGGAAGTGAAGGTGCGGCTCAATCCGCGCGCCCGGCGCATGATCGTCAAGGTCAATCCCTCCACCGGTGAAATCTGCGTCACGGTGCGCTCGCAGCGCGGCCTTCCCGCGGCGCTGGATTTCGCGCGCGGCGAAAAAGACTGGATCGCGCGCCAGCTCGCCAAGGTGCCAAGGCCCGTGTCGCTGATACCGGGCGACAGCGTGCCGCTGCATGGCGTGCCGCATGAGATTCGGGCCGCCGCCAAAGGCCCCGCGCCGGTCTGGTGCGAAGATGGCGTGATCTGGGTGCGCGGCCAGGCGACGCACGCACCGCGCCGGGTGCTGGATTTCCTGAAGAAGGAAGCGCGCAAGACCTTTGAGGCGCGCGCCTTGCGGCATGGCGAAAAGATCGGCGTCAAGCCGTCACGCATCACCGTGCGCGATACGGTCAGCCGCTGGGGCTCCTGTTCGTCGGCGCGCTCGCTGTCTTTTTCCTGGCGGCTGATTCTGGCGCCCGATTTCGTGCTGGACTATGTGGTGGCGCATGAAGTGGCGCATATCCGTCAGATGAACCACAGCCTGCGCTTCTGGGCGGAAGTGAAGAAACTGGTGGCGGATATCGAGGCGCCCCAGCATTGGCTGCGGGCCCATGGCCGAGAACTGCAGCGCTACGGGATCAAGAGTTAGGTCCCGCCGAAGAGGCCGTTCAGAATGCGTTCAAACGTATCGGGTTTTGGTTTTTCCGGCTGTTTATCCTGCTCCGGCTGAAGCGTTTGCGCCGCCGTCGCGGGCTGCGGCTGCTCCACCGAGGCCAGCAGGATGGAGCCGGTGAGCGGCCGGGCAGGCATGCCCTGTTCCGCATCGGTCATGAAGGCGTGGAACATGCGGGCGGGCAGGGTGCCGCCCGTCGCCTTGTGCATGGGGCTGTTGTCGTCATTGCCCATCCACACACCGCAGACCAAATCGGCGGTGAAGCCCACGAACCAGGCGTCATGGAAGTCCTGGGTGGTGCCGGTCTTGCCCGCCGTCGGCCGGTCGTCCAGCCGCGCTGCCTTGCCGGTGCCTGTGGCGGTGACCTGGCTCATCAGGCGCATCATCGCCATTTCTTCATTGGGCGCGACCACGGCCCCGATTTCGCCGGGCTTGTGCTCGTAAAGAACCTTGCCATTGCGGGTGCGGACCCGCATCACGCCGAACGGCGTTACGCCATTGCCGCCATTGGCGAAAGAGGCATAGGCGCCGGTCAATTCCAGCGGCGTCACGCCGGATGTGCCCAGCGCCAGGGATGAAACTTCCATCAGCGGAGAGGAGATGCCCAGACGGCGCGCGGTGCGCGCGACTTCCTTGGGGCCTACCTCCGCGGTCAGTTGCGCCGCCACCGAATTGGAGGATTCGGCAAAGGCCTCGATCAGGGGCATCCGGCCCTTGAAGCGGCCTTCATAGTTGGTGGGCTTCCAGCCGCGAATATTCACCGGCCCGTCATTGACGGCGTCGTCCGGGGTGTGGCCGTGCTCCAGCGCCGTGAGATAGACGAAAGGCTTGAAGGCGCTGCCCGGCTGGCGCACCGCATCGGTGGCACGGTTAAAGCCGGAGATGCCATAGCTGCGGCCACCGACCATGGCGCGGATGGCGCCATCGGGTGTCATGGCCACCAGCGCCGCCTGATGGACATTGTACTTCTCGCCATCGGCGCCAAGGCCGCCCGCGATCGCCCGTTCCGCCAGGGTCTGGGTCTCAAGATCGAAGCTGGTCTCCACGATCACCGGCTCGGCAGACGGAGCCACCACCTCGTTCAGATGCGCTACCACCCAGTCGGCGAACCAGCCTGCACCCGGCGTGCCGTTGAGGCGCACAATGCGTGGCCGCGTCGCCTCCGCCATCATCCTGGTGTTCTGGTCAATGAAGCCGGCCTCGACCATGGCCTTGAGCACCAGTTGCGCCCGCTGCAAGCCGGCATCGGAATCGGAGAGCGGATTGTAGCGGGCCGGCGCCTTGAGGCTGCCGGCGATCATGGCGGCCTCGGTCAATCCCAGCTCGGAGGCGTGCTTGCCAAAGAACTTCTCCGACGCCGCCTCGATGCCATAAACGCCGGCGCCGAAATAAACGCGGTTGAGATAGAGGGTGAGGATCTGGTTCTTGGTGTAGCGCGACTCCAGATAGAGAGCGAGCACTGCTTCCTGCATCTTGCGATCGAAGGTGCGGCTGGGACTGAGGAAAAGATTTTTCGCCAGCTGCTGGGTCAGGGTCGAGCCGCCCTGCACGACATGACCGGCCAGCATGTTCTGGACAGCGGCCCTTGTCAGACCGATCGGATCGACCCCGATGTGCGAGCGGAAGCGGCGGTCCTCGATGGCGATAAAGGCGTTGGACACATAGTCGGGCAGATCCTCCGACCGCACCATCGCCCCCTGCGTCAGGCCGCGGCGCGCGATCAGCCGGCCGCGATCATCCAGGATGGTGATGTCCTGCGACGGGCCCGCCACCATCAGATTGTGCACATCGGGCAGGTTGGAAACAAAATGCGAAACGAAAATGCCGGCGAAGATCAGGCCCCACGCGAACAGCATCACCAGCACATAGGGCCAGGTCCGGCGCCGCTTCTGCTTGGGCGGCGGGGCGTCGTCCGTCGGCGCATGTGCGCCTGCGCCACGGCTGCGTTTGCGCGATCCCGCGGCAGCCGGTTCGATACGCCTTTGCGGCTGTCTTCTCCCCATCCCTGTTTCTAGGTAGGGAAGTGTTAACGCTGCTTGAACGAGTGGTTAATTTCAGCGCGGAAAAAAGATTAAGCGCTGAGGCGATAACCGCCACCCTCGGTCAGAAGGATCTGCGCCTTCCCCGGATCTTGTTCGATTTTCTTGCGCAGACGGTAGATGTGGGTTTCCAGCGTATGCGTGGCCACTGCCGGGCCATAACCCCAGACTTCATGCAGCAGGATTTCGCGGGGCACTGTGCCGGCGCTGGCATGAAGAAATTTGAGGATATTGGTCTCCTTCTCCGTCAGCCGCACCTTGCGGCCATCGACCTGGAGCAGCTTGGCGCTGGGATGGAAGGAATAGGGTCCGATTCTCACGACCTTGTCCTCGCCCGCCGCCTGATGCGCGTTCAGGCCATGCAGCCGCGCCAGCAGGGCGGAAAAGCGGAACGGCTTGGCCAGGCATTCATGCGCGCCGGCTGTTTCGCCATCGGTCAACAGCAGAATGGGGCAGGAAAGCCCGCGGTTGCGCAACTCCGCGGCCGCGCCGTCGCCGTCGGCAAGGCCGATAATGGCGAAGGCAATGGCTTCGCGCAGCGCGCCGGCCGCGCTTTCGCCATCGTGGGCGGTGATGACGTCATAGCCCTCGCGCTCCAGCTGCTCGGCAAGGCTGGAGCGTAAAACTTCGTCATTATCGGCCAGAAGAATACGGGTCGGCATGCCTTCGCTGTTCGTGTTGGGGTGGGCCAAGATTAGCCCGCCAGGCACGGGGGCGGCAAATCTTGCCGACCCCTATCTGGTGCTTCATTCGTGAAACTCCAGCAAAGATGCGGAAAAATTGTGGCGTAAGGCTTGCTTTCCACAAAGAACATGAGCGTCTACAGCGCCGAATACCATGCCATGGTCCATTCGCCAGCGAACATTGCGTCGCCGGCGAGCGCCGTGGAGCAGGTTACCTCATCGGCGCCCAAGTCAGACGGCGGGGGCTTCTTTCACCACCTGCTGGATGTGATCAATCCGCTCCAGCATCTGCCGATCATCGGCACGCTCTATCGCGCCATCACCGGCGAACACATTGGGCCGGTGGAAAAGGTCATGGGCGACACGCTCTATGGCGGGCTGTGGGGCGCGGCCAGTTCCGTCGCTGATCTGGCCTTCGAGGGCGTGACCGGCAAGAGCCTGGAGGACACGGTGCTGGGCTGGTTCAGTCATAGCAGCGGTCCCAAGCTCGCCAGCGTCAAAGTCACAGCGCCCAATATCTCTGCGACTACATCGCTGCCGTCCGCCGATCTGCCGGTCATGCCATCCCTGATGTCGGCATCTGCCGCGCCGGACGGGCTCGAGCTCGTGTCGTTCGGCAATGCCCTGTCGTCCAAGGGCGTGAATGGCGAGATGGCCCAGCGCGCCCTCTACGCCTATCGCCGCTCTATGGGGATGCCGGCCCAGCCGCTTCTCTCTTCGGTTCACTGATCGATTCACGGATCGATTCATTGGCGCTATACAATGCGCATGGATCTGTGTGTCACTGCCCATAAGAACGGCGCCGTGGTCGATTGGGGCCAAGGCCCGCGCCGCGCCGCCATCGGTCTGCCCGGTATTGCCGTGAAAGGCGGTGAGGGCGACGGCATCACCCCGATTGGCAGCTTTCCGGTGCGCGAGATTTTCTATCGCGCCGATCGCATTCCAAAACCCGATACGCGGTTGCCGCTGCGCCCCATCGAACGGGATGACGGCTGGTGCGACGCACCGGACGATCCCAACTACAACCGGCTGGTGAAACTGCCCTATCCCGCTAGCGCCGAGCAGATGTGGCGCGAGGATCATCTCTACGATCTGGTGGCGGTGCTGGGCTACAACGACGATCCGGTGGTGCCGGGAAAGGGCAGCGCCATTTTCCTGCATCTGGCGCGGCCCGATTATTCCCACACCCAGGGCTGCGTGGCGCTGGCCTATGACGATGCTTTGGCCGCGGTCACGCAGCTTCAGCCTGGCGATCAGGTCGTGATTTCCTGATCCTTGGGACGAGCGCCGAAGATGGCGGTGCCGACTCGCACGTGAGTCGCGCCGAACTTCACTGCCAGTTCGAAATCATCGCTCATGCCCATACTGAGCTGCGATAATCCATGGTCGCGCGCCAGCTTGGCCAGAAAAGCGAAATGCGGCGCGGCATCGTCGTCAACCGGCGGAATGCACATCAGGCCTTCCAGCGGCAACTCCAGTTTGCGGGCATGGGCGATCAGCGCGGCCGCCTCGCGCGGCAGGACGCCGGCCTTCTGCGGCTCCTCCCCCGTATTGACCTGCAGGAACAGGCGTGGGCTGCGGCCGCCTTTGTCGCGCGCGTCGGCCAGGGCGTCGGCCAGCTTGGGACGGTCCAGGGTCTGGATCAGATCGAATAACGCCACCGCCTCCTTGACCTTGTTGGTCTGCAAAGGCCCGATCAGATGCAATTCCAGCTCCGGAAAGTCCCGTTTCAGTGCCGGGTATTTGCCTTGTGCTTCCTGCACCCGGTTCTCCCCGAAAAGGCGCTGGCCCGCCGCGAGGGCTTCGCGGATGCCCGCTTCCGGCACGGTCTTGGACACCGCCACCAACCGGGTCGCGGCGGCCGGCTTGATCGCGGCCTTTCGCGCCGCATCGATGCGCGCCAGAATGTCGGCCAGATTCTCCGCAATGCTCATGACCACACAATTAGCAAGGCTGCAGCGCCGCCTCAATCAAGGCATGCCTCTGGTCCTGATGACCGATGACCGCAAGGCCGATTGGGCGCGGGCCGCGCGGGCCCTGCCGCGCGGCAGTGTGGCGGTGGTGCGCGCCCGTGACGCGGGACGGCGCCGGGCGCTGGCGGAAGAGCTCTATGGGCTTGCGCGGCTGCTGATCGCCGGCGATCCCGGTTTGGCGGAAGACATCGGCGCCGCCGGCCTTCATCTGCCCGAGGCGCGGATGCGCGAAGCGGGCCATTGGCGTACGCGCCATCCTGACTGGATCATCACATCTTCGGCGCACGCCCTGCGCGCGTTGATGGGCACCGCGCATCTGGATGCCGTGTTTCTTTCACCGGTCTTTGCCACCACAAGCCATCAGGGCGCAAAGCCATTGACACCGGAGCGCGCCGCTTTGATCGCTGCGCAAGCGCAGGTGCCGGTTTATGCCCTTGGCGGCGTCACTGTGCGCAATGGCGTACTGCTCGCGCCGGCCTTTAGTGGGATCGCCGCCATAACTTCACTGCTCTGAGGTTTTGAGATTGAGGTGGAGAAAAATCGCCTCAAGCTTCAGCTGCGGCGCGCCATTGAAAAATACCCCGGCGCTGCGCGAATAAGCCAGATGCTGCCAGCCGCTGCTGACCGAGATGCTGTCGCTGAGTTTGTAGCCAAGCGAGGCTTCCCAGCCGGCCAGGCCCAGCCGCGGCAGCGCCGCTACCGCATCGGCGCTGCCGGTGCCGTACTCCAGCGCGGCGCTCCAGGAATTGTGCGTCACGCCGCCGGAAATGTGCCCGACACGGGTGGTGCCGGCCTGCCAGGTCTGATTGATGTTGAAACCATAGGCGTTGCTCTGCCGGAATGCGCCACCCAGCGACACGGTCGTCTCTTCATCCAGCGGATAGTCGGCGTTGAGGCCCGTGCCCAGATCGCTGACGCCTTCCTGTCCCGGCAGCTTGTGCTCGCCGCGCCCTTCCGCCACCGCGCCATAGGCGGAAAGCGACACCGGCCCAATCTCGTCTTCATAGCGCAAAGCCCCTTCCCAGATGTCGGCCTGGCGGCCCGGCAGGTGCGGGCCGGCATTCAGGAACGGCAACTGCTTGCCTTCGGTGGGCGTGAAGGACAGCGCCAGCTGGAAACCGAACAAAGCCGGGCTGGTATAGGCGAACTTGGCATAGTTGCTGGACGCGCCAACCTCGGTGCGGAGCGCGAACATGTCGATGACGGCGCGATGGGTGGTGGGATCGCGGTAGAAGCTGGTGCGCGGGTCATCCAGCGACACGCCCGGATCCACCTTGGGGCCGGTCACCGCAAGGCCATAACCGGCGCCATCGGTGAGCCCGATCTCCAGAGTGCCAAGGCCGGTGCGCGCCGTGCCCGCCAGCCGCTCGACCACATCCCCGTCATAACGGCCGCGCGACAGTGGGTCGGAAGCAGCGAAGGTTCCGTTCAGCGACAGGGACAAGCCGCTGTCATAGTCGCGCCGAAGTTGCGGCATGGCCCGCAGCACGCCGCTGACCTGGGCACCGTTCCAGCCAGGCTGGTCGGGCTGGAACAGCGCGCCCGACGCGTCGCCCCCCAGGCGCAGCTCGGCATCGCCGACCGGCCAGCTGGGCGGGGCCAGAGTCTGAGCCTGAACCGGCGCGGCAAGGGCCAGCAGCGCCGGCAGCAGAAGGTTACGGACAGGCAAGGGAAGACCTCTTAAGTCCTTTGAAGATAAGCCAAAGTCCGGTGTATCGCGCAAGCCGCCCGCCGTTGCGTGGGGACGGGCCCACCGCTATAAGCCCCTGACGCGAGCCTTTCTGTGAGTTAGGCGCGCCCCCAAAGGAAAAGACGCCCCCATGCGAGTTCTGCCTGCCTTTCTGTGTGCGCTGGTGCTGGCTGGCTGCGGCTCGACCAATGACGGCTCGCGCGACATGGATACCGGGACCAGCAATATTTCCAGCACTTCGAGCCGCATGACCCTGGGCGTGAACTCCTATCTCTGGCATGCCTCGCTGGACACCCTGTCGTTCCTGCCGCTGGTTTCGGCGGATCCGTTTGGCGGGGTGATCATCTCGGAATGGTATGTGTCGCCCACCAGCCCCAATGAGCGGCTGAAGGTCACGGTCTACATCATGGACCGGGCGCTGCGCGCCGATGCGTTGAAGGTCGTGGTGTTCCGCCAGACCGGCAGCGGCGGCGCCTGGCAGGATGCCCAGCCCAGCCCCGACACGGCGCACAAGCTGGAAGACTCCATCCTCACCCGCGCCCGCGAGCTGCGCCTGGCCACGCTCGGCCAGACGGGCTGAGGAAGCGGGACACTAGCATGGCGCGTTACAACGCCAAGGAATCGGAAGCACAGTGGCAGGCGGAATGGGACGCGCGCGCCCTGTTCGCCACACCGTCTGACTCGGCCAAGCCCAAATACTATGTGCTGGAGATGTTCCCCTATCCGTCGGGGCGCATCCATATCGGCCATGTGCGCAACTATACGATGGGCGATGTCATCGCCCGCTTCCGCCGCGCCCAGGGCTACAATGTGCTGCATCCCATGGGCTGGGATGCGTTCGGCCTGCCGGCGGAAAATGCCGCGCGCGACAAGGGTGTCAGTCCCCGCGACTGGACCTATGAAAATATCGCGCATATGCGCACTCAGCTGAAGATGATGGGCCTGTCGCTGGACTGGGCCCGCGAATTCGCCACCTGCGACGTGGAATATTATCACCAGCAGCAGAAGCTGTTCCTGGACTTCTACAAGGCGGGCTTCGTCTACCGCAGCGAAGCGGACGTGAACTGGGACCCGGTGGACATGACCGTGCTCGCCAATGAGCAGGTGATTGACGGCCGCGGCTGGCGTTCCGGCGCGCTGGTGGAGCGCAAGAAGCTCTCCCAATGGTTCTTCAAGATCACCGACTTTGCCGATGAGTTGCTGACGGGTCTGGACAGTCTGGACAAGTGGCCGGAAAAAGTCCGCCTGATGCAGAAAAACTGGATCGGTCGCAGCGAAGGCCTGCGTTTCCAGTTCACTCTGTCGAACGGCGAGAAGCTGGACGTCTTCACGACAAGGCCGGACACGCTGTTCGGCGCCTCCTTTGTCGCGCTGTCGCCGGAACATCCTTTGGCGCAGGAGTTGGCGAAGAAGGATGCCAAACTCGCCGCCTTCATCGAGGAGTGCCGGCATATCGGTACCGCCGAAGCCGACATCGAGAAGGCGGAAAAGAAGGGCTATGACACCGGCCTGACTGCCACCCATCCCTTTGACGCTGACTGGAAACTGCCGGTGATGGTGGCCAACTTCGTGCTGATGGGCTATGGCACCGGCGCGATTTTCGGCTGCCCGGCCCATGACCAGCGCGATCTGGATTTCGCCCGCAAATACAAGCTGCCCGTCACCGCCGTGGTGGTGCCGTCCGATGCCGATCCCAAGACCTTCGCTGTGGCCGCGGATGCCTATACCGGTCCCGGCCGTCTCGCCAATTCGCGCTTCCTGGATGGCATGACGGTAGAAGACGCCAAGGCGGAAGTCGCGGCGCGGCTGGAAAAAGCCGGCATCGGCGAACGCACCATCAATTACCGCCTGCGCGACTGGCTGGTGTCGCGCCAACGCCCCTGGGGCTGTCCCATTCCCGTCATCCATTGCGCCAAATGCGGTGTGGTGCCGGTGCCGAAGGATCAGCTGCCGGTGAAGCTGCCGGAAAAGATCAATTTCGACGTGAAGGGCAATCCGCTGGACGCCGACACGGACTGGAAGAATACCCGCTGCCCCACCTGCAAAGGGCCGGCGGTGCGCGATACCGACACCTTGGACACCTTCGCGGACTCGTCCTGGTACTTCATCCGCTTCACCAATCCCGATGCGGATGACCCGGTGGATGGCAAAACCGCCAATTACTGGCTGCCAGTAGACCAGTATATCGGCGGCATCGAGCACGCGATCCTGCATCTGCTCTATGCGCGCTATTTCACCCGCGCCATGAGCAAGCTGAACTTGGTAGAGGTTCAGGAGCCGTTCGCCGGCCTGTTCACCCAAGGCATGGTCTGCCACGAGACCTACAAGGACGCCGAAGGCAACTGGGTCTCGCCCGAGGACGTGGAGAAAGAGGGCGGCAAGGCCGTGCTGCGCGAGACCGGCGCGGAAGTGACCGTTGGTCCTTCCGAGAAGATGTCCAAATCCAAGAAGAATGTGATCGCGCCGGAGCGCATCATCGAGGAATTCGGCGCCGATACCATCCGCTGGTTCATGCTGTCGGATACCCCGCCCGAACGCGACATCGAATGGACCGATGCCGGCGCCGAAGGCTGCTGGCGCTTTGTCCAGCGCATCTGGCGGCTGGTCACGGAAAGCGGCGAGTTGCCAAAACCCGGTACGCCGGTTTCTGGCGATGACGATTTGTCCAAGACGCTGCGTCAGGCCACGCACAAGGCTATCGCCGCCGTCACCGATGACCTGCAGCATCTGCGCTTCAACCGCGCTGTGGCGCAGCTTTATACCCTCGCCAATGCCGTCGGTGCGGGCGAAAAGGCCAATGCTTCGGTGCGGCGCGAGGCGCTGGAGGCTCTGGTGCTGCTCTCGGCGCCCATGATGCCGCATCTGGCGGAGAGCAGCTGGCAGGCGCTGGGCCACGACAAGCTCGTGGCCGAAACGCCTTGGCCGAAATATGATCCAGCCCTGACGGCGTCAGATAGCGTCACCATCGGTATTCAGGTGAACGGCAAACGCCGCGGCGAGATCAGTATGGCCAAGAATGCCGACAGCAAGGATGTGGAAGCAGCGGCGCTGAAGGATGAAGGCGTGATTCGCGCCCTGGACGGCAAGACGCCGAAGAAAGTGATCGTGGTGCCCAACAGGATTGTGAATATCGTCGCATGACTTATCGGATGGTGCCTCCGCTGTCGCTACGGCACGGGCTGGCTATCATCGCCGCCTGCCTTCTGCTTGCTGGCTGCGCCTTCCGCCCCATGTATGGCCGCTCCAGCCTGTCGCCGCAGCTTGCTTCGATTTATGTCGAGCCCGTCGCCGAGCGCGACGGTTATGAGTTGCGCAACCGGCTGATCGATCTGTTGCAGTCCGATGGCCAGGAGACTGGCAAGAAGTATCACCTCAAGATCGTGCTGAACGAAGCCAGCCAGGGTATTGCCCTGCAGAACGACGCCACCATCACGCGCTACAATCAGACTTTGGAAGCGCGCTACACTCTGACCGATGCGCAGGGCAATGTGCTGACCAGCGGCGTACAGAGCGCGCTCTCGGCCTACAACGTGGTGCAATCGCCTTATGCGACCTTGGCGGCGTTGCAGGATTCCAGCATGCGCGCCGCGCAGGATATGGCCGAGCGTATCCAACTCGAGCTGGGCGCCTGGTTTCGCCGCAACCGAAAATGATCGTCAAAAGCCACGAAGCCGATCGCTACACGGCCAAGCCGCCGAAAGAGCTGGCGATCGCCCTCGTCTACGGGCCTGATGCGGGCCTGGTGCAGGAGCGGGCCGAAAAGCTGCTCAAAAGCGTGGTGCCGGACCTGACCGATCCTTTCAACGTCGCCGATCTCAGCGAAACGGTGCTGCTGGCCGACCCGGCGCGGCTGGCCGACGAAGCTGCCGCCATCTCCATGATGGGCGGCCGCCGGGTGGTGCGGGTACGCGGTGCCGGCAACGACCTGGCGGATCTGCTGGAATCTTTTCTCGACGACCCGAAAGGCGACGCCCTGGTGGTGATCGAGGCCGGCGATCTGGCCAAGACCTCCGCCCTGCGCAAGCTGTTCGACGGCCACAAGACCGCGGCCGCGGTCCAATGCTACCCCGACTCGATACGCGATCTGGGCGATGTGCTGCGCGATGCCTTGCGCGCCGAAGGACTTTCGATCACGGGTGAGGCGCTGGAGGATGCGGTCTCGCGGCTGGGCTCGGACCGCGGCGTGACCCGGCGGGAGATCGAAAAGCTGGTGCTCTATATGCACGGCCAAAAGCAGGTGACGGTCGAAGACGTGCGCGCGGTGATGGGCGATGAGGCCGAAGCGCGCAGCGAAAGCGCCTGCGATGCGGCCGGCAGCGGCGATCTCTCCAAGCTGGACCGCGAGCTGGAACGGCTTTGGGCTTCCGACACCCAGCCAGCCCAGGTGCTGCGCAGCGCCATGGGCCATTTCCAGAAACTATTGCAGGCCCGCGAAAGCTCTGCTCGCGGCCAAGGTCTGGACGATGTGATGAAACGGCTGCGGCCGCCGGTGCATTTTTCCCGCGCCACTAGCTTCAAGAACCAGGCGCAGCGCTGGTCCGGTGACAAGCTGGGCGAGGCGTTGGACATGCTGCTGGAAGCCGAAGTACTCACCCGCACCACTGCCGTGCCGGCCGAAGCGGTCACCGGCCGCGCGCTGATGAACATCGCCGCCATGGCGAAGGGACGCATGTAAATGCTCAAGGTTCGCGTTATTCCCTGCCTGGATGTGAAGGACGGCCGCGTCGTCAAGGGCGTGAACTTCGAAGGCCTGCGCGATGCCGGCGATCCGGTCGAACAAGCGGTGATCTATGACAAGGCGGGCGCCGACGAGCTTTGTTTCCTGGACATCACGGCATCCCACGAAAACCGCGGCACCTTGCTGGATGTGGTGCGCCGTACGGCGGAAGTCTGCTTCATGCCGCTGACCGTGGGCGGCGGCGTGCGCACGCTCGAAGACATCCGCACCTTGCTATTGGCCGGCGCCGACAAGGTCTCGATCAACACCGCGGCGGTGGCACGGCCTGAATTTGTGAAAGAGGCTGCCGAAAAATTCGGCAGCCAGTGCATTGTTGCCGCGATCGACGCCAAGGGCGTCGGCAACGGGCGCTATGAAATCTTCACCCACGGGGGCCGCAAGGCCACCGGTATCGACGCGGTGGAACATGCCAAAAAGCTGGTCGGCTATGGCGCGGGCGAAATCCTGCTCACCTCCATGGACCGGGACGGCGTCAAATCCGGCTATGACCTGGAGCTGACCCGCGCAGTGTCGGATGCGGTGGAAGTTCCGGTAATTGCCTCGGGCGGGGTGGGCAACGCGCAAGATCTGGTGGACGGCGTCACAAAAGGGCATGCCAGTGCGGTGTTGGCGGCGTCCATCTTCCATTTCGGCGAAGTCAGCATCGCGCAGGCGAAGGCCGCCTTGCAGGCTGCGAACATCCCGACACGGCCCATCTAGGCGGTTCGCCTGCTTTATTTTGGGCGCGCACCGCGCGCGGGGGGCCAAAGCCGCCTTGGCGGCGGCGGGTTTGCCCACACGCCCTGTAACCGAACACGATTGAACGGCGGACAGAAAACGCTCTAGGGTCCCGGCCATGGATGACCCCCGCGTTGATGTCCACTCCCTGACCCGCCGCAACCTGGGGCCGATCAAACCGGTCAAGGCGCAGCCGACCCATTGGGCGCCGTCGCTGCATCCGGAAGATGCCTTCCGCGCCACCCTGCTGGATTGCCTGGCGCAGATCACCGCCAACGCCGCCGCGCTGCGCAACGGCCGTTCGGTGGAAGGTTTGCATCAGTTGCGGGTCGCCCTCCGCCGGCTGGACACGGCGCTGGATGCCTTTGGACGCGAGTTCAGCCAGGACTGGCTCGAAGAACTGCGCGGCCGCGGCAAGATTCTGACGGTGCGCTTCTCGCCGGCACGCGATCTGGATGTCTTTGTCGAAAAGCTGGTGGTCGAGGCCAAATGGGGCGTGCGCGAGGGCCTGCCTCAGTTGAAAGACCGGGCCGAAAGCGCCCGCGATACCGCCTGGGAAAGTGTCGGGGCCTGCATTGCCAGCGCCGATTTCGAGCGCTTTACCGATGATGTTGCGGCGCTCGCCTCGTCACAGCTTCCCTTGAGCCGCGACAAGCGCATGTCGCGCGCCGCCGAGCGGATGCTGGACCGCCAGTGCCGGCGGGTAAAAAAGCGCGGCAAGCAGGCTGGTTCGGGCCGGGAAGGGGATCTGCACCGGCTCCGCATCGGGCTCAAGAAACTGCGCTATACCTGCGAATTTTTTGCGCCGCTCTATTCCAAGAAGAAGGTCGGCCGCTATCTGAAAAAGCTGCGCGGCCTGCAGAACCATCTGGGCGATCTCAACGACGTCGCCAATGTGCGCAGCGTGGTGCATGGGCTGCTGAAGGAAAAAACCCGCAAGGATGATGTGGGGGCCTTGAGCTATGCCGCCGGTGCGATGGTGGGCTGGTACGGCGCCCAGGTGCCGTCCATCGGCAAGCAGGCCTTGAAGCGCTATCGCCGGTTCAAGAAGGTGAAACCGTTCTGGCGGTAAAATCCAGATTCAGGCGCTCAATTTTGGGCGCGCCGTCTTTGCTCAAACACAGCACCAGTATCTTCGAGACATCCAGCTCCGCCGGCATCGGCGTCGCCATGTCCCAGCCAGTCGCCAGGGTATAGGCCGCACGCAGCACGCCCAGATGCGCCACCGCGATGGCATCCCCTTCACCCCGCGCGACGTCCTTCAGGAAAGACACGACCCGCGCATGCAGTTCGCCGGTGGATTCTCCGCCGCCCGGACGGAAAGCCTCGCCCTGGTTTGATCCAGCTTTGACGAAAGCGTCAGCGCCGTGGTGCGTCAGGATTTCGTCGCGTGTCAGCCCTTCCCAACTGCCCCAATTCTGCTCCATCAGCCGGGCGTCAAAGATCGGCTCGGAAAGACCCAGCGCTTCCGCGGTCTGACGGGTGCGCAGCATGGGACTGGCATAGACGCGCATGATGGTGAGCGGCAGACGCAGCGCCGCCATCTTGGCAAGTCCGGCGTCACTGAGCGGAATATCGGTATGGCCCTGAATACGTCCCGCCGCATTCCAGTCGGTGGATCCGTGACGCAGCAGGGCCAGTTTCAAACGCTGAACTCCACCACCACCGGCACATGATCGCTGGCCTTCTGCCAGCCGCGCATTTTTTTCAAAATCTTCTGCGACTTGAGCGCGCCCTTCAGACCGGGACTGGCCCAGACATGATCCAGCCGCCGGCCACGGTCCGAGGCTTCCCAGTCGGCGGCGCGATAGCTCCACCAGGAATAGATCTTCTCGTCCGGCGGGACGAACTGGCGGGTGACATCGGTCCAGTCGAAGGCCGCCAGCGCCTCGCCCAGCAGTTTGGTCTCCACCGGAGTATGGCTGACGATGTCTAAGAGCTGCTTGTGGCTCCAGACGTCATTTTCCAGCGGCGCCACATTCAGATCGCCCACCAGAATGGCGGGATCGGTTTTCCTGGCTTTGCGCCGGGCGAAGAATTTCTCCATCTCCGCCAGGAAGTGCAGCTTGTGGTCGAACTTCTCGTTCTTTTTCGGGTCGGGGATGTCGCCGCCGGCGGGCACATAGAAATTGTGCAGCTCGACGCCGTTCTCCAGGGTCACGCCCATGTGGCGGGCATGACCTTCGCGGCAGAAATCCTGCACGCCGGTCTCGCGGAAGGGCTTTTTCGCCAGCACCGCCACCCCGTGATAGGCCTTCTGGCCGTGGATGGCCTGGTGCACATAGCCCAGCTTGCGGAAGGGCTCGGCCGGGAACAGCTCGTTCAGGACCTTGGTCTCCTGCAGGCACAGCACATCCGGCTGCTCGTCGCGCAGGAAGCGGGTCACCAGGTTGATCCGGTGGCGGACGGAATTGACGTTCCAGGTCGCGATTTTCAACTTTTGCAGGCCTTCCATGCTGCGATCGCACATCGAGTTAACGTGCACGTAATTTAATTGCTATATCAATGGCTTCAATGGCTTGGTGAAGGAATTTGTAACAAATCTATAGGAAAACGCATGGCTAGCATTCATTGAAACGCAACGCTCCGAGCTCTATATCGCAGTGCAGCAGAGAGTTCCCGAAGGCGTTTCGGGCCGCATTTCAAGGAGTAGCATATGACCAAGATCGTTCTTTCCACCCAGGCTCCCGCCGATAAGGTGCATGAGCTGGTTGTCGAGATTATCCAGGCCGCCACCATCGCCATGGTTGCCGTGCTTGGCATCGTCACCGTCGCCACCACCATCTAAGCCGGCGCTAGGGGCCATCTGGCCCCCGGCGGCGGAGCCGCCAAACATCAACTAGGGCTCGCGGCCAAAGGCCAGCGAGCCCGAGGCGATAGGCTGAGCGCGTCACCCGCGCGCCCGGCCGACAGACGTTCCACCCCTGCCCAGGCAATCATGGCCGCATTGTCGGTACAGAGCCTGGGGGGTGGAATACGGGTGACAAAGCCTTCCTCCCCGGCAAGCTTTTCCAGCGCCGCGCCGATCGCCTGATTGGCGGCGACGCCGCCCGCCACCACCAGCACGTCATCTTGCGGCCCATGGTTGGCGAAGTCGTGCCGAAAAAGCGCCATGCCGGCGCGGGTGCGATCTATCAGGCTTTCGATGACCGCGGCCTGAAAGGACGCGGCGGCGTCTTGGACGCTGATTGCGCCTTTGGTGCCGTCTTGCGCCAATAGCCGCAGCGCCGTCTTCAGCCCGGAAAAGGAAAAATCGGCGCCGGGCCGCCCCTTCATCGGGCGCGGCAGGTCGTAGGCGCGCGGGTTGCCGGTCTTCGCCGCCTGTTCCACCGCCGGTCCGCCCGGATAGGGCAAACCCAGTATTTTCGCGCATTTGTCGAAGGCCTCCCCCACCGCATCGTCGATGGTGCTGCCATAGAGGCGAAAATCTCCCGGCCCGCCAACGCCGACCAACTGGCAATGACCGCCCGATACCAAGAGCAGCAGAAAGGGAAATTCCACCCCGTGCGTCATCCGCGCCGTCATGGCGTGGCCCATCAGGTGGTTGACCGCGATCAGCGGCTTGCCGGCGCCCAAGGCCAGCGCCTTGGCCGTCGTCAGTCCCACCATCACCCCGCCGATCAGGCCAGGCCCTGCCGTGGCGGCAATGCCGTCCACTTCCGCCAAGGTCAGCCCGGCATCGGCCAGGGCCCGTTCGATCATCGTGTCCAGGATTTCCAGATGGGCGCGGGAGGCGATCTCCGGCACCACCCCGCCATAAGGCGCATGGGCCTCGGTCTGGCTGAAGACGATATTGGACAGGATCTCGCCGGGCCCGGGGGCGGACCCGCGCACCACCGAGGCCGCGGTTTCGTCACAGCTGGTCTCGATCCCCAACACTGTCCAAGTCTTGTCACGCATGGGGCGCTGCTTTACGCCCTTTGCCAAACAAAACCTATAAAAACGCAAAAAAGCCTATGAAAATCCTGGTCACCCGACCTTTGGAAGACGGCCGGCAGATCGCGGCCCGGCTGGCCGAAATGGGCCATCAGGCGCTATTGGCGCCCCTTCTGGAGCCTCGCTTTTTTGATGGGCCGGAACCGGCGCTGGACGATGTCCAGGCCATCCTGGCCACCAGTGCCAATGGCGTCCGGGCGCTGATCCGGCGCACCGGGCGGCGCGACGTGCCCGTTTTCGCCGTGGGACCCCAGACGGCCGAGGAAGCCATGAAGGCTGGCTTTGCGGAGGTTCGTAGCGCCGATGGCGATGCCGTGGCCTTGGCCGAAGCCACGACCGGCTGGGCCAGACCCGAAGGCGTCTTGCTGCATGTTTGCGGCGAGGATGCGCCCGGTACGCTGGCGAACACACTGGCTGCCCGTGGTTTCACGGTGCGCCGCGCGGTGCTGTACGGCATGGCGGCGGCCGAAGAACTGCCGCCGGAGGTACGCGCCGCGCTTGAGCAGGGCCACCTCGACGCTGTGATGTTTTTTTCACCCAAGAGTGCCCGTCTTTTCCTCAATCTGGCGCAAGGCCTGCCGATTGCCGGCCTGACCGCCTTCTGCATCAGCCCGGCGACGGCGGGCGTGCTTGCCTCCGGCATTTTCGCCAAGGTGCGGATTGCCGACCGGCCCAATCAGGCCGCCATGCTGGCGCTGGCGGAGCGTTCCCAAAAACTGTGAATCGCTCGCACCGAAAATCGGCGGCCGCGGTATGGCAAAAAATAAAAGCAATGCTTGCGGGAAGACCCGCCCTCTGGGCACACTTCGCTCATGCAGCAAGAGGCATTCGCCAACACCGAAGACTTTGGCGGGCCGGACCTCGTCGCCGGACCTGGCCGCACCTGCCGCCCGGGCCAGGATGCGCCCTACCAGAATTACGAGCTGGCCAAGGCCTTTGATGAGATGTTCACGCCGGAAGGCGTGTGCCGCTCGCCCTATGCGGCGCTGGATTCGCGCATCTCGACCCTGCCGCTGGAAGAGCTGAACCGCCGCCAGCAAGCGGTGGAGCAGAGCTTCCTCCATCAGGGCATCACCTTCACCGTCTATAGCGACAACCGCGCCACCGAGCGGATCATCCCGACCGATCTTCTGCCGCGCATCGTTACGGCGCGCGAATGGGACCGCATCGAACGCGGCCTCACCCAGCGCATCCTCGCCCTGAATCTGTTTCTGCGCGACATCTATACCGACGGCCGGGTGCTGAAAGACGGGGTGGTGCCGCGCTCGATGATCTATGGCTCCAAGCATTATCGCCGCGAGATGCGCGGAATGCCGGTGCCGCACGGCGCTTACGTCAATATCTGCGGCAGCGACCTGATCCGCAACGAGGCCGGCGACTTTGTCGTGCTGGAGGATAATCTGCGGGTGCCTTCCGGCGTCAGCTACATGCTGGCCAACCGTGACGTGGCGCGGCGCGCGTTCCCGGCGGTGTTCCGCTCCATGGGCGTGCGGCCGATCGAGCATTACCCGCTGGAGCTGCTGGCGACCCTGCGTTCCCTAACACCGTTCCACGAGGATGTTTCCATCGCGGTGCTGACGCCTGGCGTGTTCAACAGCGCCTATTTTGAGCATGCCTTTCTGGCGCGCCAGATGGGGGTGGAGCTGGTGGAGGGCCGCGACCTCCTGGTCAACGACAATGTCGTCTATACCCGCACCACTTCGGGCCTGAAGCGCATCGACGTGATCTATCGCCGCATAGATGACGACTTCATCGACCCCCTGATCTTCCGCGAGGATTCGTCGCTGGGTGTGCCGGGCCTGTTCAACGCCTATCGCGCCGGCAATGTGATGATCGCCAACGCGCTGGGCACAGGCGTCGCCGACGACAAGGCGGTCTATGCCTATGTGCCGCGGCTGATCCGCTATTACCTCGCCGAAGAACCGATCCTGGACAATGTCGAGACCTTCCTTTGCCGCGAGGAAAAATCGCTGTCCCATGTGCTGGCCAATCTGGACAAGCTGGTGGTGAAAGCAGTGGGCGAATCCGGCGGCTATGGCATGCTGGTGGGGCCGCATGCGACGCCTTCAGAACGCGCAGCCTTTGCCGAGAAGGTGCAGGCCGATCCCGAGAATTACATCGCCCAGCCGACCATCCAGCTTTCCACCGCGCCGACCTATGTCGGCAACGGCGTCGAGGCGCGGCATGTCGACTTGCGCCCCTTCATCCTGCATGGGGCGGAGACCAAGCTGGTGCCGGGCGCCCTGACGCGCGTCGCCCTCAAGCGGGGCAGCCTGGTGGTCAATTCCAGCCAGGGCGGCGGGTCGAAAGACACTTGGGTTTTGAGTCACTAATGCTCAGCCGCGTCGCCGATTCCCTCTACTGGATGGCCCGCTACATCGAGCGGGCCGAGCACACGGCGCGGCTGATCGCGGTCAAGCTGGAATCGATGGTGGAGCAGACGCCGGAAGATGCCGGCGCCAGTTGGCAGCGCGTGGTCGGCGCGCTGACGGGAGAGCGTGTATCGGCGCAGCAGGACGCGTTCGTCATCACCCGGATGCTGGCCTTCGACCGGGACAATGAAGATTCCATGATCACCTCGCTGGGGCTGGCGCGCGACAATGCCCGCCAGGTGCGCGAGGCGCTGTCGAACGAGGTGTGGGAGCATCTGAACCGGCTCTATCTGCGGCTGGCGCCGGTGACCATGAATTCCATCTGGGTGCACAGCCCCGGCCGGTTGTTTCGCGAGGCGTTGGAGGAGATGCACGCCCTGGAAGGCGTGACTTATTCCACGCTCAGCCATGGCGAAGGCTGGTACTTTCTGGAACTGGGCCGGCACATCGAGCGGGTGCAACAGCTGGGTCGGCTTCTGGACCTGCATTTCAGCGCGGCGCAGAGCGACAACGGCCCCAAATATTTCGATTGGCTGGTGCTGTTGAAATTCTGCACCGCTTTCGAGCCCTACACCAAGCGCTATACCGCCTCCATTCGGCCGCAGAAGATCGCCGAATTTCTATTGTTCGACTCTGAATTCCCGCACTCCATCTGCTTTTCGGTGGACCGCATGACCGAGGCGCTGGCGCGGGTGGCACCGGGCGCGCCGCCGGCGCGGCGGGCGGCGGTGGAACGGCTGGCGGGACGGCTGAAGGCGGCGGTGGATTTCGGTCAGGTAGACGAACTGATGAGCGGCGGCGTTGCCGCGTTCATCGCTGATATCACAAGGCAGTGCGAGCAGATCCATAAGGCGCTATATTCGTCCTACATCACCTACGGCGCGGAAACGGTGCTGTGATGCTCCAGGACACTCGAGCCCGGCATTTCGCCGGGCGACCTTGAGCTGCGACGGACGGGGGTTGAATGTTTTATTCAATAAGACACGTGACTCGTTTCCGCTATTCGGCTCCCGTCCGTGAATCAGTGATGGAGTTGCGCATGCAGCCGCGCTCGGAAGGGCCGCAGACCCTGCGCTCGTTCCAGATCTCCACCAATCCGCGCGCCCAGCTTTATGCCTACACCGATCATCTGGGGAACGCGGTCTATCACTTCAATCTGTTGCGCGAGCACGAGGAATTGCGGATCGAGGCCCAGGCCACGGTCGAAATCACCCACCGCGCGCCCTGGCCCGAGAGCCTCGATCCCCTGGAATGGAGCCGCTACAACGGCTTCAATCTCAGCGACGATCATTTCGACATGCTGGAGCCGTCGCGATTCGCGCGGCCTTCGCCCGAGTTGCTGTCCTTCATGAAAATCGCCGACCTGGAAAAGCCGGCCGGCGATCCCCTGAGCGCGCTCAAGACCCTGCAGCGCGGCATCTATGATTCTTTCGACTATGAACCCGGCGTCACAACCGTGAATTCGCCGATCGAGGTGGCGCTGGAGCAGCGCCGCGGCGTCTGCCAGGACTATGCCCATATCATGACCGCGATCGCACGGGAGTGGGGCATCCCCTGCCGCTATGCGTCCGGCTATCTTTATCACAAGGGCAGCCGCGACCGCTCCGCCGCCGACGCCACCCATGCCTGGGTGGAAGCCTATCTGCCCTCGCTGGGCTGGGTCGGGTTTGATCCCACCAACAATATCATGGCGGGCGAGCGCCATATCCGCGCCGCGGTGGGCCGCGACTATGCCGATGTGCCGCCGACCCGCGGCACCTACAAGGGCGGCGCGGACAGCGAGCTTTCCATCGCCGTGTCGCTGGAGCCCACGGCCGCGCCGGTGCGGCACGAGGATTTCCTGAAGGTGGCGCGGCCCATGGCCCAGGCGACGCCGACGCCTTCGATGCCGGAACGGCTCTATCAGCAACAACAACAGCAGCAGCAACAGTGACCCAGCCCCGCAAGCGCAATCTCTCTGGCATCATCCAGGTGGATGGCGTGCCCCTGATCTGGAACATCAAGAGTGAACCCGCCTGGGGCACCAGCGATGGTGACATCGGCCTCAGGCTGAGCGTCATGAAGCATGACGAGACCCTGACCCGGCATGGCGAGCGCAAGGCCTGGCGCGAGCTGATCCTGCAATTTCCCTTCGAGCGGAAGCAGCGCCATGCCTCGCGCTTTCCGGAAAAGCCCAAAGTCACGCCCGAGGCGCTGACGGCCGGGGTCCGCCTGGCGATGGAAGCAGGTTGGAGTCCGGATTCGCGGGGGCGGCCGTTTGAACTGGTGCTTGAAGAGGGGGATGTTCGGGGTTGATTGTTGCCCCCGATCCTTCGCACCGCGATGTGCGGCGTTCGAGCCTAGCAATTTCAGGGGTTTCCAGGCTTTTTATAGTTAGCGATCGGTAAATTTCCATCCGAGAAGCATCAGGCTTTTCTTAACCATAGCGCCTTATCGTCACGCCTGGACGAAGAGAAAGACGCGCTATGCCGCTGAAATTGTCGTTAAAGCCCGGCGAGAAATTCGTGCTCAATGGCGCGGTGCTTGCCAATGGCGACAAGCGCACCAGCCTGGTGATCCAGAACAAGGCCTGCGTGCTGCGCGAAAAAGACATCATGCAGCCGGAAGAGGCCAATACGCCGGCCCGGCGCATCTATCTCGCCATCATGATGATGTATCTCGACGGAGAGGCCAGCGAAGAGCCGTACAACGAGTTTGCGCTGCGCATGACCGAGTTCATGGGCGCCATCCGCACGCCGTCCATTCTGGGCATGTGTGTGGATATCAGCCGCGATGTGGCGCAGGGCGCCTATTACAAGGCGCTGATCGCTTGCCGGAAGCTTTTCGACCTGGAACAGGAGCGTTTGAATTATGAGCCTTAAAGCCTATCAGGCGACACAGGCCGCCACCGAGGATCCGCGGCTGACCGAGTATCGGTTGTTCGGCCAGGTGACGGGCGCGCTCCTCAATGCCAAGCAGACGGGCGCCGTGGGCGGTCCGCTAGCCGAAGCCGTGGACTGGAATCGCCGCCTGTGGCGCACGCTTGCGGCCGACTGCATGGATGACCGCAATGCCCTGACCCAGGATGTGCGGGCCAAGATCATTTCCCTGTCGCTGTGGGTGGCGAAATATTCCCGCAGCGTCACCCGCGAGAAGGCGCCGCTCGATCCCTTGATCGAGATCAACCGGACCATCATGCAGGGCCTCCAAGCTTCCTGACGTCTCTGTTGTCTCTCCACGCCCTGGCCGGCGCTGTGCAAACAGCGCCGGTTTTTTTTGACCCCATCCGATCCGGCCTGCGCGCCTGTTGGCGCTTGGCGTTCGGTTGGCTTGGCCGCCAACCTCACCCTGCGCATCCCAAGGGATGCTACGGGCACCTCCCCCTCGCATGTGCTTCGCACGCGAGGGGGAGGAAGCTGTCGGATGCTGAAGGTCGCCCGGCGAAAAGCCGGGCTCGAGTCTAGATGGCGTTTCCTCTTTCCGGTACCTCGCACAAAGGGAAATGCGGGTCGGAAACAAATGCGGGCAAAAGCTTCTCGCCCGGCAATTTATGCCTAACCGCCCCAGCGGCGCTCTGGAACTTCATCCAGTAAAATCAATGGCTTGTGCGGTTAACGCGATGGCACGGCGGTTGCAAATCACCGCGCGGGCCATCCGCCCGGGACCTGCAGAAGGCGTGGTCCGCCACCAGAAGATTGGAGACCACTTATGTCTTTTAGCGTCAACACCAACACCGGCGCGCAGGTCGCGCTGCAGTACCTGAACCAGACTCAGGGCCAGCTGGACCAGACCCAGTCTGCTATCAACAGCGGCCTCAAAGTCGCGTCGGCGAAGGATGATGGCGCTATCTACGCTATTGCCCAGAACCAGCGCGGTGCCGTGGCCGGCTTTTCATCGGTCATCAACAGCCTCAACAACGGCTCGTCCGCTGTCGATGTCGCCCTGTCCGCGGGCCAGTCGATTTCGGATCTGCTGATCCAGTTGAAGCAGAAGGCGCTTTCCGCGGCTGACCCTTCGCTCGATACCGCGAGCCGGCAGGCATTGAACGCGAACTTCGTGGCCTTGCGCGATCAGATTTCCACGATCGTGAAGAATGCCGTCTTCAACAATTTCAACCTGGTCGACGGCTCGACCAACATGGTTCAGGCCCTGGCGTCCGCCGACGGTACCCGCCGCGTGACCGCCCAGGCCCAGAACATGAGCTTGTCGGGCACGATCGTGACGATCAATACCACCTCGACGATCTCTACCCAGGCCAAGGCTTCGGCCCTGATCAACGTGATCCAGACCTCACTGACCAACGTCAACTCGGCCCTGGCCAAGCTGTCGTCGGGCGCGGCGAAGTTCTCGATCCAGGCCACGTTCACCCAGAAACTGTCCGACACCCTGACGGCAGGCATCGGCAATCTGGTGGACGCCAACATGGCGCAGGAAAGCGCCATGCTGCAGTCGCTGCAGGTCAAGCAGCAGCTGGGCGTTCAGGCTCTGGCGATCGCCAACCAGGCGCCGCAGACCATCCTGTCCTTGTTCAAGTAATCCTCTTTCAAGGGGGGCGTAAAAGGGCGATGCTTTGCATCGCCCTTTATTTTTTAATGGCCCTCCTGCTCTCGCCTACGGGCTTCGCGCCGCCCCTTTTCTTTATGGCGCTCTGGCTTGCGCCTACGCGCTGGAGTGATGCGCTGCATCGCCTCTTTTCTTTTAAGGCGTTTCAAACCACGTCTTCGCCGCGTTTGGTTAGAGCGGCCGCACAAATGCCGTTTATCTTTGTTAGGACTTAATCGTGCCGCCGTGGGCCAGTTTTTCCGCGGAATAGCTGGTATTTCGCAGCCGAGCGGCATGCCCATGTGGCGCTTTTTGCCTAGCGCATCCCGGCAAATTTTACCGAAAGCGGCAAATACTGCCGGGCACTAACCGCGCACGGCAAATTCGCGCCGGTGGCGATTTTCCCACTCCGCACCAAATCGATGCCTAACAACACCTTGCCGCAATCCGGCACGGCGCTTGCCTTTAAGGCTAACGGGCAAAACGCCCGAAGAGCAAAAACCAGAACGGAGAGATCTCATGACTTTTAGCGTCAACACCAACCCCGGCGCGTTGGTCGCGCTGCAGTACCTGTCCGCCACCCAGGGCCAGTTGAACCAGACCCAGTCCGCCATCAACAGCGGTATGAAGGTCGCCACTGCCCGCGACGACGGCGCCATCTACGCCATCGCCCAGAACCAGCGCGGCGCCGTGGCCGGTTATACCTCGGTCACCAACTCCATCAACAACGCCACGTCTTCGGTCGACGTCGCCCTGTCTGCGGGCCAGTCGATCTCGGACCTGCTGATCCAGCTCAAGGCCAAGGCGCTGGCCGCTTCTGACTCCTCGCTCGATACCGCGAGCCGTCAGGCGCTCAATGCCAACTTCACGGCCCTGCGCGATCAGATCTCCACGATCGTCAAGAACGCGGTGTTCAACGGCTTCAACCTGGTGGACGGTTCGACCAACCAGATTACGGCTCTGGCCTCGGCTGACGGCACGCGCCGCATCACCACCGCTGCCCAGAACATGTCACTGTCTGGTACGATCGTGACGATGAAGTCCACCGCCACTATCTCGACCCAGGCCAAGGCCTCGTCTCTGGTTGCCACCATCCAGACCTCGCTCACCAACGTCAATGCGGCGCTCGCCAAGCTGTCGTCCGGTGCGGCGAAGTTCTCGATCCAGGGCACCTTTGTCCAGAAACTGTCCGACACCCTGACGACGGGTATCGGCAACCTGGTGGATGCCAACATGGCGCAGGAAAGCGCGATGCTGCAGTCCTTGCAGGTCAAGCAGCAGCTGGGCGTGCAGGCTCTGTCGATCGCCAATCAGGCGCCGCAGACCATCCTCTCCCTGTTCCGCTAAGCCACGGCCTGGGCGGCGTCCCTCTTCCAATTGGAAGAAAGGCCGCCGCCCAACGCCAACCGACGCGCGGGCGGAAGCAAGAATTGCACCGCCTGCCCCCGGGGCGAAGGGAACACTTCTGGTGGGAACGCGAAGGGCGAAGTGCCGGGGGGCACTTCGCCCTTCGCTCATTTGGATGGTCGCGCCGCGAGGCCCTCGCGGCTTGGCCGCTCAGGTTCGCGGTCGCTCCTGGGCAGAATGCCGGGGGGCATCCTGTCTTTCGCTCATTTACATGGTCGTGTTCAAGCGCTGCGAGTCGCCAGCGCGATCGCGGCTTCCAGAAAAACACTATCGGGCGCCAGATACGGTGCGGCGTCGACCAGTTCGAGGCGACCGTCCGAAACAGCAATCTCCGTCGTCAGAGGACCATCACGCAGATCCAGCGCCGTCGCGGCCCGCTCAAGCAGACCGCGCCAATCCTGCACGCCTTCCATCCGGCATGCGCCTGCCTCCACAAAAGCGGAGACGCGTGTAGCCGGCGGATACTGCTCCACCATCACACGACCGGTGGATGACGCCGATCGGGCTGCCTGAAACAGCGCGGCGAGATCGTCCGCGCCGGTCAGGCGATGATCCAGTGCGGGCCCGCGGCGCTCGACCGGCTTGACGGTCAAATTCTCGCGCGCGATGGCGGCGCGCTGAAGCTCCTGCGGCGTGACGATCGGCGCATGCCAGCAGCTGGCGGCGCCCGCCGAGGCAAAAGCCCGTTTCAATCGCAACCGGTCATCCGCCAATGCCGCGACATCCATGGAAAGGCCAGGCAGGCGCAACCGCTCGCTGACCGCAGCAGCGGTCAGCACCGCATCGGTCAGGCAGAGAACCCCGTCAATCCGGCGGATCTTGCGGCTGTAGCGTTCGGCCGCTGCGGCACAGTCCGCCGGCGCCCATATGTCGGCGATCAGACAGGAATCGGCGAAAGCGAAAGCCGGCGCCTCGGTATCGGTGTCACATACGACCAGGGTGTGGCCGAGCGCCTTGATCGCTCTCGCTCCCTCCGCGGCGGCGGCGCTGCCGGAAATGATCAGCAGGGTCTTGCTCATGCGCCTTTCCGGGATGAGGCCGTGGATGAGCGGGGGCTCGCGTTAACGGCTTCTTAGCCATGATGGCCTTTAGATTCCGTTAATGCGCGAATCCTTGCCCAGCGAGACTGCCAATGCCGTGAGCGCCGGCGAGCATACCAGCGCCCGCGAGCACATAAGGGTGGTCGCTGTCATCCAGGCGCGGATGGGCTCGACCCGCCTCCCGGGCAAGGTTTTGCGCCCCGTGGCCGGCAAGCCGCTGCTCTGGCATATCGTTCACCGCCTGCGCGGTTGCCAGCTTCTGGAAGACATCGCAGTCGCCACCACCGTCAATCCCGCCGACGAGGCCATCGTCGAGTGGTGCAATGCCGAAGGCATCACCGTGGTGCGGGGACCGGAAGAAAATGTGCTGGCCCGCTATGCAACCGCGGCGGAAAAGCTGGATGCCGACATCATCGTGCGGGTCTCCTCCGATGCGCCGTTCATAGACGCCGGCTTTGTCGACCACCTGATCGCCACCCTGATCGAGCAGGACGGCGACTATGTGCTGATGGAAGAAGGCAGTGACTGCGCCCATGAGGGTGTGGACCCTTTCAGCCGCCGCGCCCTGGACCGCCTGATGATGGACGCGGCCCACGACCCCGCCGCCAAAGAGCACGTCACCGGCTATTTCAAGCTGCATCCGAATTTCGTGAAGATCGTGCGCGCCGCGCCCTATCCGCCGTTCGACCGCAAGGGCGGCCGCTTCACGATCGACACACCCGATGATCTCGCCTTTGTCGAGGCGCTGCATGCCCGCATCCAGGCGCGGGCCGGCGAAGCGTCCCTGGCCGATCTGCTGCTGCTGCTGGAGCGCGAGCCGGAGCTCAATCGCATCAATGGCCATGTGCGTCAGAAGCCGCTTACCGATGGGCGGCTGTCCGGCGGACTGGCCCTGATCCGCTGCGACGGCGGCGGCAAATTCGGCTATGGTCATGTCAAGCGCATGGTGGCGCTGGCGCGCGCCCTACGCGACCGCGAAGGCGTCGGCGTCAGTTTTGCTCTCAACGGTTCGGAAGATGCCGCCATTCCCATCCGCCGCGCCGGCTTTGCGGCAATCATGCTGAAGGCGCCGGGTGATCTGGAACGGCTGGTGGAAGATGGCCGTCCCGAGATTCTGCTCCTCGATGGACGTGAAGGCCCCACTCGCGCCGAGTTGGAAAAGCTCAAGCGCCATGTCGCCGTTACGGCGGTGATCGATGACGGTCACGAGCGGCGTCTGGCCTGCGATTACGCCTATTATCCGCCGGTACCCGGTGCTCAGGCGCTGAGCTGGGCGGGCTCGCACACCCTGCCGCGCATCGGTTGGGAATGGGCTTTGCTGGGCCTCAATCCCAACGCCCTGAAGGCGAAGGACGCACCGGCGCCGTCGCGCCCCACCGTGCTGGTGGCAATGGGCGGCAGCGATCCTCATGGCCTGACCTTGCGCATGGCCAAGGCGCTGGCGGTACTGGATCAGATCGTCCGCATCCGCTTTGTCATCGGCACCGGGATGAAGGATGGGGCTGCGGTTGCGCGCGGCCTGGTGAGTCTGAAGAAGAATTACGAGACGGTGGAAGGCGCCGACGACCTTTCCATCGAATATGCCAGCGCGGATATTTGCGTCTGCGCCTTCGGCGTTACCGCCTATGAGCTGGCGGCACTGGGCATTCCTGCGATCTATCTGGGGCTGACGCCGGATCATGCGGCATCAGCCTCCGCCTTTGCCGACGCGGGCATGGGGATTTCGCTAGGCCTGGCCGAGAAGACGAGCGACGAAGATGTCGCCAGCACGGTGCAATGGCTGTTGAACAAGCCGGGCGCGCGGCGTGCCATGCGGCATGCGGGCCTGTCGTTGATAGACGGACAGGGCGCGGCGCGGATTGCATCCGATCTGGCCCAGGCGCTGGCGGCGGCGCGGACGCCGCCTAGGATCGCTGCGCTATAAGTGTTGCCGCCTGGCGGAAGACGTCATTCCAATCGCCGAAAGTGTTCGGCATCACGCAGCGGCAGGCCGGCGCAAAAGGCTCATGCGTTTGGCCCAGTGCCGTCCAGCTCAGGCCGTAAAGCAGTTTCAGGGTCGGCACGCCCGCGCCGGCCGACAGCCAGGAGACGGCGGTCGGTGCGCTGACAACCAATCCCAGCGCCGCCATCAATGCGCAGGCGCGATCCAACTCGGTTTTCTGGTCGATACCTTGCGGCACGATGATCTTGCGGCCGCTGATGTCCTCAAGGGCCGCGATCTCTTCGGCGGTGCCGTCATACTGGACGGAGACGATGGGTGCTTCGACCTGACGCAGGAAATGACCCCAGGCCTCGAGTGGTGCAAACCCCAGGGAGCGATGACCGCCCAGCTTGCCGCTGCGCCAGCAGATGCCGACGGCATTCTCGCCGAAGATGCTTTTCCATCGCGACATTTCTTCGGTATCTGGCACCAGGAAGCTATGGGGCGCGGGAAAGCGGTCCAGGCTGCCGCGGAAATAGCGAGGCAGCTCGCCCGTCAGCACCGCGGCATTGACGCCGCCGACGGATTTCAGCCAGCCATAATCGGCGATCGCTTTGCCGCCTTCGCTGCGGATCGCGGCAGGCTTGACCAGCGCGCCGGGAAAAGACCGGGCGAACAACGGCACCAGCCGGGGCTCGCATTCCAAAATCACGCTGCCGCTTTCGGCCTTGGCCCGGGCCAGCAGATCGGGGATCAGCGAAGCAAAGAGGATCTGGTCGCCGACACCCTGCTCGGACCTGACCAGGAGCCGCTTGCCCTTCAGGCTGCCGCCGGTCCAGGGCGTCAATCGCTGTTCGGGTGCCGGCACCTTGCCGGGGATTTCGATGCGGGCGGTATAGTCGCGCCAGCCGTCCTTCAGATCACTGTTCGAGAGATGCAGAATTGCCCGATTGAGCCGGATTTGCGCATTTTTCGGCTCCGCCTTCAGCGCCTGGTCGTACAGTGTTCGGGCTTCTTCCCGCGCGCCCTCATCGCACAGCATGTCGGCCAGATTGGCCAATGCGGGGACGTAGCCGGGGCGGGCGTCCAGGGCGGCCTGGTAATGCGCCTTGGCCTCGAGCGCCTCGCCCTTTTCGCGAAAAGCCGAACCCAAAGTGAGCTGCAATTCCGGGCTTTCCGGCTCGCGGGCCAGGGCTGGCTGAATGAGAGCGATAGCGGCATCGAACTGGCCCATGCTGCGCAAAAGGTTGGCCAGATTGACCAGCGCCTCTATGCGTTCCGGCTCCAGCGCCAGCACCCGGCGGAAAAATTGTTCGGCCGGCGCGGCCAGGCCCAGGGCATGTGCCGTATTGCCGAGGGCAAACAGCACCTTGGTGTCATCCGGCTGGACCGCCAGCGCCGCCTCATACTGGGCGATGGCCTCGGCATGGCGGCCTTCGGCGGAAAGTCTCAGGCCTGCTTGATAGGCGCTCATGCCGCCAACATTGCGGGGGCTGCCGTTAAGGCCGCCTTAACCGCGTTTTCCGTTGCCACAAAAGGCTTTTCATCAGGCTGAGATCAGCCTGGCATTAGCGCCGCCTTAAGGACGCAGATGCGATTTTTGTCCCCATGGGCGGAATAACCGGATTGGATTCTTCGGTGCTGCTGGGATTCTATCAATCCCAGCTGCTCTCAAGCCCGTCCGCCATCACTGCCGCCAACAATCTGGTGCAGCAGCAGGCCAGCCAGACCAACAAGGGCGCCACGGCTGACGACAATCCGCCCTGGAATACGCCCAACACGAACAATGCCGCGCAGGACGCCAAGGTCCTGTCCACCACCAACTTTCTGGACACGTCCAACGTTCCGCTGTCGGCCGGCGCGACCACCGACTCCAAGATGGAGCAGGACAACCAGAAGCTTTTCTCGCTCTACAGCGCGGTCAACACCTTGGCCTATATCGCCAAGATGGCGCAGAACCCCAACGAGACCAGCGGTCAGCTCGCGGGGTTGAACGATAGGTTCCAGAAGGGGCTGAGTCAGATTCAACAATATCTGACCTCCACGAAATTCAACAATTTCAACATGCAGGCGGCCAAGCCTTCCGACACGGCAACGGCCAGCGCCACCATCAGCTTCAGCAATTTCACCTATGCCACCAAGCAGCTGGTGGCCAACGCCAATCTGAACAGCGCGCTGCCGGGCCTTTCGGCATCGGACAGTTTCACCATCGGCATCAAGAAAGGCGGCACCACCACCAATGTGGCGATCGACCTGTCCCAGGTGCCGGGCACCCTGAACCTCACCAACATTGTCAGCTACATCAACAATCAGCTTTCGGCGGCGGGGTTCTCCACCCGCTTCCAGAAAGTGCAACAGGGCGGCACCGCGACCTCCGACGCCACCGCGACCTACGGCCTTCAGATCTCGCCGGGCGGCGTCGAACAGGTGAGCCTGTCGGCCAATTCCACCCCGGCGCTCTACATGGTGGGCAACAGCGGCCTCGCCACCGAAACCTCGACCGTCACAAACAGCGCCACATCCGCGACCACCACCACCGCGGCCGACCAGGCCGGACGCCTGACCAAGATTTCGGGCATCAACGGCACGCCGACATCCACCTTCAGCGTCAATCAGCCTGATACCACCGGCACGACCACGGCCCAGAAAACGGTGGTGGACTCGAGCGGCAATATCTACGTGATCGGCACGGCCACCGGCGATTTCGGCAGCCAGATCAACCAGGGCACGCAGGACGTCTATCTCACCAAATATGATTCTGCCGGCAATGTGGTGTGGAAAAATCTTCTGGGCAGCAGCGGCGCCGCCAATGGCTATGACCTGGCGCTGGATCCGTCGGGCGGCGTGGTTGTAACCGGCGCCTCGACCGCCGATCTCACCACCACATCGGTGGCGAATGGCAACAACGATTCCTTTGTCGCGCGCTACGATTCCAGCGGCACCCAGACCTGGATCAAGCAGATCCAGACGCTTGCCACCAACCAGGCCAATGCCGTCAGCGTGGACGCCAGCGGCAATATCTATATCGGCGGCGCGGTATCGGGCGGCGTCATAGGCGCGGGCCAGACCGCATCCGGTGGCGGCGATGCCTATCTCGCCAAGTTCGATTCCAAGGGCAAGCTGCTGGCCGAACAGCAGTTCGGAACCAGCGGCGCCGATAGCGTCGCTGCCACGGCTACCGCCAGCGATGGCAGCCTGTATGTCGCCAGTGTGCAAAGCGGCCACGCCGTTCTGGCCAAGTATGCCGGCGGCGATGTCACCTCTGCGCCGGTCTGGACCCAGGATCTCGGCAGCCTTGGCGCGGGCGGCGCGATCGGCGGTCTCGCTACCGCCAACGGCAAAGTCTATGTCTCCGGTTCGACTTCCAACGGCAATCTGACGGCAGGCGGCGCTGCCAGCGTGGTCGCTTCGGCCAGCGGCGGCGTGGACGCCTTTGTCTTCAGCGCCACCGACAATGGCGCCAGTGTTTCGGCCAACACGGTCACTTATATCGGTACCAGCGGCAGCGATACGGCCGGCGACGTCTCGGTCGCGGCCGATGGCACGGTCTATGTCACCGGCTCGACCACCGGCACCTTCGCGGGCGCCCAGCGCACCGTACAGAATGTCACCAACGCCTTCGCCGCCTCCATCGGTCCTGGCGGCGCCGTGAACTGGACCAAGCAGTATGGCGGCGCCGACGGCGTCTCGACCGGCGCGGGGCTTGCCATCGATCCCAATGGTTCGAGCGTGCTGGATGCGCTGGGGCTGCCGCGCGGCAGCATCTCGCTGAACCAGTCGGTGGACCTGACGCAGCAGACGACCTTGCGCGCCGGCGACAGTTTCAAGATCGCGATCCAGGGCACCGCGGCCCGCACCGCCACCATCACCATCGATCAAGGCGAGACCTATGACTCGCTGGTGACCAAGATCAACGCCCAGTTCGGCGGCATCGGCAAGGCGGCGGTGAATTACACCGGCTCCGGCGAGAACATGACCATCAAGATCAACGCCGGCAACACCGTCAACCTGGTGGCGGGGCCGGATGGTTTTGATGCTCTGGCGCGGCTCGGCATCACCGCCGGTGTCTTGACGTCGCCTGCCAAAGGCAGCGCCGCCAGTGTCACCAGCACGGCCAGCAACAGCAGCAGCAAGATCACGCCGACTTACGGTTTGGGCCTTACGGGCGGGATTACCGGCCCGCTGGATATCTCCACCAAGATGGGCGCGGACATGGCGCGCTCCACCTTGCTGACGGTGCTGTCCAACATCCAGAGCACTTACCAGACCACCAATGCGCCGCCGCCGGCCCCGCAACAGCCGGGCAATCGCAGCGGCACGATCAATGCCGCCACCACGTCGCAGCTTGCCAATTACAATCTGGCGCTGGGGCTGATGAATACCGATCCCGGCAACGCCGTGGCCAACATCCAGGCCATTGTGGCGAATGGCGGCCAGGGCAGCGGCAATGGGCTTTCCAGCCTTTTGGGCGCGCTGGGTGGGTGAGGAGCGGTTCGCCGAAGGCGAACGAAAAGGTCCTGTGGACCTTTTTGAGCGACGAACGGTCCATAGCGACAGCGTATGGACGCGGTGCGCGTAAGCGCGCCGCGAGGCCGGGACGCCGCGAGCTTAAGCGCGCGGCCTGGCAACTCGGCTAGGAATGGCAGAAAGCTATACGACGCGGTTAAATACCATGGCTCCCGACGACGGCGGCTTGTAGCCGGGGCGGGCGCTGTAGGTGCGGGCCGGCGCATTGGCGCGGTCCACTTCCGTGGCGATGGCGCGGATCAAGCCCTCGCTGGCGTTCTTGACGCGCGTGATCATGCGCACATGCAGCTGGAGCACTTCGCGGAATTTTGCGGTGATGGCGAAGAAGCGCGTGCGCAAGGTTGGCGCGGCGCTCTGGGCGATGCGGACATCGAAGCCTTGCGCCTCGCGCCCGTAGATGGCGGTCAGCTTCTGGATTTCCGGATCGGCGGTGGCCAGCGCCTGGTGGCCGCCGTCCCTGAGAATGGCGATATCGGCTTCCAGCGCGGCGATAATGCGCTCGGCCAACAGGATCAGCCTCTCGATTCGGGAATCGTCTTTCATTGCGCCACCTGCTGGTGCTTGAGCAGTTCGGCCTTCATCTGCGCGGCAATGCCGAAGCCACCCTGCTGTTCGATGCCCTTGGCATACTGATCGACCATCAGGGACCGGAACATTTCCTCGCCCTGGCCGCCGCCGGTGAGGCTGTCGGCCTGGACGCCGGAAAACATGCTGCCCAGGAACTGGGAGATGAAGATGCTTTCGTATTCCTTGGACGCGGCGTCGGCCTTGGCCTCGTTCGCCGTCGGGCTTATTTGATTGCCGCTCTGGCTCTCGCCAACGCGGCGGGGCGGGGCCGCCAGCAGCGATTGCTGGGCCATCGTCATCATGCCTTGGATCGCAGCATCCATCAGCCGATGACCTCGATTTCAGCCTGCAGCGCGCCGGCCGCCTTGATGGCCTGGAGGATGGAGATGATGTCGCGAGGCCCGACGCCGAGCGCATTCAGCCCGTCCACGACATGCTGCAGCGAGACGCCGTCCTGCATGACCGCGATCTTGTTGCCCTTGCCGTCGTCGACCTGGATGTTGGTGCGCGGCACGGTCTGGGTGGTGCCGGTGTTGGAGAAAGGCGAGGGCTGGCTGACCTGCGGGGTCTCGGTGACCTTGATGGTGAGATTGCCCTGGGCGATGGCGACGGTGGAGATGCGCACATCCGAGCCCATCACGATCACGCCGCTATTCTCGTCGATGATGACCTTGGCGGGCTGGTCGGGATCGACCTTGACCTGCTCGATGTCGGTGAGCAGCGCCATGGCGCCGCCCGGATAGTTGGCGGGCACGTTCAGCGCCACGTTGGACGGATCGGTGGCCTGGGCGGAGCTGCCGCCGAGATAGGCGTTCACGGCCTTGGCGATGCGGGTGGCGGTGGTCAGGTCGGGATTGTGCAGCGACAGCTTTAGATTGGTGAGGCTGGAAAGCTGGAAGCCGGTGCCTTTTTCCACGATGGCGCCATTGGCGATGCGCCCGGCGGTGGGCACGCCGCGCGTCACGCTGGAGGCTTCGCCTTGCGCAGAGAAGCCGCCGATGGAAACGGGGCCTTGCGCCAAAGCGTAAATCTGACCGTCAGCACCAAAGAGTGTGGTGACCAGCAAGGTGCCGCCCTGCAGATTCTTGGCATCGCCCATGGCCGACACCGACACGTCGATGCGACTGCCGGGGGCGGCAAAGGCGGGCAGGTTGGCGGTGACCATGACGGCGGCCACGTTCTTGGTCTGCATGACCTGGCCGCGGGTGTTGGTGCCGAGCCGCTCCAGCATGCTCTGGATGCTGAGCTGGGTGAACGGTGCATTCTTCAGGCTGTCGCCGGTGCCGTTCAGGCCCACGACCAGGCCGTAGCCGACCAGCATGTTGTCGCGGATGCCCTGGACATCCACCAGGTCCTTGACCCGGGAAAAAGCGAAAGCAGGGGCGGCCGCCAAAGCGGTCCCCACGGCAAGGGCGGCAATACGGATGTAATAAGGTGCGCGGCGCATGATCTCGGCTTCTGCCTTTTGTCTGGCTCTGCTCTTGCCAGTTTCGTGCCGTGCTGTGCCGGAAATAATCTGTTCCATTTCAATGGCTTGAACAGTGTTCGGCAATGTGTGGGCGTGCGCCCGGCACTTCCTGCCGGGCTCAGGCTGCCGCGAGAGCCTCTTGGCTTCCCTTCCTGCCGATCATCAAAGCCAGCAGCGCCGCCCCCACCGCGACAAAGCCGGCGATGACAAAGGAGTCCAGATAGGACCCCGTGGCGGTGCGGGAGGTGCCGGCAAAGAAGGCGGCCGCGGCGGCGCCGATCTGATGGCTGGCTGCGATCCAGCCGAACAGCACCGGCGCGCGGGTGGTGCCGAAGACCTTGTTGGCGATGGCCAGGGTCGGGGGCACGGTGGCGATCCAGTCCAGGCCGTAAAAGACCGCGAAGAGCGACAGGCCGAAAAAGGTGAAGTTGGCGAAGGGCAGATAGATCAGAGACAGGCCGCGCAGGCCGTAATAGGCGAACAGCAGCTTGCGCGGATCCACGCGGTCGGTCAGCCAGCCTGAGGCGGTGGTGCCCACCAGATCGAACAGGCCCATGATGGCCAAGAGGCCGCCGGCCGCCACCGCTTCCATGCCGTGATCGTGGCAGAGCGCGATCATGTGGGTGCCGACCAGGCCGTTGGTGGTAAAGCCGCAGACAAAGAAGGTGATGGAGAGCAGCCAGAAATCGCGGCTCCGCAGGCCATCGGCCAGAGCGGTGAAGGCGGCTTTCAGCGGGTTGGTGCGCGTCTGGATTTCGGCGGGATGGTTCTCATCGGCCCCAAAAGGCTGGGCGCCAATATCCGCCGGTCTTTCGGGCAGCAGGAAATAGACGAACGGGATCAGCACCGCCATGGCGACAGCCACGCACAGCACCACCGGCTTCCAGCCATGGCCTTCGGCGATGGCCGACAGCGCTGGAATGAAGACCAGGGTGCCGGTCGAGGTGGAGGCCGCGAACAGGCCCATGACCAAACCGCGATTGGTGACAAACCAGCGATTGACGATGGTGGCGGCCAGCACGGTAGTGACGCAGCCCGAGCCGATCCCGGAAATCACGCCCCAGGTCAGGATCAGTTGCCACGGCGCGGTCATGAACAGGCTGGCCGCAGACGAAGCCGCCATCATTGCCAGCGCCACCATCACGGTGGGGCGAACGCCGAAGCGTTGCATGGCGGCGGCGGCAAAGGGCCCGGTCAGGCCGAACAGAAAGATGCCGACAGCGGCCGCCAGGCTGATGGTCTGGCGCGACCAGCCGAAGGCCTGGCCCCAGGGCACCATCAGCACTCCGGGCGCGGACCTGAGCCCCGCCGCGGCCAGCAGCGCGGTAAAGATGATGGCCACCACCGCCAGGGCGTAGTGCCGGCCGAAGAAGGTGCGTTTTGCCATGCGGGAAACCTCGCATATCCAAGGCTCGATTGCGCCTGCCATCCCTGCATGGCAGTCAGGATGGACGAAGATATCCCGCCGCTTTATTTTCGGGACGTCCACCCTTCCCGTTCGTGAGCCAATGCCGCCCGAGCAATTCTCGCCCACCTCGTCCTATGCCTTTTGGGAAGGCGCCTTCACGCCGTCAGAACTGGACAGGATCGAGGCGCTGGGCGACGCCATGACGTTGGACAAGGCAACCCTGATCGGCGGCGCGGAAGAAGACAAATACGACCATATCCGGATCACCCGTACCGCCTGGATCAGGCCGTCTCCTGACACCAAATGGATCTACGACCGCATGCAGGCGGTGATCCGCACGCTCAACGACAAGGTTTGGCAGTTCGACCTGCGCGGCTTCTCGGAAGATTTCCAGTATACGGTCTACGATGGCAGCGAAGGCGGCCATTATGACTGGCATGTGGATCTGGGCGATTTGGTGAAGTTGCGCAAACTGTCGCTGTCGCTGCAGCTCACCGATGCGTCCGCGTATGAAGGCTGTGAGCTGCAGATCCACGACGGCCGCCGTGTCGAGACGGCGCCGAAGGAGCGCGGCACGGTGATCGTCTTCCCGTCCTATGTTCTGCACCGGGTGACACCCATCACCAGCGGCATCCGCAAGTCGGTGGTGGTGTGGACCACAGGTCCCAAATTCCGGTGATCCGGGGTGTAAGCGACGCGCCGGCGCGCTTTCTGGCGCAGAAAGGCCGCGGCGCCCCCGTTGTCCGGGTCGGGGACCGGTTTTCCGCTGAGCTTTCGGCCGCATCGCATGGACAGGCCTGACGCGGCTTCCTATTTTCAACCCAGTGCCTTGGATTGAGTCTCTTTCAGGAATTCTGTGATGTCCCGCGTCCCACGTCCGGCTCTTTTGTGCATCCTCGATGGCTGGGGGTTCCGTCCCGACCCCGCTCCCGACAATGCCATCGCCCAGGCGCGCACCCCCAACTACACCCGCCTGCTGGCCGAATGCCCGCACGCGCTGCTGGAAACCTCCGGCAATGCGGTGGGCCTGCCACGCGGCCAGATGGGCAATTCCGAAGTGGGACACATGAATATCGGCGCCGGGCGGGTTGTGGCCCAGGATCTGCCGCGCATCGATGTCGCCATCGAGGACGGCAGCATCGCCCGCCGCCCGGTCCTGCTGGCGCTTATAGATAAAGTGAAAGCCACCAGGGGCGCCGTGCATGTGATGGGCCTGATGTCGCCGGGCGGGGTTCATTCCCACCAGGATCACATCGCCGCGCTGGTGAAGATCCTTTCCGCCGCCGGTGTCCCGGTCTTCGTGCATGCCTTTCTGGATGGCCGCGATACCCCGCCCAAAAGCGCGCGGGGATTTGTCGAGAAGTTCCTGTCCGACATCGCCGGTCTTGCCGGCGTGCGCCTGGCGACTCTCTCGGGCCGCTACTACGCCATGGACCGCGACAAGCGCTGGGACCGGGTGGAGAAATGCTATGCGGCGCTGGTGGATTCCAGCGGTGGGCGTTTTGACGATGCCTCCGCCGCCCTGGACGCCTCCTATGCTGAGAACGTCACCGACGAATTCGTGCTGCCCTGTGCGCTGGGCGATTATGTCGGCATGCAGGATGGCGATGCCTTGCTGTTCGCCAATTTCCGTGCAGACCGGGCGCGGGAGATTTCCGCCGCCTTGCTGGACAAGAGCTTTGCGGGCTTCAAGCGCGACCGGCTGGTCAGCTTCAGTGCCGCCGCCGGACTGACCGAATATTCCGAAGCACTGAAGCCGTTGATGGGGGCGATCTTTCCGCCGGAAGATGTGCGCGAGACGCTTGGCGAAGTGGCGGCCGAGCATCACATGAAACAGCTGCGCATCGCCGAGACCGAGAAATACGCTCACGTTACCTTTTTCTTAAATGGCGGGCGTGAGGATCAGTTCGAGGGTGAGGACCGCATTCTGGTGCCCAGCCCCAAGGTCGCGACCTATGACCAGAAGCCCGAGATGAGCGCCTATCAGGTGACGGACAAGCTGGAAGAGGCGATCGGCTCAGGCAAATACGATCTGATCGTCTGCAACTATGCCAATCCGGACATGGTGGGCCATACCGGCGTGATGGACGCCGCGGTGAAGGCGGTGGACACGATCGACGAATGCCTGGGGCGGCTCACGCGCGCGCTGGAGAAGGCAGGCGGGGTGATGCTGCTGACCGCCGACCATGGCAATATCGAGATGATGAAGGATCCCCAAACCCACGAGCCCTATACGGCTCACACGACCCTGGATGTTCCCATTGTAGCCTTTGGGGCGCCGAAAGGCGCGGCCCTGAAGAACGGCAGGCTGGCCGATGTCGCGCCTACTCTGCTGGACCTGATGGAACTGCCCAAGCCTGCGGTAATGACGGGACATTCGCTTCTGGTGAGAGGCACGTGACGCGGAACGACACGCTTCTTGTTTGCCTGCTGCTGGCGACCACTCCGGGTCTCGCCAAAGAGTCCATAATCCGGCTCCATCCAACGCCTGCGCTGCGGCGCGAGGCGGAACGCGTGAACACAATTGTTCCCACCCCGCGCCCCACTTTCTCGGTCCCCGCGGCGCCCGAAGCGCCGATGGATCTGAGCCACGCGCTGCCGGGAAAATCGCTGGCCAAGCTGCCCTCCAGCGCACAGCAGCTCAAAAGCCTGTCTTCGGAACTGAAGGAAGGACGGCCGCAGCTCGCCAGTGCCAAGGAAAAAAGCGAAACCCTCGCCAAGGAAGCAGCCGCTCTCAAGAAGAAGTTGATCGAGACCGCGGCGCGAATCGAAAGCCTGGAACAACAAAAGATTGATGCTGATGCCAAGATCGAGCGCCTCAGCGAGGAAGATGCGAAGCTGAGCAAGGGCTTTGCCAATGACCGGGTGGCGGTGACGCGGCTGTTGGCCGTTCTGGAACGATTGCAGCATGACATGCCGCCGGCGCTGGCGATGCGGCCCGACGATGCGCTGGGTGCGGCACGGGGCGCCATGCTGATCGGGGCTTCACTGCCGCCGGTCTATGCCCAGGCGGCGCGCCTGTCGCGGCGGATCGATGCTTTGAAGCGCACGCGCGAGGCGCTTGAACAGCAGAAGATCGCCGCCGCCGATACCTCCGCGCGGCTCAACATCGCGCGGGGCGAGCTGGACGAATTGCTCGCCCAGAAGGAGCGCGAGGCTGCGGGTGCCGCCGAAAGCTATGGCACCCTGAAAGGCCGGATGGAGGAGGTCGCCCGCGAGGCCGCCGACTTCCAGGCTCTGCTGGCGCGGGTGCGGACCTTGCGCCGCGAGGCCGCAGGTGGCACCGACGACGGTGTGGTTACCGTGGAAGCAACGTCGTTAGGTTCCTTTAATGGGCTGCCTCGGAACTCGATCCTGGAACCGGTGGTGGGCAAGGCAACGGCCGGCACGGATAGCCGAAATCCGGGCCTTTCCTACGCAACCCGGCCGGGGGCCCAGGTGATCGCGCCGTCAGATGGCAAAGTTTTATATGCCGGCCCTTACCATAAGAGCGGACAAGTGTTGATCCTGGAGATCACGACCGGCTACGATGCTGTCCTCGCGGGTCTGGGACGGGTAACAGTAAAGCCCAACGATCAATTGCTCGCAGGTGAACCGGTCGGAACGATGCCGCCCGATGCGGCCGATGATCGGCTTTACTTTGAACTGCGCCATGATGGTCATGGCCAGTCTCCGATGCCCTGGCTCAAACTGAATTTGCGTTCTGCGGTTGGAAAGGCGAACGGTACATGAAGAAAGTAGCGGTGCTTGGTCTTGGTCTGGTCGGCGGCTTCACGGCGGCCATGTTCGCTCTTCCCGAAGCGAAGGGCGCGGCTGACGCCAGCGCCTACAGCCAGCTCGATCTGTTCAGCGATGCGTTCGAGCGGGTGCGCGCCAACTATGTGCGCCCCGTCAAGGACGGCGAGCTGATCGACGCCGCCATCCAGGGCATGGTGTCCAATCTAGATCCGCACTCCAGCTACATGGACGCCAAGAATTACGGCGACATGCAGATCACCACCAAGGGTCAGTTCGGTGGCGTGGGCATCGAAGTTACCCAGGATGCCGCCGACGGCATGATCAAGGTGATCTCGCCGATCGATGGCACGCCCGCCAGCCGCGCCGGCATCAAGACCAATGACCGCATCGCCGGCATCGACGGCTCGTCCATCGCCGGCCTGCCGCTGAACGAAGCCATCGACAAGATGCGCGGTCCCGCGGGCAGCAAGATCACGCTCACCATTCTGCGCGAAGGCGAAAAGAAGCCGTTCGACGTGACTTTGGTGCGCGCCATTGTGTCGGTCGATGCGGCGACTTACCGCCGCGAAGGCGATATCGGCTATATCCGCCTGCCCGGCTTCAACGAGCAGACCGCCGAAGGCCTGGAACACGCGGTGCGCGATCTCAAGAAGCAGATCGGCCCCGGCATCAAGGGCTATGTGCTGGACCTGCGCAACAATCCGGGCGGCCTCTTGGATCAGGCCATCCAGGTCTCGGATGACTTCCTGACCTCGGGCGAGATCGTTTCCACTCGTGGCCGTCACCCGGAAGACACCCAGCGTTATGACGCCAAGGGCGGCGACATCACCGAGGGCAAGCCGGTCGTGGTGCTGGTCAATGGCGGCACGGCTTCGGCGTCGGAAATCGTCTCCGGCGCGCTCCAGGATCACAAGCGCGCCACCGTCATCGGCCTGACCAGCTTCGGCAAGGGATCGGTGCAGACCATCATCCCGCTGGGCGAGGGACGCGGCGCGCTGCGTCTGACCACGGCGCGCTATTACACGCCGTCCGGTCACTCCATCCAGGCGCAGGGCATCATTCCCGACATCCAGGTCGCGCAGGGCGATGAGGCCGCTGTCCCGAAGCTGGCCCGGCCTTCGGAAGCCGACCTGCGCGGGCATCTGGTGGGTGAGCCGGTTCCGGCCAAGCGCATCAATGCGCCCGTGATCAAGCCGGCGCCGGGCAAGAAGTATGACGACTTCCAGCTCTCCTATGCAGAGGACCTGCTGCACGGGAAGATGACGGTGGCCTCGGCCACCGTGGTCCAGGACAAGTCCGCGACCGCGGCGCAGTAGCCTGGTTTTCAGACTCGAAAGGCCCGTCCCGTAAGGGGCGGGCCTTTGTTTTTGGTAGGCACAGCCCCCGCTCCCCCTTCGTGCGAAGCACGGCAAGGAGGGGTGAGGGTGGCGGCCAAGCCACCCGAACGCCGTAGCATCGCGAGCGCGTAAGCGCGAAGCAAAGATGCGAAGGCCGGAGGGGGTTGATTTCATAGCCATTAACCGATGCGTAACCATCCCAATTCTTAATGGCGGCATGGCTGCTGCTGCCGACACCGCAGAAGGCTTGCTCACGTCCCGAAGCGGGCGGGCGCTGAGCTTTGCCTGCTCTTTCACCATTTGCCTGATGGCGGCTGGGGCTTTGGCTATCACCCTGTTCGGCCGCCCGCATGCCCCGGCCATTGAGATGGACCTGCACGCGCCGGCGAGCGCCCGCGCGCCTGCACCCGCCCCGGCGCAAACGACAGACGGCCCGGTGATGGGACGGATCACCCAGCCCATCTATGCCGGCAAGGCGCTGCTGGCCGATCCCGCCCTGATCGAGAATACGGCGACAGGCCCCTTGCCCCGCATTGCCGATGACGGGCGCAAGCCCATGACCGTTTATGCGGGCGCGGCACCCGCCGGCGCCAAATTCAAGATCGCCATTGTCGTGAATGGCCTGGGCCTTTCGGCCATAGCCACCAAGGCGGCGCTCGACGCGCTGCCGGGTGGCGTGACTTTGGGCTTCACGCCCTATGGCGGCGAGGTCGGCAAGTGGGTGAGCGATGCGCGCGCGCGCGGCCACGAAGTGCTGCTGCAAGTGCCCATGGAACCCCTCGACTTTCCGGACAGCGATCCGGGTCCCCACACCTTGCGCGCCGGCCAGGAAGAAGAAGCCAATATCCAGCGCCTGACCTGGGCGCTGTCGCGCTTCACCGGCTATGCGGGCGTGACCAATCTCTTGGGCCAGCGCTTTTTGTCCGACAGCGATGCGCTGGCGCCGATGCTGACCTATCTCAATCGCCGCGGGCTTTATGTTTTCGACAATGGCACGGCCAGCCAGTCAGTGCTGCCCAGCGTGGCCGGGCAGATCGGCATCCCAGCGGCGCAGAGCGGTCCGGCGCTGGACACGACCCCGACGGCGCTGGAGATAGACCGCCGGCTCTCCGATCTCGAGACCCAGGCCCGTGCCAATGGCAGCGCCGTGGCTTCGGCGTTCCTCTATCCCGTTTCCGTCACCCGCATCGCCGCCTGGGCGCGCGGCCTGGAATCGCGGGGCTTTGTGTTGGTGCCGGTTTCCGCCATAGTTGTGCAACCGACTCCACCGGCCACTCTGGCCAAGAAATAATTCGCGACCCAGGTTTCATGCCTTCCGATTTGCCCTACCGGCCTTGCGTCGGCATCATGCTGTTCAACAGGGATGGCAAGGTGTTTGTCGGCAAGCGCATAGACCAGACCGTGGAAGGCTGGCAGATGCCGCAGGGCGGCATCGACAAGGGCGAGAGTCCGAAACAGGCGGCGCTACGCGAACTTCAGGAAGAAGTCGGCACCGACAAGGCCGAAATCATTGCCGTGATGGAAGACTGGGTCACGTATGATTTGCCGGAGCACCTGATAGGTGTTGCCTTCCATGGCAAATACAGGGGCCAGAAGCAGAAATGGTTCGCCCTGCGCTTCACGGGTGAAGATGGCGACATCGATCTCACCAGCCATGAACCGGAATTCTCCGCCTTCAAGTGGGTGGATCTGAAGACGCTGCCCAGCCTGATCGTTCCCTTCAAGCGCGACACCTACAAGGCGGTGATCGCCGCCCTGGGCAGATACGCATGAAGGCTAAAGGGGGCAGCCGCAAAGCGCCTGTCGTGATGATCCATGGCGCTTTTTGCGGTCCCTGGTCCCTGGACGGTCTGAAGCGGAGATTCAAGGAAGCCGGTTACGCCGTCACCACGCCCTGCCTGCGCTTTCACGATCAGAAACCCCCGCCCGCCGCGCTGGGCACGACCGGTCTGGGCGAATTTGCCGCCGACCTGGAAGATGAGATTCAGGCACTGGGCACAGCCCCCATCCTGGTGGGACATTCCATGGGCGGCCTGCTGGCCCAGCAGCTTGCGGCGCGCATGCAAACGCGCGCGCTGGTCTTGCTGGCGCCCTCGGCGCCATGGGGCACGCCACCGACCACCTTGTTCGAGATCGGCGCCGCCCAGGCGATGCATCTCAATCCCGGCTACTGGAATAAGGTGCTGGAGCCCAACCGCGATGTGGCGCTGGCCCATTCGCTCGACAAGCTGCCCAAGCATATGCGCGACGAGGTCTATGACCGGCTGGTGCCGGAATCGGGCCGTGCCACGTTCGAGATCCTGAACTGGGGCCTGGATCTCAACCATGCCAGCGGCGTGGAAACCGAGAAGGTGACGGCGCCGCTTCTGTTCCTGACCGGCAGCGAGGATCGTATCAATCCGCCCTCAACCGTGGCGCGCATTGCGGCCCTGTATGGCGCCCGCGCCACCAACGAAGTGCTGCAGGGCATGGGCCACTGGCTGATCGGCGAACCGGGCTGGGAAAAGCTGGCTGATCGGGCGTTGGTCTGGCTTGAAAGCCTGCCGTGATGCAGCCGGCGGGGCGCACCTTGGTCAGGAGCGCCGGATTTGTCGCTGCACCCCTGATCGGCGCGCTGCTCTTTCTCTCCATCGTCGGGTCCTATTCTCCGGACCTGTCCTTGCTGCTTTTCTTCCTGTTTGCGGTATTGGGGATCATTGCCGCCGTTGTGCTGCTTGTTGGTCTGGTCCTGGCCGTCAGGCGCCGGCAATGGCACAGGATCCGGTTTGTACTTGCCGGGCTGATATTGGCGGCCGTGCTGGCATATCCTAGCTGGCTGGCTGGTGATTATATCCATTTCGCCATCGTCTATGCGCAGAATGCCGGCATCTTCGACAAGGCTGGCAACCGGCCCGTTGCCGTACCCTGGAACAGCAATGGGTTTGCCGGAATCAACTGCGACCGGTATCTGGTTTATGACCCGTCACGCCGTGATGGAGCAGCGCTGGGCCGGGGCGTCGTCGAGCGGCGTCTTACCAGCAGCTTCCACATTCGTACTTATTGTACCTGAGCGTCAGCTCTTGGCGTCGGACCGGCGCTTGGTGAAGTCCTTCATGAAGGACTCCAGCGTGTCCACTGACGCGATCCTGGCGGCGGCGTCGCGGAAGGCCACGCTATGCTGGTCAATATCGGCCGACAACACCGCGAACAGGTTGGCGTCGGGCGAGCTCTTCATCCGGGGCGCGAAATGCTCGCGCAGGCGCGTGAGCGAGGTTTCGTCATTGGCCAGGCTGTAAGCCACCGCGGCGCGCAAGACCTGCGCGCGTTCGGCATCGCCCAAGGGCGAGGGATCGCTTGCATGGGGCTCCAGCAATTCCTCGATCTTCTGGCCCGCGGTGGCCCAGTTGCCGGCTTCCCAATAGATATCGGCGCGCAGCCGTTTGGTATCGTCCGCCTGATCCACCGCGATCAGGTCCAGGGCGTTGTCCCATTGCTTGAGGGCGGCGAAGGCGCGCGCCTCCAGAACCATGCGCTCGTGCATCTGCTGGTCGGGAAGGCCGCTGATCTGGGAATCGCGGATCGTGGCGACCGCCTTGTCCGGCTTGTGATCCATCAGATAGACGGCGGCGAGCCGCGTGGCCACCTGGGCCTTGGCAACGCCTTCCAGGCGCTTGTCCACCTGATAGGCCAGAAGATTGGCGGCCGGCGCCAGCAGGTCCACGGCCACCAGCCGATCGGACATGCGCCGGATCATCTCATCGCCATCCGGCCCGACCGGCGTGAGATCGAGATTGTCATAGAACAAAGCCAGCGCATCCACCGGCTTCATCTTGTCGGCGCCACCCTTGAGGAACAGGTTGACGAAGGCGCCGCGCATATCGTCCTGCGCTACCCGGGTCGAATCCTGTTCCTTGAAATTCTGGGTGACGATGCGCAACGTCCGAAGGCCGTCGCGCCATTTGCCGTGATCGAAGTACAGCGCAGCCAGCTTGCGCAAGGTCTTCAGTTCCAGCCCGTCGCCGCGCCAGCGGAAGCGCAGCCGCTCGAATTGCTCGATGGCTTGCGGCGCCGAGATCGCGCCTGCTGCCAGTCCGGCATTGGTGTGATAGAAAATGGCCTGCGCCGCCAGCCTTTCATTGCCGCTTTTTTCGACCGTCACAAAGTGATCCAGCGCATCGTCAAAGCGGTTCTCTGCCGAGAGAAGCCGTGCCTTCGTCAGTTCGGTCGCAAGGGCCAGCGGCGCGTCGATATCTTTGGGTATCCGGGTCAGGGCCGCGTCGGCCAAATCCAGCCGGCCCATGCCCAGTCCCGCATCGGCTTCGGCCAGATAGGCGCGAGTCTGCCAGTCGGGGGTATAGCGGTTTATCACCGGGCCGGCCTGCTCCAGATGGGCGTGCGCGTCCTTCCAATTTTCCATCGCCGATTCGATCAGCCCACGCCAGAAGGCGGCATGACGGTCGCTGTCAAAGCCGGGGCCGCCCAGATCGTTGTGGGCGTCGCGGTAGCGTCCCATCAGATATTCGGCGGCCGCCTTCATGGTGGTGAGCTGCACATCGCCGGCCAGGGAGGGATCCTTGGTCTGGATCAGCTTGATCAGGCCCAGCGCCTCGGCGCCAAAGCCGTTGGCCAGATAAAAGCGTGTGAGAGTCAGCTGCGCGCGGGCGGCATTCTGCGGATAAGCATGGACGGCGGACTGGATCAGTTCGCGCTGGGTGGCAAGAAAACTGCCCGCGCTGGCCTGACGCCAGCGATCGAAATCGAGATAGGAGGGACCGTCACCAAAGCGCGCCAGCGCCGAAGGCGTCTGGCCCACCGGCATCTGCGGCGGCGTCAACACCAGTCCTGACGGACGGGAGATGGTGACCCGGGTGGCGTTCACGCTCACATCCAGGTCGTCGGCGAAAGGTGTGATCACCAGGCCGCTGGCGGTGGGCAGGGCGGCAAAATCAGCGAAGTTGCGCATGGCGGGCATGCCGCGGCCGGCCTGGGCCGGCACAATGGTGAGCATGTCGCCGCCGGCCGGATCCAGCAGTTTGAAGGCATGGTCGGCGGCGGGCAGCAAGGTCGAGAGCGAACTGCGGCGCGGATCGTTCTGGTTGCGGGCAAAGCCGATGACGACCGGCGCCGGTGCGACGGTACCGGCGATTTCCACCACCAGATTTTTGTCGTCGCCGCGCGCCGAGATTTCGGCGGGTTGCTTCAAGGTGATCCGCAGGATGCCGAGGCCGTTACTGGAAACCGCTTCCAGTCCGGCGGCGAAATCGCCGAGCGCGCCTTTGAGATTGCGGGAATCAAAGGACGGCGCGTTCTCCAGCACCACCCAGGCCGTCAGGCCACGCACGAACACGGCCGACGGCAAGGCGCCGGCGCCCTTGAAGTTGATCACCGCGCCGTCGCGGGTGCGCTTGCCGTCGGCGACCGGAACTGTCGACTCCGTTTGCGCGGGGACCACCGGCACAACCGGTTCGGCGGCGGCGGTTTTGACCTCCGGCTTGGCTGGGGACGCGGGTTGTTCCTTGGGCTTGTTCTTGTCGGCCAGTTGCTGCGCCGTCTGCACAACGGCCTGCGCCTGCGCCGCGCTGGCGCCCACGACAGGTTGGACAGGCAGCGGCGATACGGCCGCGGTTTTCGGCGCCGCATCCATCTTGGTGACGGTGGGCTTGGCGATCCCGGGCGGGGCATAGGCGGTGCCGTCGGTCTTGGGCGCCAGGATATCCAGCACCACATGGCTGCCATCCTTGAAATCGTGATAACCGGAATCGGTGTCGGTCTGCATCTCGACGATGGTGGAATTGCCTTCGACGCGCCAAGCGACGTTCCTGACCCAGGCCGGTGCGAAACGCGCGACAGCCGAGACATCCATGCGAATGGGCGTGTCGAACTTCACCGTCATTTTTCCGGCGCCCGGAAAGACGTTGTAGGAAACGTCCTTGGGCCAATCGAAGACCAGCCGCGTGAACTTCTCATAGGAGCCGGCGCGCATCTTGATTTCAGGCAGCGACGCCACATCGACCGGCTTGGCCACAGGCTTGGGCGGCACCATCAGGTCGGGCATCTTGCCGCTGAAATCGGATGGCGCGACATCCACCACGGCGTGGCCTGGGATCTGGCTGATATGCAGCTTGACCGGCGCCACCAGCACAAAGCGCAAAGTCTTGCCGTCAGGATCGGCGCGGCCGCTGGAAAGAATGCGCGGCAGGGCCGCCACCACGCTGGCGGGCGGAATGCTGATCTTATCGCTGAAGCTGATGGTCAGCACGCCACCGGTGGCGCTGGCGCTGATTTTGGGATTGGCCGCGCCGGTAAAGCTGAAAGACAGGCGGCCATAGCCGTCTTGCGTGCTGCCGCTGACGCTGTCCGCCCAAGCTGCCTCACAGCAAAGAGAAGTGCTGGCGACAAGCGCCATCACCACTGCCAAACTGTGCGCGGATCGGATCACCAGTCTCCCCTTCTGGCTCTAATCTGCCGGGGTGGCGTTAACCCGCGGTTAAGCCTGTTTGAACGCAGCCGCGCGGACGGCCGCCAAGCCACTAAGTCTTTGGTGTTGCTGGATTTTGTCCGGTAGCGGGGGCTTTGGCGGCGGCGGGGACCGGGGCAGGGGCGGCGGCCGCGGCGACGGGCGAAGGCAGCGGGGCAGCCACAGGCGCAGGCGGGGTCGCCTGGGGCAAGACCAGCCGGTTCGCCAGCTTGATCGTCAGCGCCTTCGCGTTTTCGGCATTCATGCTCGCCAGCACCAGCGCAAGCTGGTCGGACTTCATGTCGCGCGCCACCGGCACCAGCACCTCATCGGGCAGATCGTTGAAGATGCGCGCGGCGTCCTTCGGCTTCATGGTGGAATAGGTTTTCACCAGCGCGGCGACCTGCGCCTTCTGGGCGTCGTCGCGCTGACCCAGCAATTGTGTGATCTGCGCCTGCAGTTGCTTGAGCTGCGCGATCTTGGCATCGACGCGCTGTTCGGCGGCGGTGATCATGTTGGCTTGGGTGGTGAGCTGGCCCTCGCGCTTGTCCAGCTCGCGCCGGCGCTTGGAGAGGCTGTTCATCACATCTACTTCGCTGGCGCTGGCGACCTGGTCGCCTTCGCCGCCGGCATAATCCTTGTTGGACGGCACCGGGTCGCCCGCAATGGCGGCCGCCTGGCTGCTGGCCTCGGCATAGGCTTCGTGCACCAGATCGCTGGCCTTCAGGCCCCAGACCACAACGCCCAGCACAATCACGCTCGGCAAAAGGCGGATGAAGCGCGGGCTCTTCTTCAGGACGGGCGTCATTGCGCGGCTCTTTCCAGGCGGCTGAGAATGGAGGTGGAGGGCAGCGGCATGTCGGGAATCTCCCGGGCCACGCGCGGCGTTGCGGCGGCGCTTTCCATGCGCTGGGCGATGCGTTCGCCCGACGTGGTCAGTACCGAAAGTTCGTCAATGTGCAGGCGCGCGCGCTTGAGCCGTTCGTCCAGCGTGTGGGCCGCTTCACCGGCCGCGGTCTTGAGGGCGCGCAAACTGGCGCCCGCGCCCGCGATTGCCATGTTGAGCTCGCCGATATGACGTTTCAGGCCTTCCTGTCCCTTGCGCACCGCGGCCAGGCGCCGTTCCAGGATCACGCAATAGCCGAGCGTGAAGGCCAGCAGCACTTCCAGCGCCAGCTCCAGAAAGAAGGTCACGTGGGTCGAGAAGATCATGGCAAGACTCTCTCAAAAAGGCTGATTTTAAAGGCCCGCTTGAATCATAGAACTCTTGATGCGTCGGTGCGTTCGATGGCGTCGTCCACCCGCACTGCGACATTGCCGCTGACCCGGCCCATGCGTCCGGTCAGAAGCGGCACACCGCCGCAGCGAAGCTGAATTTTGGAATCGGGCCCGGCGCTCAGCATCATGGTCTGGCCGACCTCCAGGTTCATCACCTGGTGCAGCGGCATGGTCTGCTCGTCCAGAATGGCTTCAATATCGACCTTTGTAGACCAGAGCTCGGTGGCCAGATGGCTTTCCCAGATCGAGTCGCGGCCGAATTTCTCGCCCATGAACTGCTGCAGCAAGAGCTTGCGGATTGGCTCCAGGGTGGCATAGGGCAGAAGCAATTCGGTGCGTCCGCCGCGGTCTTCCATGTCAATGCGCAGCTTGACCAGGATGGCGGCGTTGGCAGGCCGCGCGATGGCGGCAAAACGGGGATTTGTCTCCAGCCGGTCCAGGCTGAAATGCACCGGCGCCAGCGGCTCGAACGCGGCGCACATGTCCTGCATGATCACCTCGATCATGCGCTGAACCAGGGTGCGTTCGATAGTGGTATAGGGCCGGCCCTCGATGCGCATGGCCGAAGAGCCGCGCCGGCCGCCCAGAAGCACGTCGACAATGGAATAAATCAGGTTGGAATCCACTGTGAAGAGGCCGTAATTGTCCAGTTCTTCGGCATGGAACACCGCCAGAATGGCGGGCAGCGGAATGGAGTTGAGATAGTCGCCGAAACGAATGGAAGTGATGGAGTCCAGGCTAACTTCCACATTGTCGGACGTGAAGTTGCGCAGCGAGGTGGTCATCAACCGCACCAGGCGGTCGAAGACGATCTCCAGCATCGGCAGGCGTTCATAGGAGACCAGCGCCGAATTGATGATGGCGCGGACGCCGGATTTGTCCTGCAACTGGTCGGAATTGACGTCAAAACCCAGAAGCGAGTCGATTTCGTCCTGGTTCAGGACGCGTTCGGCGGTGCCGTCGACGGCGCCCTCGGGCGGCGCGGCCGCCGTGGCGGCTTCTTCGGAGGCAGGTGTTTCGTCGGCCATATTCAGAGCTTTCTGCTATTGCGTCGGCCTTCTGCCGGACGCTTTGTCTAATGGTCGCGCCGGCTGTTGCCGATCGCACTTTATTTTATGGTCGCGCCGGGAGGCGCTCGCTAGCGCTCGCGTTCCCGGACACTCCTATTGCACAATCATTTCCTTCAGCAGCACGTCGCGCACGTGATAAGGCGCGGCCGCCACATTGACCCGGCGCAGCAGTTCTTCCTTCAGCCGCAGCACGCCGGCCGAGCCCTTGAGATCGTCGAGCCGCAATTCTCGCAAATAGGCCTGAAACTGGTCGGTGATGCGCGGCATCAGGGGCTGAATGGCAGTTTTCTGCGCGTCGTCTTCCAGCTCCAACGACAGGCCCAGCTTGAGATAGGCGGGGGTGCCGTCATTGCTCTGGATGTTGACCAGAATGTCCTGCATGTCGCTGAAAGCGACCTTGGGCGGCGTCAGCGGTTCTTCCGTCTTGGCGCCTTCGGCGTTGGCGGGTTTCTTGAACAGAAAGAAGTAGGCGCCCGCGCCGCCGCCGCCGAGCACAAGCACCAGCACCGGCACAGCAATCATCAGAATCTTCTTGGTGAGAAAGCGCTTGAAGCCTTTCTTCGGCTCAGGCGCGCCTTCGCCTTCCGGCTTCTCGCCTTCTTCGCCTTCGGGTGCGGCTTCTTTCGCCATGGAAAACCCTTGTTGGATGCCTTGCGACTTTTCGAAGATCACCCTAGGCAAACGTGGTTAAGGAGTGGTTCAAATTGCCGGTAGGGCGGCTTGAGCCCGGCAAGAATTTCCGAGAGCCGCGCACGCCGTGCATAAAAGCCAATAAAACCGGGCATTTCCCGATGGCACGGCGGCTGCAATGCCGAAGGCACGACGGACCAGAAAGGATCCGGAAGGCCGATGGAAAATTCACTTCTTGTTAGTCTCTCCCAGCAGCTCGCCACCTACCGGGCGATGGACGTGATCGCCAACAACATCGCGAACGTCTCCACGCCGGGCTTCAAGCGCGATTCCGCGAAATTCGAAGAATATGTCGCGATGATGCGGCCCGCCGAAGGACAGAAGGGCATGCAGCCCGTCTCCTTCGTGAAGGATGCCGGCGTCACCCGCGATACCGGACAGGGCAATATCGAACAGACCGGCGCACGCTATGACCTGGCGATTTCCGGCAAGGGCTATTTCGCGGTCCAGACACCGGCGGGCCTCCGCTATACCCGCGACGGCCATTTCTCGCTGGACGGCAACGGCAATCTGGTCACCAGCCAGGGCTATCAGGTGCAGGGTGACGGCGGCGCCATCACCATCGCGCCCACGGACGGTGAGATTAACATCGCGCCCGACGGCATGATCTCCAGCGTCGTCAATGGCGTGGGCAATCAGCTTGGCAAGATCAAGGTGGTGTCCTTCGCCGACGACACGCTGATGACCAAGCGCGGCTCCAGCCTTTATTCCACCGGTCAGACGCCAAATACGCCCCCGGTCGTCAATATCCGGCAGGGCGCGCTGGAAGCCTCCAATGTCCAGCCGGTGATCGAGATCAGCAAGATGCTCGAAGTACAGCGGGCCTATGAGGCCACCGCCAATCTGAGCAAGTCCCAGGAAGACATGATGCGCCAGGCAATCGAGCGCCTCGGACAAGTCCCGAATTAAGGAGAAACGCTAATGCGCGCCCTTTCCATCGCCTCGACCGGCATGCTGGCCCAGCAGACCAATGTGGAAGTGATCGCCAACAACCTGGCGAACATGAACACCACCGCTTTCAAGCAGCAGCGGGCCGAGTTTACCGATCTGCTCTATCAGAACATCCAGACCCCCGGCGCGCAGACGTCGGACCAGGGTACGTACGCCCCCAACGGCATCCAGCTGGGCGCCGGTGTGCGCACCGCCGCGGTCTATCGCATCACCACCCAGGGCGATCTGAAGTCGACCGGCAATCCCTACGACGTCGCCATCCAGGGCGCGGGCTTCTTCCGCATCCAGCAGGCCGACGGCACCGACGCCTATACCCGCTCCGGCAACTTCTCGCTCAGCCCACAAGGCCAGCTCGTCACCCAGGACGGCCTGGTGGTGCAGCCTGGTGTTGCCATTCCCCAGAACACCATCAGCGTCACCATCAATGCCCAGGGTCAGGTCAACGCCACCGTCGCCGGCAATTCCACGCCCCAGACGGTGGGGCAGCTGGAACTGACGCGCTTTCCCAACGAAGCGGGTCTGAACGCCATCGGCAACAATCTTTATCTGGAGACGCCCGGCTCGGGCTCGCCGCAGGCCGGCGTTCCCGCCTCGACCGGTTACGGCACCATCCAGCAGGGCTTTCTGGAAACCTCCAACGTGAACTCGGTGGACGAGATCACCGCCTTGATAACGGCCCAGCGCGCCTATGAGATGAACTCCAAGGTCATCACCGCGGCCGACCAGATTCTCCAGGACACCGCCAGGTTGGGATCCTAAGCCATGAAACGCACCCTCATGATCCTTGCTCTGCTGCTGATCGGCGCCGCCGCGCTGATGGGCACCTCCAGCGCCTTCGCCGCCACCGTGCGGGTGGTGGTGCCGGCGCACGATATCGCTCGCGGCGACACGATCGGCGAAAACGATCTCACCTTCGCCACCGTGGATGGCAATGCCCTGATGTCGGGCGTGCCGACCAAGATGGACGAGATCAAGGGCATGCAGGCCCGCCGCATGCTGTCCGCCGGCCAGCCGTTCCGCGGCGAAGATGTCCGCCGCCCCATCGTCATCATCAAAGGCCAGACAGTCACCATGCAGTTCGCCGCGCCCGGCGTGGAGCTGAGCGCCATGGGCCGCGCCATGAGCGAAGGCGGCGTCGGCGATACGGTCACCGTCCAGAATCCGGCTTCCTACCGCATGGTCTCCGGCATCGTGGTCGCGCCCGGCACCGTGCGCGCCACCGGCATCATCGCCGCTCCCACAAACAATCTCGCCCGCCGATAGGATTCGTCATGCGCAGCCTTTTGAAGCTTTTTCCTCTTGTCGCCGCGGCGTCGCTGTCGGCCTGTTCGGCGCTGGACCGCATTCACAATATCGGCGAGGCGCCGACCATGCAGCCAGTGGGCAATCCCGCCGGCACCCAGATCGTGGCCGCGATTCCCGCGCCCAAGCCGATCATGCATGTGGACAATTCGCTGTGGCAGCCGGGCGCGCAGAGCTTTTTCCATGATCCCCGCGCCATGCATGTGGGCGATGTGATCACGGTGAATGTCTCGGTCGCCGATACAGCCAAGATGCAGAACACCACCTCGCGCAGCCGCACCAATTCCGAGGACGCCAACCTGACCAACTTCTTCGGCCTGGAAAAAGTGATGCCGCCGGTGATGGATCCCTCCAGCCTGGTCAAGATGGGCTCGGACAATTCCAATGTCGGCGCCGGCTCCATCCAGCGCCAGGAATCGATCAACATGGTCCTGGCGGCGCTGGTCGCCCAGGTGCTGCCCAACGGCAATCTGGTGATCGACGGTCATCAGCAGGTGCGGGTGAACAACGAACTGCGCGACATGCGCCTCTCCGGCATCGTCCGCCGCGAAGACATCACCCAGGACAATACCGTGAACTTGTCGCAGATCGCCGAAGCGCGTGTCACCTATGGCGGCCAGGGCACCATGAGCGATGTGCAGCAGCCGCGCTATGGCAGCCAGCTGTTCGACATCCTGATGCCGTTCTGATCTTCCTTCAGACGACAAAAACAAAGGCCCGGTCGGTGACCGGGCCTTTTGCTTTTCCGCTAATGCGGCATCAGTTCGGGAAAGCGCGGCAGGAAGCCGTTGCGATTGGGCATTTCGACTTTTGGAAGAGTCTTGGCATTGAGAACCAGCTTGGCGTCGATCACCTTGCCCTCCGCCAGGATATAGGCGGTCAGGGCATAGACTTCGTGGTCGGTCAACGACCGTGGCTCATTCCACGGCATCGCCCGGCGGATGTAATCGAACAGCGGCGGCGCGTAGGGCCAGTAGTTGGCGATGGTGGTCCTGGACGCGTCGATGCCCTTCAACTGGATATCGCGGATAATGATCGGCGGCG